>JAEEGL015040417.1_pt1 | contig 103931 bp, 65 predicted proteins | sample 9134231 | NCBI WGS metagenome assembly JAEEGL01 (sample SAMN16246548, study PRJNA631951) | gut metagenome | biome: gut microbiome; feature: rumen; material: fiber-attached | host: Bos | place: Iran: Karaj | collected 2018-10 | reverse complement strand
TACTGCAATGCAATGCGGGAGAGTAGGAGGCCGCCACTTTTTTCATAGAGGGAAGCCCTTTCATCAGCAACGATGAGAGGGCTTTTTCTTTATTATCCTTAAAATAGTTGCGTAATTGTGATATTTTTCGTAATTTTGTAGCCCAATTTAGTATGTTAATGGTTTATGGCAGATCATAACGAATTAGGCAAATGGGGCGAAGACTGTGCGGTGGAATACCTTCAGCGTATGGACTATACCATCGTGGCGCGTGACTGGAAGTCAGGGCATCGCGACATTGACATCATTGCCATAGACGAAGGGACGATGGTATTTGTCGAGGTGAAGACACGCCGCAACCGTGCCTTTATCGATCCTGAGGAGGCTGTTGACTATCATAAGCTTCGTAATCTGCAGGGCGCCATTAACCATTATGTGAAGTTTTTCCATGTTGACTCTGATATCCGTTTTGATATTATCACGGTGGTGGGCGCGATGAGTGATGCTGAGCCGGAGATAGAGCATCTGAAGGATATTCCGCTTTTTTAGACTTAACTGACAATGAGAAGAATAGTAGTAAAAGTAGGTTCAAATGTGTTGACTCGTACTGACGGGAAGCTGGATGTGACCCGTATGTCGGCATTGGTAGACCAGATCGCATGGCTTCGTAGCCAGAATATTGAGGTCATCTTGGTGTCCAGTGGTGCTATGGCGTCAGGGCGTGGTGAGCTAAAGGTTAATCATGACTTGGATTCGGTGGAACAGCGTCAGCTGTTCAGTGCTGTCGGTCAGGTGAAGTTGGTAGGACTGTATTACGACCTGTTTCGCGAGTTCCATATCCATGTTGGTCAGGTGCTGACCATGAAAGAGAACTTTGAACCAGGTGAGCAGTATCGTAATCAGCGTGCCTGTATGACCGTCATGCTTGAGAACGATGTGCTGCCCATCGTCAATGAGAACGATACGGTGTCGGTTACTGAGCTGATGTTTACCGATAACGATGAACTATCGGGACTGATAGCCCAGATGATGGAGGCCGACACACTCATCCTGCTCAGCAATATCGACGGCATATACGATGGACACCCCGATGACCCTGCATCGCGTATCATCCCAGAGGTAGAGCCAGGCAGCGACCTCTCGCAGTATATCAAGGCCGAGAAGAGTGCCTTTGGTCGTGGTGGCATGCACTCCAAGTATACCACAGCCTCGAAAGTACAGAAGGCAGGCATCCGTGTCATCATTGCCAATGGTGAGCGTGACAATATCCTGATAGACCTCATACTGAATAAACAAAACGTACCACATACAGAATTCATACCTTATGGAATTGATTGAAACATTTAAGCAGGCCAAAGTTGCCAGCCGTTCGTTGGCATTGATACCAGAAGACCTGCGTAACCAGGTTCTGCAGGCCGTAGCCGATGCCATTGTAGACTTCAAAGAGCGCATCCTTGCCGCCAATGAGAAAGATCTGGCAAAGATGGACCCCAAGAATCCGTTGTACGACCGACTTCAGTTGACCGACAAGCGTCTTGATGATATCGCATCCGACATGCGCCATGTGGCAGAATTGCCATCCCCGTTGGGACATGTCACCAAGGAAAAAACATTGCCCAATGGTCTTCGCCTGCATCGTGTCTCCGTGCCATTTGGTGTCGTTGGTATGATTTACGAGGCCCGTCCTAATGTGACCTTCGACGTGTTCTCCCTCTGTTTCAAGAGTGGCAATGCCTGTGTGTTGAAAGGCGGAAGCGATGCCGACCTGTCGAACCAGGCTTCTGTCGAACTGATTCATGAGGTTTTGGAACAGTATGGCGTCAATCCCGCTGTTGTCACCCTGTTGCCTGCCACGCACGAGGCTACTGGCGAAATGTTGAATGCTGTTGGTTATATTGACCTGTGTATCCCCCGTGGTGGTCGTCGACTGATTGATTTCGTACGCGATACCGCCCGTATCCCTGTCATTGAAACGGGGGCAGGTGTGGTGAACACCTACTTCGATGAAGATGGTGACTTGGAGAAGGGTAGAGCCATCATCTGCAATGCCAAGACACGTCGTGTCAGCGTTTGCAATGCTCTCGACTGCCTGATTATCCACGAGAAGCGTTTAGGCGACCTGTTGGAACTGACGAAGCCTTTGCTCGACCATAAAGTGAAGCTCTATGTCGATGGTCCTGCCTACCAGCTTCTGAGAGGCCATTACCCAGATATCTTGTTGGAACCCGCTACGGAGGAGAGTTTTGGTACAGAATTTATGGACTATAAGATGTCCATCCGTACTGTTGCCTCTCTCGATGAAGCTTTGGCACATATCGACCAATATGGTAGTGGGCATAGCGAGGCAATCATCACAGAGAACGAAGAGACAGCCCGTCGTTTCCAGGCCCATGTCGATGCTGCTTGTGTCTATTGGAACGCGCCCACATCGTTCACCGATGGTGCCCAGTTCGGCCTTGGTGCCGAGATAGGTATTTCTACCCAAAAGTTGGGTCCCCGTGGTCCTATGGCACTTGAGGAAATCACTACCTATAAGTGGATTATCGAAGGAGAAGGGCAAATAAGAAGTTGAAAGTGACAAGAGAGAAGTGTTAAGTAATGAACATGATGAAGAGGATATTTACCGTTGTGATTGCTGTTTCCTGCATGCAGCTTGCTATTGTGTCGTGTGGCGGCAATGGTAGTGGAGAGAGTATGGAAACCAACAAGGCTCCAGATAATGAATCATTGCTGATGGACATGTTGGAGAGCGATGCCCTGCGGATGATTAGCATGGCTGACAGCATGCTGGAGCGTGGCAAGTTGACAGAGACTAAAGCCAACTACTTTCGTGCACAGGCTCATTACCGTTTAGGACAAGACTTGACGGCTGAGCTTTGCTACAAACGAGCCTTGTCTACCGACGAACTTTATCAGGAGCGTCCTGCAACTTACTATTTTGCCTGTGACCAGCTGTCGACCATCCTTACTTGTAAGGGCGATGAGCAAGGCTCACTCAGCATTGCCACTAAAGGCTATGCCAAGGCTCGCAACGATGAGAGTGCACAGGGTAGGAGGTGGGCAGCCTCGCTGCTTCACGATATCGGTTACTGTCAGATGCGTCTTGGTCACATTGATGAAGCTGAGAAGAACTTTCGCCAGGCTTACACTGTGTTAAAGCAATTGTCAGAACAGGACGACTGCTACGACCATCTGTATTCATGGGCACGTGTATCTTACAATATTCTTGATGCTTATATCAGTACACGCCATCTCGACAGGGCTACACAGTGGATAGATTCCGTAGAGACCGCCATTAACAGGATGGTTGAGTCGCCAGAATGTTCACCCCAGAAAGCTGAGGAATATATCGGCAGTTTCTACACCCACAAAGCCAGCGTACTGGCGATGACCGGCAATAAGACCGAGGCTAATAAGGTGTATGAGAAGTTCCTGCGTTTGGATTATGCCAATACCAATATCGGTATTGTCGACAATGCTGAATATTTAGAGAATGCTGAACGATGGGACGACCGTGCAAACTTGGCATCACGTATCGACTCGCTGCTAAAGGCATGGGACATGCCACTGTCTATGTACTACCTGGAGTCATACCAGATTCCGAATTTCAATGCTTATATGAAGAGCGGAAGACGTGACGAGGCGTTACGTACGGCTCAGATGATAGCCGATCAGATGGACTCAATTGGTAATTATGAACGCAAGCACAACGCTGCCGAATTATCCATTATGTACGAGACCCAAGAAAAGGAACTTCAGATTGCTGAGCAACAAGCCCAGTTGCGCTATCAGCGTATGATAGCCGTAGCTATAGCCTCGCTGTTGTTGATAATATTCTTGGCTGTTTTCATCTATTTTCGGCATAAGGCTGCGATTAAGTTGGAGCAGAAGAACATTGAACTCGAGGAAAAGAACCGTGAGCTGACGATTGCTAATGACCGTGCTGAGGAATCGTCGCGCATGAAGACTAACTTTATACAGCAGATTTCCCATGAGATACGTACACCGCTTAACATACTTAGTGGTTTCACACAGGTGCTGACGACACCTGACATGATGATAGACGAAGACACACGTCAAGAGGCCAATAGGGAAATCATGGAGAACACCATTCGTATCACGGGATTAGTGAAAAAAATGCTGGAGCTGTCGGATGTCAACAGTAAAACGGTGATTGAGATGGATGATGACGTCCTACCCGCAGAAATTGCCACCAGAGCAGCCTCCAATAGCGGTATAGAAGATGCAGCGCATATCCAGTTCGACTTGCAGATCGATAAAAACATAGGTGAGCAACTCATTCATACCAACGAACTTCAAGCCATTCGTGCTTTAGAACTATTGCTCGACAATGCTCAGAAATTCACCAAGCAAGGCCGTGTCCTTCTTTCTGTCGGAAATGCTGACGATGGTCGTATCACCTTTACCGTTGAGGACACGGGCATCGGAGTCCCGCCATATGAGGCAGAGCGGATTTTCAACGAATTTGTACAACTCGACGAATATTATTCTGGTACAGGTATTGGCTTGACAGTCGCTCGTAGCATTGCCCGTCGGTTGGGCGGTGATATCGTGCTTGACACCAGCTACATTCATGGTGCCAGATTTGTGATGACATTGAACATTAAACATTAAATTATAGAATATGAAGACATTTATAAATGTAAATGATATCGGACCCCTTGACAAGGCGATGGCCGAGGCATTTGAGATTAAGAACGACCGTTTTAAGTATCAGCATCTGGGCAAGAACAAGACCCTGATGATGATATTCTTCAATAACTCATTGCGTACGCGCTTGTCTACTCAGAAGGCTGCCATGAATCTGGGCATGAATGTCATCGTGCTCGACGTGAATGCTGGTGCCTGGAAACTGGAGACAGAACGTGGCGTCATCATGGATGGTGACAAGAGTGAGCACTTGTTAGAAGCTATCCCCGTCATGGGTTGTTACTGCGATATGATTGGTGTACGTTCGTTTGCCGGACTTACAGATCGTGAGTACGACTATGCCGAGACCGTGCTCAACCAGTTTATTAAGTATAGTGGCAAGCCCGTCTTCGCCATGGAGACGGCTACCGTGCACCCCCTGCAGGCCTTTGCTGACCTGATCACTATCGAGGAATATAAAAAGGTAAAACGTCCCAAAGTCGTCCTCACTTGGGCTCCCCACTGCCGTGCGTTGCCTCAGGCCGTGCCTAACAGTTTTGCCCAGTGGATGAACGCAGCCGATGTCGACTTCGTCATCACGCACCCTGAGGGCTACGAACTTGACCCGAAATTTGTGGGCAATGCCCGCGTGGAGTACGACCAGAAGAAAGCTTTCGAGGGTGCTGACTTCATCTATGCCAAGAACTGGTCGAATCCCGGCGTGACGAATCTGGCTGACTATGGTAAGATTACCTCCAAGGACATGTCGTGGACTGTTGATACCGAGCACATGTCGTGGACCAATAATGGTAAGTTCATGCACTGTCTGCCCGTCCGTCGTGGCTTGATAGTGACCGACGATGTCATTGAAAGCCCCAATTCTATTGTTATTCCTGAGGCTGCTAACCGCGAAATCTCCTGCTCCGTCGTCATCAAGCGCATGCTCGAAGCACTATAAAGTTCACAGTTCATAGTTCACAGTTCATAGTTCACAGTTCATAGTTCACAGTTCATAGTTCACAGTTCACAGTTATGATCTCCTTTGAGTGCGACTATAACAATGGGGCCCATCCCAAGGTGCTTGAGAACTTGGTGCGTTACAACGATGCCAAGCCTACACCCTATGGTTTCGACGAGTTCTCCGAGCGCGCCAAAGACCGCATTCGTGAGGCGATTGGTATGCCCGATGCCCAGATATTCTTCCTGACGGGCGGTACGCAGACTAATGCCACCACCATCGACTCAATGCTCTATCAGTACGAGGGCGTCATCTGTGTGGGGTCTGGTCATATCAACGTCCACGAGGCTGGTGCCGTAGAGTTTACTGAACACAAAATCATCACCATTCCCGACTCGCTCGGTAAGATGGAGGCCAAGACGCTCGACAAGTATCTTGACGACTATATGCATGACGGCAACCGCGATCATGCCGTGCATCCTGGTTTGGTGTATATCACGTTTCCTACTGAACTTGGTACGTTGTATAGTGCTCGTGAACTGGAAGAACTCTATCAGGTCTGTCAGCGGTATGACATACCGCTATATGTTGACGGAGCCCGTTTGGGTTATGGTCTGATGGCTGACGGCTGTGATATCACAATGCCCTACTTGGCTCGTCATTGCGATGTTTTTTATATTGGCGGTACTAAGATAGGTGCCCTGTGTGGCGAGGCGGTTGTCTTCACCAATCGTCGTGCCCATAAGCACTTCTTCAGCATCCAGAAACAGCATGGTGCCGTTATTGCCAAGGGAGCACTGATTGGCCTGCAGTTCGAAGTTCTGTTTACCGACAACCTCTACCTTGACCTTGCGCGTCATGCCATTGAGATGGCGATGCAGATGAAGCAGATTTTTCAGGAGAAGGGTTATGAGTTCTGGCTCGATTCACCCACCAACCAGCAGTTTGTCATCCTGCCTGACGAGAAGGTCGATGCGTTGTCGGGGAAAGTAGAGTTCACCCATTGGGGACAGACCAGCGGCCACCGAACCATCTGCCGTTTCGTTACCAGTTGGGCTACGACTCCTGACGAGATAAACGAATTGAAGCGCCTACTTTAGGCGCTTCATAAGTTTCTGGGTTTTTCGTTCCATCTTCGTAATAATCTTGTCCGGATGCCAGTTGCCAAAAACATTTTCTATGGTATAGGCAGCTACTCTCTCAGCACTTAGGATGGTCTCGTCTGTATAGCTGCTTTCTGTTGTGATTTCCTTGTCGCCCTCCTGTTTCTTTTTCGTCATCGTAAAGGTAATGACATTCGTCTTCGGTGTGATGTCGCGACCTTGTGCATCTGTCGTACCGTATTCCTTGAAATCGCTCTGCACTGTGTTCATGCCCTGATAGTCGAAGCGCTTGGGATTCAGTTTCTCAGGTGAGAGTAGCGTCGTGTGAAGCCATGTACAGCGGGGTGTATGGTTCCAGCCTCGTGCATATTCAAAGTTCGACACGATACTCTCCACAGTGCATCGGTTGAATATGTATCCCCACGGTGTGTTTGAGGTTCGTGGCGCTGCTATCACGTTGCGTCCGCTACCGTCCAGATTACGTTTCTCGGTTACGATTTTGCAGCGTTCAAACCATACGTCACCTGCACCACAGATGAAGTCTACAGTACCATGGATCTCCGAGTCCTGAAAGTAGAACTGGCAGTCTTCGTTATCGCTATAATATGTATCTTGGTGCGATAGCATACGTACGCGATTACAAATGGTACGTGTACCTTTATCTTGTAACGTTACAGCTCGTCCTGCTGACTTTGCTGCATAATAGTCCAGCGCATTTTTCAATGTCAGGTCTTGCAGATAGAGGTTTGTGCCTCTATTCTGGAAGATGGCCGTCTTGCTAATACCTTCGTTCTTGGCATCGGGCTTGTTCTGGATGATAGTACCCTCCATGCTTTGGCCAATCAGGGCAATGTTATGACCAGTGATACGTGTCAGTACCATTGCCCCCAGATCATAGAAACCGTCAGGAAGCATGATGAAGAGGGGTTGTGCATCCTTGTCGGCATTCTTCTTGTTGGCTACCTCGATGGCTACCAGAAGCGCCTTGGCGTCGCCCTTTGGTATCCACATGACCTCTTGTGCTTGCAGGGCTGTCATGGTCAGCAGAAAAAATGCTGTCAGTAATAACTTTTTCATTGTCTAGCTTTTCGTTTATTTATTATTGAGGCCGTAGGCCGCTTTTAGTTTCTTACTTTCTTTCTCCAACTTCTTCAGAACCTTGTCGGGTCTCCAATCGCCGAACACTCGCTTCAGCGTGTATTGTCTGGCCTCCTTGCTCGTCATAATGGTCTCTGCTGTGAAAGGCTGCGTGTGGTCTCTCAACGTGAAGGTCACCACATTCGACTTCGGTGTGATGTCATTCCCTTTGGCATCTATCGTGCCGTATTCCTTGAAGAAGTTGCTCGACACCTTCATGCCCTCATCGTCGAACCGTGAAGCCTCTAGCTTCTCAGGAGTCATCAGGGTCGTGTAGAGCCAGACACAGTGCGGATCGGTGTGCCATGAGCGTCCGTAGTTGAACTTCGACATGCGGTTTTGTATGGTGCAGCGGTTGAAGATGTATCCCCATTTTGTGTCCGACGTGCGTGTGGCGGTGATGATATCCACACCGTTACCATCCGGCGTACGCTTTTCCGTCACGATTTTGCAGTGCTCAAACCATACGTCACCCGCTCCGCAGATAAAGTCTATGGTGCCGTGTATCTCCGTGTCCTGCATGTAGTTCTGGCATTTCTCGTTGTCACTGTAGTACGTGTCTTGGAACGACAGCATACGCACGCGATTACAAATGGTTCGCGTACCCTTGTCTTGTAGCGTCACGGCACGTCCGTCCTCGTTTGTCGAGTAGTAGTCCAGTGCATTTTTCAGTGTCATGTCTTGAAAGTAGTTGCCTGTACCGCGATTCTGGAAGACAGCCGTCTTGCTGATGCTTTCAATCTTCACGTCAGGTTTGTTCTTGATGACGGTAAATCTCATGTCCTGCCCAATCAAGGCAATGTTATGTCCCGAAATGCGTGTCAGCACCGTCTCGCCCAGGTCATAGAAACCGTTTGGAATCAGGATGAACAGACGCTCGGCAGTCGTATCGGCATTCAGTTCGTTGGCCTTGTTGATAGCATCCAGCAGACTCTGTTCGTTGCTCCTTTCCACAAGGATAACCCGTTGGGCTAAACTGCCCAACGATGCCATCAAGCATGCAACAAACAGTAGTATTTGTTTCATTTCGGTTAGTTTTGTGTGCAAAAGTACAAAATTATTTTGTAATCTCAAAATTTTTTTGTACTTTTGCACCCGCTTACCTATAATCGGGATGTAGCGCAGTTGGTAGCGCACTACGTGCGGGACGTAGGGGTGGGGCGTTCGAGTCGCCGCATCCCGACCAAAGGCGGCAAGTGAGACTTTTCACTTGCCGCCTTTTTTGGGCAATGATATAGCAGTTGACCTATTTGTACACTCTTCTACACGTTTCTGGGCAACCGATGCCGTAGGCATCAGATTTCCGTAGCCAGCCATACAGCTACCCCGTAGGGGTTGCGAAATGGCTGGGAAGATGACGGGTAAAAGCCTGAAGTTTCCACTGCTATATAAAGTTGTTTGACGAGAGACCAAAACCTTTCACTTTTGGTGTATACAGCTATGTATCAGAAGGATATGGTGAAGGGTTTGTTTGTGGTCACTTTGTCTTCTGGTTAGAAGGCGGCTTTTTGGTGAATAAACATCTGGATTCATGGCTTGTGACTCAACATACAAATTTGATAGGTTACGACAAGCCAAGCGAACAAGTTCGAGCCCTGAGCGGAGACGCTCACCGTCTTGTGCCAACTTGTATATCATTGCCCCAAAAAACAACTGGACTTGGCGACAGCAATTTGCCTGTTTCTATTGCACTGAAACACAATATAATGCATTGCTGACGTTCGTCAGCAGATTTGCTGACGTTCGTCGGCAGATTTGCTGACCTACGTCAGCAGATTTGCCGACCTACGTCAGCAGATAATCAGAAGCGCTGTTTGGGATGCAAATCCTCCAGTGTAGGGGCAGGTCCATTCCCGAGCGCAGCTCGGGAATGGACCTGCCCAACTGCGGCCTGCCTTCACGCGAACACTGGCCCTGACGGGCCATCGGGCTGGCACAAAGGCTACGGGTAGGCGAGCTTGCTCGGGAATGGGCCTGCCCCTACACTGGCGAGCCAACGAAACCATTCACCGTAACAGACTTAAAATGAGTCGGTTACGGGAAAAGTGAATAGTTGTAAGGTTACTGCTTAAAGCAATAACATAGTATCGATATACGTCAGAACACCATGCCAAAAGCATCACGAGCCAACTGATAGATGACTACATAAAACATAAAAAGAACAAAAGATATTTGGTGGATTGAAAAAAAAGGCGTATCTTTGCCGTCAGTAAACGAAAGGGAAAACTTATGAAAAAGAAAATTGTAGTACTCACAGGAGCAGGCATGTCGGTAGAGAGCGGCCTGAAGACGTTCCGCGACGCCGACGGCCTTTGGGAGGAATATCCCGTTCAGCAGGTGGCAACCCACGAGGGATGGGAGGCCGACCCAACGTTGGTGACCAACTTCTACAACATGCTGCGCAAAAAGTGCTGGGGCGTGAAACCCAACGAGGGCCACCGCCTCGTGGCCAAACTCGAGGAGAAGTACGACGTGACGGTTGTGACCCAGAATGTCGACAACCTGCACGAGGAGGCTGGCTCGACGCACGTAGTGCATCTGCACGGCGAGCTGATGAAAGTCTGCTCGAGTCGTGATGTCGACGACCCGCGCTACATCCGCCAGCTGACGGCTGACAACTGCGAGATAGCCCCAGGCACGAAGGCAGGCGACGGCTCACTGCTGCGTCCTTACATCGTGTTCTTCGGCGAGGCCGTTCCCAACATCTCGATAGCAGCCGAGGAGGCGCAGCAGGCCGACATCTTTATCATCATCGGCACGTCGCTCAACGTCTATCCTGCAGCCGGACTCGTGCACTATGTGCGGCCTGGCGTGCCCGTCTACCTCATCGATCCGAAACCGGTGAACGCTGGCGGTGGCGTGAAGCAGATCATGAAGGGAGCCTCGGAGGGTATGCGTGAGCTCTGCAAGGAACTGCTTTGAGTCATCACTCGCATGAGATACAGACTCATATTCCTGTCATTAGCGTTACAGCTCTCGTTATACGGCAGCGCGCCTCCGTTCTCTCGCCCCCCCGTACCCTCGCACCCCCGCACCCCCGCACCCACCATCACGGTGGTGCAATACGACGAAGAGGACGGTGTTCCCGCCAGCCATGTCACCCAGCTATTGCAAGACGGCAAGGGGTTTATGTGGTTTGCCACGTGGAACGGTCTTTGCCGCTATGACGGCTATGAGTTTCACTCCTTCAAGCCTGTTGCCGGCGACGGTTGTGCCATGGCCACCGACCGTATCCGCGACATTGGTCTGCTGCCCGACGGCAAGATACTCTGCCGTGTTGACGACGACCATTTTCTATTCGACCCACGTACATGCCAGTTCGTCGATGCCCCCGACGAACTGGCACATGTTGCTGTTTCCGCTGATGACAACATGCCGGATGTCGCTAAGAAATACCGTCAAAGCCAGTCGCTGCGAAGCGGGCATGACATGGAGTGGGCCGACGCTTTCGGCACCCAGTGGACGCTCTCCTCTAACGGGCATCTGTCTGCCCTGACCAGCGATGGTTTTGTCAGCACACACAGCATAGACCTCCCCATTGCTGGCGCTACGTTTGCCCTTGCCGACGATCAGGGCAACTTGTGGGTGCTGGTCTCCAATCGCATCTGCAAACTGACCACTGGCATAGAGCACACCGAACGGCTAACCATTGAGCCCGCGTCGGAGGTGAAGTGTCTGTTCAAAGACCATGAGGGCCGCTGCTGGGTGACCACGCGCGACGGTGCCGTGCGTGTCTGTTCGGCTGTCGATGGAAAGCTGACCGGCTACTTAGGCCCTGACGGTCAGTTGCATGGCAACTACAGCTGTTTGGGTGCTGCCGTCTACAGCATGTACGAGTCGGCCGACGGCACGCTGTGGTTTGGAACAAAGCCCGACGGACTTTACCGGCTGAAAGCACACCACGCCTTGGAGCACGTCATGGCCGACGCTAACATCTACCACATCAGCGAAGACGTCTACGGTCGGCTGTGGCTGGCCACCCTTGACGACGGACTTCTCTATTCGTCTGCACCCATGGCCGACACGCCGTCATTTCAGGCACCGAAGCACTATCCCAAAGATGTCGCGCAACGAGTGAGATACCTCTACATGACTGCCGACAGCACGATGCTTGCCGCCACAACCGACGGACTTGTGGTGACAGGTCTGAAAGCCGATGCCGACGCCATGGTGTTCCACCTGCACCAGCGTGAGCCTGGCCGCTCAAGCAGCCTTAGCAGCAGTGCCATCATGGACATCACGGCGACAAGAGGGAGCATCTTCGTAAGCACAGAGAGCGGCGGCATCAACCAAATAGTAGGCAGCGAGTGCGACCCTGACGGCCTGCTGGCCAACCAGTTACGTTTCAATCACTACACCGCCGCCACTCATCATCTGCCAACCGACATCGCTCTCTCCATGACGCCCTTGGCCGACGGCAAGATGATGGTTGTCAGCGGACATCTGGTGACGCTGCTCGACAGCACTGGCCACTCGCGCGTGCTCGACTCCCGCTATTTCAATGCCGACTATCGGTTCAGCGATGCCCATCCCTTAGACCTTGGCGGAGGACGGTGGCTCTTCGGACTGACCGACGGCGCCTTCATCACCAGTAATGAGCAGATGTGGCACCCGGCCTTCACCCCACGCTTAGTGCTGACCTCCATCTCACTGCAAGGTGGCAACATCCCCACGGCGGGCGAAGCCTTCCAGCACAACACGAATCTGGCGGCAGAGTATCTCGACAGCATCACATTGCAGCCCCATGAACGTAACATCACGGTACATTTCGCAGCCATCGACTTCACCGCACCCGAGCGCATCAACTACGCTTTCCGCCTGACTACCGACGACAGTGACGCCGACACCCCGTGGAACCACATAGGCCACAACCGTTCAGTGACACTGCTCGACCTGAAGCCCGGCGTCTACCGCCTCACCATCCGGTCGACAAATGCTGACGGTGAGTGGTACGACAGCGCTGGCAAGGGTGACAACGGCAAGGAACCAAACGTGCGCACACTGACAATCATCGTCAAACCAACTTTCTGGGAGGCTTGGTATGGGCAACTGCTCATCGTGTTGCTGATAGCCACGGCCATCGCCTTCGCTGTCTACACCATATTATATATTAGGCGCATCAAGCGCAAGCATCGCGAAACCTTGGAAGCCTATCTTGCATTGATAGAGGTGAACAGCGCGAAACAAAAGGCAAATGGCGAGAGGCAAGAGGCAAATGGCGAGAGACAAGAGGTGAGAGGCGAGAGGCAAGAGACGATGGCTGAGCTCGACCCCATGATGCAACGCGTCATGGCCTACATAGAAGAAAACATTGGCAATAGCGACGCCAACATTGGTGATATGGCTGCCGCAGCCGCTACGAGCCGCAGCGGCCTGCAGCGCAAGCTGAAGCAGGCCATGGGTATCACACCAATCGACCTGCTCCGCGAGGCTCGCATCAAGCACGCCTGCCAGTTACTCCTGCAGACTGACAAGAACGTGAGCGAAGTGGCCTACGCCTGCGGATTCACCGACCCTAAATATTTCAGCCGTTGCTTTAAGCAGAGCACAGGAAAGACACCGACACAGTTCACAGAGGTCGGTTGAGAGCCTTTAGCCAGCAAACGGGTGTAAAAACGCGTCAAAACAGGGTGATTGACGCGTTTTTCACACCCGTTTGCCGCATTTTTACCCCATTCCATCGGAGAAAACGCTGTAATTTTGCAGCCGTAATAACAAGGTCTATCCTACTTTACCTCCTCAACTCCACGACTCCTAATCTATCCTACTTTACCTCCTCAACTCCTCAACTCCACGACTCCTAATCTATCCTACTTTACCTCCTCAACTCCACAAATCCTCAACTCCACAACTCCACAACTCCACAACTACTTAAATAACATAAAAAATGAAAACAAAACTACTATTCCTCTTTGCCTTGGCCACGATGCTCTTCACCGCATCGAGCGCCAAGAAGGTGCACACCCTCGGTGACTCCACCATGGCAAATTACGATGAGAACGCCACCGTCACCCGTGGATGGGGCATGTATTTCGGCAACTTCCTGACCAACGGCTGGACCTCCATCAACTATGCCAGAGGCGGCCGCGACAGCTACGGTGGCTACAACGAACTGTGGCAGACGGCCAAGAAGCAAGTGCAGCAGGGCGACTACGTCATCATCACCTTCGCCCACAACGACGAGAAGAACCAGGGCATGGACGGCTACCAGTTGAAGGCCTATTACGAGAGCATAGGCGACCAGGCTGCTGCCAATGCCGTGGACCTGCGCGGCAGCATCCCCTCGACAACCTATAAGGAGAACCTTGGCAAGATTGTCGACGAGGCGCTGGCCCTCGGAGCCACACCTATCATCTGCTCGCCCGTGTGCCGCAGCTACTTCAGTGGTAGCACCATCCGCCGCAACGGCCGCCACGACCTGGGCGATAGCTACAAGATTCTGACGGAAAAGGGCCCCGTCGACGGTCCGAAGCTGGCCGCAGACGACCACACCATGGACTATGCCTACCACTCACAGCAGTTGGCACAGGAGAAAGGCGTCCCATTCATCGACCTGACCAACGCCACGAAGACACTCTACTTGAAATATGGCAACCAGAGCAAGTGCGAGGCTGCACTGTTCGATGGCGAAGGCTCTACCCACTTCAACACCACGGGTGCACTGCTCGTGGCGCGTGAGTGTGCCCGCCTGATGAAGGCTCAGGGCATCCTGGCCGATGACATTGTAATACCCACCGACCTCAGTGTCTCGCCTGCCACGGGCGATCTCGGTGAGGCATACAAGGGACAGACACTGCAGAAGGAGTTCACCATCAACGGCTTCGGCCTCAAGCCCGATGAAGGCAGCGTGACCATCTCAGCCACCGATGGCATAGAACTGTCGTTCGACAAGAAGGAGTGGAGCCAAGCCATCAGCGTCAGCTACAGCTCGGGCACGCTCATCAAGACCTTCTATGCCCAGATGACACTCACTGAGGACGGCACTTCCACTGGCACAGTGACCATCAGTCAGGAGAACAAGACCATCGAGATTCCTGTCACCGCCACTGCTATCGTGTTGGAAGGCGGCACCGAGGTGAATGCCTACTGGCGACTGGAGAAAGACGACAGCTACGTGCTGACAGGCCCCGCCAACGTCATTGCCGAGAGCTGGACTGGCATGTACGTGCAGCGCTACTCCAACCCTAACGCCAACACCACCTGGCCCGACTGGACTGGCTTCGATGCTTCACGCAAGACCCAGCGCAACCTGCTGACAGGCGACGCATGGCCTGCCGACGAAATCGACGACAACCCCGGGCGATACATTGAGTGGGGCATAGCGCCCACAGAGGGCATGACGCTGAGCATCGACGAGATCAGCCTCTTCGTCTGCGGCTGCGGTGGCAACGGCATGTGCAGCCACATCTACTACAGCACTGACAACTTCCAGACTCGCACCACCATCTTCGAGATGAAGAAGATGCCGGCCAATAACATGCAGTACGTTAAGGCGCAGCCCGTCATCAAACTCGAAGAGGGCCAGAAACTGCTCGTACGCGTCTATCCTTGGTATAACGGAGCTGCCACGGGCAAGACCATCTGCCTCTCCGACCTCACCATCCACGGCATGGCCAGCAACGCCGACGCCACCGCCGTCCAGTCTGTTGCTGTACTACAGCAACAAACCGAGCAATGCTACGACCTGCAGGGCCGCTGCATCAAGGGCAACACCCGCGGACTGGCCATCGTGCGACAGAGCGACGGCACGGTAAAGAAAACGCTACACTAACCATCGGACCATCACTCCCCCCTGACACCATTATGAGAAAAAACATCATGCTACTGTTGCTCGCCGTCATGGCAGCTCTTCCTCTCATCGCCGTTGAGAACTATCCCTACCGCAGCGACTACCTGTGGGTCACCGTGCCCGACCACGACGACTGGACCTACGAGCTGGGGCAGCATGCCAAGGTAGAGGTGGAGTTCTACAAGTATGGCATTCCTCGCGACGGCGAGGTGAGCTACAGCATCGGCAACGACATGCTGCAGCCCGACAAGCACGGCACCGCAAAGCTAAAGCGTGGGCGCGCCACCATCGACATGGGTACGCGCCGCACGCCGGGCTTCCGCGACCTGTCGTTGCAGCTCACCGTCGACGGCACCAAATACAGCCACCATATTAAGGTGGGCTTCGCCGTGAACCAGATAAAGCCCTTCACCCAGGAGCCGACCGACTTCGTGAGCTTCTGGGAGGCCAACAAGCGCGAAGCAGCCCGCTATCCCCTCTCCTATTCCCAAGAACTCGCACCCGAATATTGCACCGACAAGCTGGTATGCTACTTAGTGCGCCTGCAGCTCGATAGCCATGGCAAGTGTTTCTATGCCTATCTCACCATGCCGCGCAACGCACAGAAGGGGTCGTGCCCCGTGGTGCTCTGTCCGCCGGGAGCCGGCGTGAAGACCATCAAAGAGCCTCTGCGCCACAAGTACTACGCCGAGAATGGCTTCATCCGCTTGGAGATGGAGATTCACGGACTGAACCCCACGCTCAGCGAAGGGCAGTTCAAGGAAATCAGCAACGCCCTGAATGCCGGCGAGAACGGCTATCTGTGCAACGGCCTCGACCATCGCGACAACTACTACATGAAGCATGTCTACCTGGCCTGCGTACGCGCCATCGACCTGCTCACCTCACTGCCTGAGTGGGACGGCCATAACGTGGCCGTGCAGGGTGGCAGCCAGGGTGGCGCGCTGGCCATCGTCACGGCAGCACTCGACGAGCGTGTGGACCTCTGCGTGGCCAACCATCCGGCGCTCGCCGACATGGCAGCCTACGCCGAAGAGGGACGCACAGGCGGCTACCCACACTTCAACCGCATGAACAACATGCTGACCGACGAGAAGATACGCACCATGGCCTACTACGATGTAGTGAACTTCGCCCGTCACGTCAAGGCGCGCACCTTCCTCACATGGGGCTTCAACGATATCACCTGCCCACCTACGACCAGCTATGCGGTGTGGAACACACTGAGCTGTGAGAAAGAGGCACTCGTCACCCCTATCAATGAGCACTGGACCAGCGAAGCCACTGAGCGCGGACACATGGAGTGGATCAAGCGCCACCTGTCCTCTTTCCCGTCTGTTGCTGTATCACAGCAACAAACAACAAACCGTTAAGAACATAAAACCTACTTTAAACCATTCAAACTAAAACCATCTTTTTATGAAAAAACAATCTTTGTTATTCGTGATTCTGCTTGCATTGCTCACAGGATGGCAGCCGCTGAAGGCCGACCCCGTGCAGCTGGCAAGCTGGACGTTCGAATCGGGCTATACAGTAGCCGGGAACATCTACACACCCAACGGCGAAGCTTGGGCCGAGGTGAGTGCACAATGGTTCAACGCCGGACAGCCGCAGTTTGTGGCCGACGAGGCTATTTGCACTGCCAGTGACTATGTGATGACGGGCAAGACCAGCCGCTACTGGCAGCTCTGCTCGGGCTGGAACAACCATGTGTTCCGTGTGGTCAACGACACTGAGGCCAACGACCTGACCACCTGGACAGACCCTTCGCAGCACAACAACTACTACGAAGTGCAGTTCCCAACCGTGGGCTACAAGAACATCACCATCGAGCTGGCCTGTGCCTATGGCGGCAATGCCGAGGCCACGATGAAGGCAGTGGTGAGCACCGACGGCGGTCAGACCTGGAGTGAGTGCGGCGAATACACCAGCGCCAGCACATGGTGGACCTACAACGCCAACACCATCAGCGTGCCTGCCGTGAACAAGGAGAAAGCCATCGTACGCTTCATCTACGGCAACGGCTTCTCGTCGAACTGGAACCTGGACTACCTCACCATCAAGGGCGAAGAGTATGTGGCCAACCCTAATGCCATCACGCTGCCCGACGACGAGCCGCTTGACCTCTCGAAGGCCACGCTGGCAAACGGCAAAATCAAGACTGAAGGTGTGGACGACCCGCAGTTCGACTCGTTCCGCAATCCTGGCTCGGCCACGTTTGCGCTGAACAATACGAAGGAAGGTGCCGTCTACCAGATTTCTCTTGGCGCTGCCACGGCTAATGCCGGCAACACCCTGCGTCTGGTCATCACCGACGATGCTACTGGCAAGACCGATCTTGACAAGACCATCAGCGTGGAGGCCAATGGCTGGCAGAACTTCAAGACCTACACCGTGACCACGAGCCAGATGGCTGCTGGCGAGAAGACCTTTGTCGTGAACTTCCTGAGTGGTGGTGGCTACACGTCGAATGTGAACAATATCGTGTTCAATGAGCTCGAGGTGGGCGACCTCTGTCTGCTGACCACCGACGTACAGCCTGCAGGCGCTGGTCAGGTGACCGCCGCCAACACCCTGTTTGCTCCTGGCGCTGAGGTCACTGTCACCGCTACCGCCAATAAGGGCTATGAGTTTAGCTGTTGGCAGGATGCCAGCGGTAACACGCTCTCAACGGAGAACCCCTACACCTTTACTATTAATGAGAACACCACTATCACGGCTCTGTTCAGCGAGGTGGAGGTGGTGAACGTCATTCCCACCACCGACGAGAACCCGTGGGTGATGGAGAACGGTGAATTGCACGGCAGCCGTGCCTCGTTTGGCAACGACCACCACATTGACTGGATGAACAATGGCGACTATGCCATCTACAAGCTCGATAACCAGATGAACGCCTCTTACTACGACGTGACCTTCACCGCTGGCACGCAGCAGTCGAACGTCAGCCTGAACTTCAACATCAAAGATGCTGAGGGCAACGACGTATGCAATGAGACGGTCGACATCGAGAACAACGGCAACTGGGATTCGGCTTCCAAGAGCTATGCCTTCCGCACCGGCGAGATGCTGAAAGGCCGTTACACCATGACCATCACCTTCAACTCGGAAGGCGGCAACGGCACAACGGCTAACATCAACAACTTCGTCTTCACGGGTAAAGAGAAGTTCGTGGCCGAGACGCTCGACGGCGAGGCTGCTACCATCACGTTCCCCTTCAACCAGGGGACTGAGGGCCAGGTGGCAACCTTCGACGAGAGCATCGCCCGCTTCTTCAAGACCAGCTATGTGGAGCATGGTGACAACGTGGCTCTGAAGGACGTGAACAGCGGTCAGACCCGCTTCCAGCCCAGCATCAGCAACGAGGGCTCGGCCAACGACGACAATCGCATTGACTTCATGGTCATTCCCGTGGCCGGTATGAAGTTCGTGCCCACGAACGTGAAGTTCAACACCACCCGCTTCGGCACCGACGGCGGTAAGGTTGACGTCAGCTGGATCAACAGCGACGGCACCACAACCACCATCGCAACGGCCGTGATTCCTGCCCGTAACAACGCTACGCCGAACGTGACCAACTTCGACCAGGACGTGACCAACGCCAAGGAGAGCGACGGTCTCTGCGGCCTGCGCCTGAACCTCTACAGCTTGGGCAACACCAAGCAGGTGGGCTTCTCTGACATCGTCATCGAGGGCAAGCTCTCCGGTACAACGCAAGACGTGGCACACTACACGCTCACAGTGAAGCTCGATCCCGAGAACGCAGGCAAGCTGACTGTGACGCCTAACGCCGAGAGCTTCGACGAGGGCGACGAGGTGACCATCGCTGTGGCCGAGAACTTCGGCTTCCACTTCGCAGCATGGGTCGATGCCGAGGGCAACGTGGTGTCGACGGAGAATCCCTACATCTTCAACATCAATGCCGATACTGACTTGACAGCTACGTTCACGCAGAAGAACACCTTCGCCCTGAACGTGGAGCTGACCGAGGGTGCCCGTGACAATCTGGTTCAGATACAGCCCGCCGGCACAATGATCGACGGCAAGCGCATGTACGAAGAGGGTGACGACGTGAAGCTGACCGCCCTGTCGAACAAGGTGCTGACGTTTATCGGCTGGGAAGACAATACCACCGACACTGAGCGCACCATCCGCATGGATGCCGACAAGAGCGTGACGGCTAACTTCTCAGCCGACGACTACATCGTAGGATGGGACTTCTACTACGATTCACCTAACCAGGAGCGTGCTGCCGACTACAAGAGCGACACTGAGAACGCTGGTCTGCTGTCGCTGCACAATGCCGAGGGTACCACCTCGTCGTGGCTGACCCGTGGCATCGGCAACGGACAGGAGAACGGCCGCTATGCCGCCCGCGTGTGGAAGCCCCGTTCACAGCAGCTCTACTTCGAGATCTCGTTCTCGACCAAGGGCTACAAGAACGTGAAGGTGACCAGCTCGCTCGGCTGCAGCTACAACACCTACAACGTGAACAACCTGCAGTACTCGGTCGATGGTAAGGAATACAAGACCGTGGCTACGTTCAACATCACCGGCTCGGGCTGGTTCGACATGCCCGACGTGGCGCTGGGCAGCGATGCCGACGAGCAGGATCGCGTCTATGTGCGCTGGATGCCCGACTTCAACGCAGAGCTTGTAGGTGCCGCCACTGACTATGACGGTCTGGCCATCAGCGACATCTTCGTCACGGCCGATGCCGGCACGCTGGCCGAGGAAGAGGCTGTGCTCGTAAGCAGCAATCCTGAGAACGGCGCCGAGGGCGTCAGCGCCAACGGTTCTGTCATCCTGACCTTCGACAAGAAGATCAAGGCTGGCACGGGCGTGGCTACCTTGGATGGTGGAGAGATTGCTCCCATCATCTCGGGCAAGAGCGCCGTATTTAAGTACAGCGGTCTGAAGTATGGCACCGACTATACCTTCGAGATGCCTGCTGGCGTGCTCGTCAGCCGCAGCGGCAACCCTGTGGCTGCCACCACCATCCAGTTCACCACCATGGAGCGCCAACAGCCTGAAGTTCGTCTCTACGACGCCATCGTCGATGCTAACGCTACTGAGTCTGTAAGTGCCGAAGGCATCGCCATCTACACTACGGTGCAGGCAGCCGTCGACGCTGCTCCCGCCGGACGCGCCCTGCCGTGGCTCATCTTCATCAAGAACGGTGAGTACAAGGAGCATGTCGACGTGCCCGCCACGAAGCCCTATCTGCACTTCATCGGTCAGAGTCGCGACGGCGTGGTCATCAAGGATAACCGCCTCAGCGGTGGCGACAACGCCGTACACGTCAGCGTGGGTGCTACCGTAGTGGTTAATGCCAGCAACACCTTCTTTGAGAACCTGACGATGGAGAATAGCTGGGGCCATGAGAAGCAGGCCGGCCCACAGGCACTGGCTCTGAACACCGGCGGCGACCGCATCGCCCTGAACGGCGTGCGCCTGCTGTCATATCAGGACACGTGGATCACTACTTCGACCTCGAACAACCGTCACTACATCAAGAACTCGCTCATTGAGGGTGCCGTAGACTTCATCTACAACAGCGGTAATGTCTATCTCGACGGCGACACGCTTGAGATCAACCGTCCCAACGGTGGCTACATCGTAGCTCCGAGCCACGGTGCCGATGTGAAGTGGGGCTATGTCTTCATGAACAATGTGCTGCGCCCCGTGGCTGGCATGAACGTCACCGACATCTGGCTGGGTCGCCCCTGGCATAACCAGCCGAAGACCGTCTTCATCAACCTGCAGACCTACATCAACATTCCTGCTGCTGGTTGGTACGAGACCATGGGCGGTCTGCCTGCTCTGTGGGCCGACTACAACACGGTCGATGCCAATGGCAACCCCGTTGACCTGTCGCAGCGCCGCGATACCTATTATTATACTGACAACGAGGGCAACAAGGTCTATGGCAAGGCCAAGAACTACCTGACCGACGAGGAGGCCGCACAGTACACCATAAAGAACGTCATGGGCGGCGACGACAACTGGCAGCCTGACCTGATGTGCGAGGCTTGCGACGCTCCTACAGTCACCTCCGACGGCCAACATCTCTCGTGGGAACCTGTGCCCTACGCCATCTGCTACGTGGTAACCCGTGGCGACGAGGTCGTAGCCTTTACCACCGACTGCGAGTACGATGCCGAGGCCGGTGCCGACTACAAGGTGCAGGCAGTGAACGAGTTCGGAGGACTGAGCAAGAAGAGTGACGTGAATGTCAGCACTGGCATTCAGACGCTCGACAACCTGATTCCTTCTGACTACAACGAAAAGATTTATACCATCGACGGACGCCAGCACAGCAAGTTGCAGCGCGGACTGAACATCGTGCGCATGGGCGATGGCACCACGCACAAGATCATGGTTGAATAGACCGTTGTAAGGAATAGCATCTCTTGAGGCTGTGTCAGAAAACGATTCGACTGCGCTTCTGCGTTAGCATCGTTTCTGACACAGCCCCTTTTCTTATTTTCTGCACTTCTTTGGCCAAAAATCGAACTATTCAATATATCAAACTGTTGCGAACAGAAAAGTTACAGATCTGAGTAACACGTGCTCATATCAAGGAGAATCGTTGGGCGAAGGAAGTTCTTACACCCCATTACAAACAACAAGGGCTACCTCAAAACGAGGTACGCCCTTATTGAAATTTTCCTTTACAAAAAGGATTAGTTCAGAGCATCAGCAAGCTCAGCACCGGCCTTAAACTTGGCAACCTTCTTGGCAGCAATGCTAATCTTAGTCTTTGTGGCGGGGTTGATGCCTTCGCGAGCGGGGCGCTCGTTGACGCTGAAAGTGCCAAAACCGACGAGAGCCACTTTGTCACCTGCGATGAGAGCTTCCTTCACTGCTTCAATGGCTGCATTGAGAGCCTTCTTTGCGTCTACCTTTGAGAGACCAGCACCAGCTGCAATCTTCTCGACTAATTCTGTTTTGTTCATAATAAAATGGTTTAAATTAGGAAATAATAAAGTTATAATTGTTAGATGGTTAGAATTCCACCGCAAATATAGTGCAAAGTATTTAAAAAACAAACAAAAAATCCGAAAAAATGCATTTTTTGATGAAAAAAAGTCTCTTTGACCCATTTTTTGTGCTGTGTAAGAGATATTTTTCGTAATTTTGCGCGCAAATTCGAAAAAATGGTCGTTGTGAGCAAAAAAACTCTGACGCATTGAAAATCGTAAATAGTAAATAGTCAAATAGTAAATAGAAAAGATGTTTCGTAACATACCCGTTGTAACTCGCAACCTGCTCATCGTGAACGTACTGGCTTATCTCGCCACCGTTATTCTCAAAATGCAGGGCATCAGTCTCGAAAGTATTGGCGGCCTTCACTTTTTCATGGCCGACGATTTCCATGTGTATCAGTTCATTACCTACATGTTCCTCCATGGCAGCTTCGCACACCTGTTTTTCAACATGTTTGCCCTGTGGATGTTCGGCTGTGTGATTGAAAATGTGTGGGGACAGAAGAAATTCATTTTTTATTACATCCTGTGCGGCATTGGCGCTGGTCTCTGCCAAGAGATTGTGCAGTATGTGAGCTATTCGTCCGAGGGTCTGGCTGCCTATCAGTATGTGACTGACGGCAGTGTCCGCATGACGGTGGGCGCCTATCTCAACAGTTGGTGCACCATCGGTGCGTCGGGTGCGGTCTATGCCATCCTGCTGGCCTTTGGCATGACATTCCCCGAAGAGCGCATCTTCATCTTCCCACTGCCGGTGCCCATCAAGGCCAAATGGTTCGTCATCATCTATGCCGGCATCGAACTGGTGCTGGCCTACACATCGTCGGGCGACGGCATTGCACACGTGGCACACCTGGGCGGCATGCTCTTCGGTTTCCTGCTCATCCGCTTCTGGCGTCGCCATCCTGATCGCAACTTCAACATGAGTAGCGGCAAGCAGTTCGTCGACCGATGGCTGCAACGCGGCGGCAGAAAGAATGGGCAATCCGGGAGTTCCAGTTATTCCGGATATTCCATGAATACCAATGACACCTGGCAGGCCAACCGCACCGCCACACGTGAGGACGATATGGCCTACAACGCGCAGAAAAAGGCGCGTCAGGACCGTGTTGACGCCATTCTCGACAAGATCCGCAAAAGTGGCTACGACAGCCTGACAAAGGACGAGAAGCAGTTCCTCTTTGAGGCCAGCCGCGAGCGATAGTACCCCCTGTATGAAGAAGATCAAGCATTTCATCACGAGCCTGCTCAGTGCCGTCAGCATTCTGGCGGCGCTGTTGATGGTAGGCGTGGGCTACAGCGACCGTCTCGATCCCACCGACTACCCCGTCCTGGCCTGTGCCGGCATGCTGTTCCCCGCTTTCGTCATGCTGAACATCGGGATACTGGTGTTCTGGCTCCTGGTAGGGTGGCGCCGCGCCATGATTCCCATCGTTGGCCTCGTGCTCTGCTATACGCCCATTCGCACCTTCTTCCCCCTGCACTTCAATAACGACGAAGTGCCCGACGACGCGCTGAAGGTGATGTCGTACAACGTCTGCGGCTACAGTGGTCTGAAGCGTGTCGACCAGCCCGTCGACAGCATCGTTGACTACCTGCGCCGCGAGATGCCCGACATTGTCTGCCTACAGGAAGACTACCGCCACAACCCCGACCCATTCGAACAGCTGAAAAGTGTCTTTCCCTACAACGACACCGTCCACGTCAACCATAACCGCAGTGGCGAGATGAATGCCGTCGGCATCCATACCCGCTTTCCCATCGTCAGGAAGGAGTATATCCCTTACGAGTCGAAATCGAATGGCTCGGCTGCCTTCTTCCTGCTCGTCGACGGCGACACGGTGCTCGTCATCAACAACCATATGGAGAGCTTCCACCTCTCACCCGAGGATAAGCAGCAGTACAAGGACATGCTGAAAGGACGCATGGAACGCGACTCGGCACAGGCTGAGACACGCTTCCTCATCGACAAACTCAGCAAGGCACAAGCCATCAGGGCACCGCAGGCACGGGCCATCCACGACTACATTGAGCGCCACCACCACCTGCCCATCATCGTTTGCGGCGACTTCAACGACACACCCATCTCCTATGCGCGGCACACCATCAGTCAGGGACTTACCGACTGTTTCGTCGAGGCGGGCTGCGGACTCGGTTTGTCATATAATCAGAAAGGTTTCAACTTCCGTATCGACCAAATAATGTGCTCCAACCACTATGTTCCGCTGCGTTGCATCGTCGAGAGTAAAATAGGGCTTAGCGACCATTATCCAGTCATTTGCTGGCTGAAAATAGTGGAGAAATCTTAAAAAAGGTGCAAAAAGCGCCGGAAAATTTGCCGAAGTGTAAAAAAATCACTATATTTGCACGCTCAAATTCGCAATAAAACTCACGTAATATAATTAACAACAAAATGCAAAACAAAGGAATTGTAAAGTTTATTGCAGCCGCACTCGTGCTCGTCTGCATCTTCTATCTTTCCTACTCGTTCGTGACACGCTACCACGAGAACAAGGCAGCAGCCATGGGCGAGAAGGCCGGACAGGAGTATCTGGATTCACTCTCAAGTAAAGACGCCAACGTCTGGTTTGGTGCTAACCTCAAAAAATGCCGCGAAATGGAGATTGGCCTCGGCCTTGACCTGAAGGGCGGTATGAACGTCATCCTCGAAGTGTCGGTGCCCGACATCGTCGACATGCTCGCCGACCACAAGCAGGATCCTGGCTACCGCAAGGTGCTCGAGATGGCAAAGAAAGAAGAGGAACGCACACAAGGCGACTTTGTAACCATCTTCTACAACACCTGGAAGCAGGAGCAGCCTGGCCGCAACCTGTCGACCGTCTTCGCTACGGCTCAGATGCGTGACAAGGTGAACACCAACACACCTAACGACGAAGTCATCAGCGCCCTCCGCACGGAGGTGCAGTCGGCCATCGACAATGCCGAGACAGTCGTCCGCACCCGTGTCGACCGCTTCGGTGTCGTTCAGCCCAACATCCAGCGCCTCGAAGGCCAGTCGCGCATCATGATCGAGATGCCCGGCGTGAAGGAGCCCGAGCGTGTCCGTAAGCTGTTGCAGGGAAGTGCTAACCTGGAGTTCTACGAGACCTACGACGCCCAGACCGTGCTGCCGATGCTCACCAGTCTGAGCACTGCCTATGCTGCCCAGCAGAGTGGCGAGCAGCCCGAGGAGGTTGCCGCTGAGACTGCCGAGACTGCTGAGGCTGTTGCCGAAGCTGCCGAGCCCGACACCACCAAGGTGGAGGATGCCGACGCCGCCATGGCTGCCAAGCTGAACACTGCCAAGGACGGCAGCGAGGAGAGCGCCCAGTCGACCGAGGCCCTCGAGCGCATGAAGAAGCAGAACCCGCTGTTCGCCTACCTCGACACCCGCTTTGCCGGTCTGTCGGTCATTGGCGGCGTGCTGGCCCGCGACACCGCTGAGGTCAACAAGATTGTCCACTCCGACCTGGCCCGCAAGATGCTGCCCGCCGACCTGAAGCTGCTGTGGGGCGTGAAGCCCACCAAGCACGCCATGGGTGCCGGCGAGGTCTTCGAGCTCTATGCCATCAAGCTCGATCCCTCTGGCAAGGCTCCGCTGAGCGGTGATGTCATCACCAAGGCCAGCGACTCGTTCAACCAGTTCAACAACCCCGTCGTGTCGATGCAGATGAACACCGTCGGTACCCGTAAGTGGGCCACCATGACTCGTGAGAACAAGGGCCACGCCATCGCCATCGTCCTCGACGACATGGTCTACAGCGCTCCCCGCGTGAACGACGAGATTACGGGCGGTAGCTCGGAAATCTCGGGTGACTTCACCCTCGACGAGACCAAGGACCTTGCCAACACGCTGAACTCTGGTAAGATGCCGGCTCCTACCCGCATCGTCCAGGAGCAGGTCGTCGGTCCTACCCTCGGTGCACAGTCCATCAAGCAGGGTGCCATCTCGTTCATCATCGCCCTCATCCTGCTGGGGTGCGTGATGGTGCTGCTCTACGGTTTTATCCCCGGCATGCTGGCCAACATGGCCCTGCTGTTCAACCTCTTCTTCACCCTCGGCATTCTGACGTCGTTCCAGGCCGCACTGACCATGCCTGGTATCGCCGGTATCGTGCTGACGCTGGGTACGGCTGTGGACGCCAACGTGCTTATCTACGAGCGTACCAAGGAGGAGCTGCGCCGTGGTCTTAACATCAAGGAGGCCATGAATAAGGGTTATGCCAACGCCTTCTCGGCCATCTTCGACTCGAACCTCACGTCGTTGATCACCGGTATCATCCTGTTCTCAGTCGGTACTGGTCCTATCAAGGGCTTCGCTACCACGCTTATCATCGGTATCTGCGTCAGCTTCTTCACCGCCGTGTTCATGACACGTCTGGTCTACGACCATCAGATGAAGCGCGACAAGTGGCAGAACCTCACCTTCACCACCTCGTTCTCGAAGAACCTCATGCAGGGCACGCACTTCAACTTCATGGGTGCCTATAAGAAGTCGTACATGATCTGGGGCATCGCAGCTGTGCTGTTCTGCGTCAGCTTCCTCGTCCGTGGACTGAGCAAGAGTATCGACTTCACCGGTGGTCGTAACTACGTCATCGTGCTCGACAAGGAGACTCCCGTCGAGGATGTGCGCTCCGCTCTGCGCGGCGTCTTCGTCAACACCACGGGTGTGAACGAGGGCAAGGAGGCCACCACAACGGCTATCGCCCTGGGTGCCGCTTCTGACAAGACCGTGCGTATCTCGACCAACTGGAACATCGAATCGAACGATCCTACCGTCGACGACCAGGCTGAGAACACCATCTACGAAGTGCTGAAGAAGGGCAACTTCATCTCACAGGCCAGCATCGACGACTTCAAGAACCCCGACGTCCGCGAGGGTGGTTCCATCATCGAGTCGTCAAAGGTCGGTCCGTCAATCGCTAAGAGTATCACGCGTGGCGCTATCATCAGCGTGATCCTCGCCCTGATTGCCATCTTCCTCTACATCCTGCTGCGCTTCCGCAACGTTGCCTTCTCAATCGGCTCTATCGTTGCCCTGGCCTTCGACGCCCTCATCGTCATCGGCTTCTTCTCAGTGCTCTGGGGATGGGTGCCCATGTCGCTGGAGGTCGACCAAACGTTCATCGGTGCTATCCTGACCGTGATCGGTTACTCCATCAACGATAAGGTGGTGGTATTCGACCGTATCCGTGAGAACATCGGTCTCTTTGGCAAGCGCGACCGCCGTCAGATCTTCAACGACTCGCTGAACCAGACGCTGGCACGTACCATCAACACGTCAGTGACGACGCTCGTCGTGCTGTTCACCATCTTCATCTTCGGTGGCGACAGCATCCGTCCGTTCTCATTCGCCATGATTCTCGGCGTCATCTTCGGTACGCTCTCTTCAATCTTCATCGCTGCTCCTACGGCCTACCTGTGGCTCACACGTGGCAAGAGCAACACCGAGGAAGCTCCCGAAGCCAAGAAGTAAGCACAAAACGGGCATTGCCCACTGCTTATTAAATAATAATGTACGCACACACGTGCGTACATTATTATTTTGTTTGCTATATAGCTCTCAACATTTGGAGCGGCGCGTGTTGCACAGATTTGCACACAAAGTGCAGGGGATTAAGGTAATTTAACACCAAATTTGCAGTTGTTAGGGAATAAAAGCGTAACTTTGCACTTTACAAATAAAGTGGGCGCACCCGCCCACATATTGCTTGTCGCCTCAAAGCACAAGACACCGACCTGACTATCAGCCGATTGCCCCAAACCACGGGGCACCACTTGCACGCTATTACTGTACAAACAATTTATAGTTCACATTATTATTAACAAAAAACAAAGCTTATGAAGAAATTTACAATGTTCATGCTAACAGCCATGATTGGTCTGTTTGCCTATGCACAACAACCGGTCGTGCATTTAGGGGCTACTCAAAACATGAAGCGTCTCCTAACGACGGTGCAGTCTAACCCGCGCAACGACTTCAGTACAACCGCGACGTCATTCCGCGCTCCGAAGAAGGCCGCAAGTGACTATGTTATCATAACCGAACAACCTGAGGGTGAGCTGAAGAGTTATGTCCGTAGTGGTGGCCATTATGTGACTCAAGATCAAAACATTTACTATGGAGACCAGAACGGCGTCATCGACATTGTCTGGGGTAAGGACAATAAGGTGTACTTCAAAGATATCATTAGTGGCTTGGCTTATGGAACTTGGGTAGAAGGCACTTTGTCAGAAGACAGCACAAGCATTTCCGTCCCCCTTGGCCAGAATATTTACTATTCGTCGAATTACGATGCTTGCATAGCTATTCGTCTCATCGTCTATAACCAAGGTTTTTCTGTCGACACAGTATCTACAGAGGCCGTATTTACTGTCGAGGATGACGTTCTTTCACTTCAGGGCACAGGCTTTGGCACCGTATCGCTGGGTGCAGTATGGACTGACGACGGCACATTCCAGAACTATGGTGACTACGAGAGTGTCTACACCCCTTATGAGGCAAGCACTGACCTTGTCGAGCTGCCCGAAGGTGTTGAAGTCGTAGAAAAGCCCATGGAGGGTCATTATTTTGCTAGCTTTGCTGATTATAATGCTGGTAAAGTAGTAGAACTCAACACCACCGTGAAGGTTGGCCGCGCTGACACTACGATCTATTTCCAGGGCATTTTCCAGGATTATCCCGAGGCTTGGATCAAGGGCGAGCTGAGTGAAGGTGAGATAGAGATTCCAGTAACTTATCTGGCCGATCGTGTCTATGCTATGGGCTATTCTCAGAGTGGTGTTGCACCCATCTACATGATTTACAATGAAGATTTGGATGCTTATGAGCTCGATGGTTACATCATGCTGAGTGACAACGAACTTTCGAACACCATGGATGGCATCTACGAGGGAGTCTATATTGGTGAGCGTCCTGCATTAGTCGAGGTTCCCGAGAATCTCCAAACTGTGGAGATGTCTTTCAAGGGCACGAACAGCGATAATAAAAGTGTCACAGGAACGGTGAATGTGGGCATTGACGGTAGCGATGTCTATATCCAAGGACTGGTTTCTGAACTTCCTGACAGCTGGATGAAGGGTTCGTTCACTGAGGATGGCTCACAGCTCATTATTCCTTCTGGCCAATATATGGGTGTTCACCCAGACTATGGCATGTCTGTCTATCTTGTCAGTTCAAACGAAGATGATGAGATATGCGACATCACATTCGACTATGATGCTGAAAACAATGCCTACGTGCTCACGGACACTTTATATGTCAATGCCAAGGATGATGTAGTTTACTACTATTATTACCTGAAGCCGGGCCTGATCATTGGTGAGGTCAAAGAAACCGCCACTGCTACCTTCAACTTCAATGCCCTTGGCACTGAAGAGGAGCCTTGGCCTGTGGGATCGGGCGCTGAAGGTGACCCCAACTATCACAATGGCGACATCACCGAGAGCTTAACATTGACGGCCGACGCTATCACACTTGAAATCGCTCCAGCATTTGACCCCGATGAGACTGATGACAAGGATCCGACACCCACTCGCTTCTGGGGCACCACCAATGGCCCACAGCTGCGCTGCTACAGCAACACGCTGACCTTCACTGCTCCCACTGGCTGTACCATCACCAGCATCACGTTCAACTACAACGGTAAGTACTGGGGTGGTAACAACAATGGTGGCAAGGTGACTGCCGATCCCGAAGGTAACGGTATTGCTGACGAAAAGACGCTGCGCGCCGCCACATGGACCGGCTCGGCTCAGACCGTCGTGTTCACCTTTACGGCCAACACACAGATCAACAGCATCAACGTCACCTACGAGATGGATCCGAGCTATGATCCCAGTGAGGCCATCGATGCCGACTACCTTGTGTACGACTTCGAGGATGGCACCCTGCAGGGCTGGACGAACATCGACGCCGATGGCGACGGCAATGTATGGGCAATAGCCGAGAAAGGATCAACAGCAACCCACGACAATAGTGGCTATTCTGTCTTCTCAATGAGCTACGACAACAACAGCGGTGCCCTGACACCCGACAACTACTTCGTCTCACCGAAGCTCAAGCTGGGTGAACCCATGAAGTTCTACGCTTGCGCCCAGGATGCCAGCTACCCCGCAGAGCACTTCGGCGTGTTCGTATCGACTGAAGGCAAGCTGGCCGACAAGTTCCAGAAGGTTGAGGAGTGGAACATGACCGCTTCACGTGCTACCCAGCCGATGAAGGCTAAAGGCATGTTCCGTTCACCAAAGAAGGCTCCCGGCAACTGGTATGAGTACACTGTCGACCTGAGTGCCTTCGAGGGTGAGGAGGGCTACGTAGCCATCCGCCACTTCAACTGCACCGACAACTTCTATCTGGTTGTCGACGATATCTCGTTCGGTACACCCGCGTTCGAGATTGATCCCGCCGAGGGCGTCGTTGAGAGCTTGAGCGACTTCACCATCATCTTCAACAAGTATGAGATTACTGCCGACGACGTAGCTGCCGCTACACTGACCAACACCACCACCAATAATTCTTGGGATGCACCAGTGGTTGCCAAAGGTGACACTTTGACGGTTGATTTCGATGAAGACATTACTGAACCTGGTGAGTACACGCTGACCATTGAGGGTGTCAAGAAAGCCAATGGTGAACCCGTCGAGGGACTGACCTTCGAGTACACCATCCTTGAAATCTGGACGCTCTGCGCAGTTAACCAAGACGGTGACGTCCACTCTCCCGTAGAAATTGAAATCGATGGTGAAAACATGTACCTTAAGGGCTTGGGTCTTAAGTATGTTCCCGATGCATGGGTAGAGGGCGTTATCGACGGCCAGACCGTTACGTTTGCCAGCGGACAGTATCTGGGTGAATACTATAATTCTGAACTCTATCTGTGTGGCTATGATGGTGAAAACTTGAAGGACATCACCTTTACCTACGACGAAGAGAACGGACGTTTGTCGACCGACGACTACATCCTGCTGAACACGTCGGCAGATGAAGTTGATCCTGATGCTGCTTATTACTATGCAATTGACATCCTGAAGGACTTCGACTTTGAGCCCGTTGCTCCCGTCGTTCCCGAAGGCGTGGAGATGGTTGATTATCAGCTGACTGCCATTCACTATGTGAGCAAAAAAGGCGAGGAAACCGGTGAGGAGACAGAGGTAGAAGAGGAGATTGCCTACCAAATGACTGTTGGCTTCGACGGTAACGACGTCTACTTCGGCGGCCTCTCTCAGGACTTCTCCGATGCTGTTGCCAAGGGCACACTGAGCGAGGATGGCAAGACCATCACCATTCCTGCAAACCAGTTCATGGGAACATACGACGTTGCTAACTTGGGATGGTATCTCTATGACTACTACATCACCTCTGCCGACACAGAGACTGGTGAAATGGCCGACCTCGTGTTCAACTACGACGCTGAAGCAGGCAAGCTGACCACCGATCAGCTTCTCATCCTCAACGGCAGCCATAAGCTCATCTATCCCTATGACGTGCTGTACGAGACTGTGATAGAGCTTATACCCAGCGTGGCCGCAGTGCCTGCCGATCCCACCTTCGAGAGCTATGACTTCGAGAAGGAAGTCGGTTATAACACAATCTATACATCCATTCCTGCACAGGATGTCGATGGCAACGACCTGCTGACCTCAAAGCTCTACTACATCGTCTGGATTGAGAAGGACGGCAAGGAGCAGCCTTACACCTTTACCGCAGACCTCTACGGCAACGACTTTGAGGAGGACATGACCGAGATTCCTTACCTTTACGACGGCTACGACATCTATAAGGGTGGTGAGATCATCTACCTGGAGGAGGAGCTTGAGGAACTGGCCACCTGGACAAAGGTCGGTATCCAGAGCGTCTACTACGGTGGCGGTGTGCGCAACACTTCGAACATCGTCTGGAGCGACGGCACTGTCACGACGTCTGCCCTCAAGGGTGACGTCAACAACGACGGTCAGGTTGGTATCGGCGACATCGTTGCCATCACCAACGTCATGGCCGGCATCGAGACCGATCCTGAGGTCATCGCACGTGCCGACGTCAACGGCGACGGACAGGTAGGTATCGGCGACATCGTGGCCATCACCAACATCATGGCCGGCATCGAATAAACCAGCCAGCCATCATGGACTATACAAGGAGCCTGCCCCCGACGTGGGGACAGGCTCCTTTTCCGTTTGATTCCACATCACCCGTCCACCGCATCGCGACGGTTTTATCAGTTGCTGTTACGGAAACGGCTACGCATACCCACGACGAACGATTGCGCTAATCAGAAAAAGAGAAGAGCCCCCTCGGACATCTTCCAATGAAAGCTGCTGGATAAAGGTTGCAATAGCGCCACCTTTTAGGCCGCGTAGTACGGGTAAAAGTTAAAACTGCGCCAATGTTTGATAAAACTGCGTCATTGTTTGATAAAACTGCGCCAATGTTTGATAAAACAGCGTCAGTGTTTGCCTCTTTTTCATTCCAAGCCTGTTGAAGGTGTGGGATAAAAAAGAAGGTCTCCTGATTCGTATCAGAAAGACCTTCTTGTTGGTCGGGGCTACTGGACTCGAACCAGCGACCTCGCGCCCCCCAGACGTGTGCGCTACCAACTGCGCTAAGCCCCGATCCTTGCTTCAGCAGAATGTATTTCTGCATTTGCGGGTGCAAAGGTACGGAGTTTTTGTGAAACTTCCAAATTTTTTCGCAGTTTTTTTCCTTTTTTCTCGCTTTTATCAAATATAATGTGTAAATTTGCCGCTGTTAAAGCGAAATAAGAAGTAAAATGTCTCAATACACCATCACTGCTCCACGACAACTGCACACCACGGTGACGCTGCCTGCGTCGAAGAGCATCTCGAACCGCGCACTGATTATCCACGCCCTGACGGACGGTCCTTTGCCCCAAAACCTGAGCGACTGCGATGACACCACCGTCATGATCAGCGCCCTGAAAGCCCTGGCCAGCCACCCGGCTGCAGAGCGCACCGCCCCCCTGACCCTTGACATCAAGGCAGCAGGAACGGCCATGCGCTTCCTGACGGCCTATCTCGCCGCCACACCACAGAGTGGCACATGCCTTCTGACAGGCACACCCCGCATGCAGCAGCGCCCCATCGGCGTGCTCGTCGACGCGCTGCGCCACCTTGGTGCCGACATCACCTATACCGCCAAAGAGGGCTTCCCGCCACTGCTCATCGGCGGTGCACCGCTCGCCGGCGGCGTGCTCGAGGTCGAGGGTGGCATCAGTTCGCAGTACATCTCGGCCCTGCTGCTGATAGGCCCGATGCTACGACAAGGGCTGACACTGCGGCTGACGAGTGAGGTCATCTCACGCCCTTACATCGACCTGACGCTGTGGATGATGCGCGAGTTCGGTGCCTATGCCGAGTGGACATCGGTCGACACCATCGAGGTGCGTCCGCAGCCCTATCGTGCGCATACCTCTTATTATATAGAGAACGACTGGAGCGCAGCCAGCTACTGGTATGAAATGGTGGCACTGAGTCCAGACCCCGATGTCAGGGTACAATTAGTGGGACTCATGGACGGCTCAAAGCAGGGCGACTCGTCGGTGCGCTACATCTTCAGCCTTCTAGGCGTGAAGAGCACCTTCAAGTCTCGACAGCCGGGCGTGCCCACCACCGTGGTGCTGCGTAAGAGCGGTCACCGCGTATCGCGCTTAGAGTACGACTTCGTCAATGCCCCCGACCTGGCGCAGACCATCGTCGCCACCTGCTGTGCACTCAACATTCCCTTCCGCTTCACAGGCCTGCAGACACTGAAAATCAAGGAGACCAACCGCATCAACGCGCTGAAGACCGAGTTGGGCAAGCTGGGCTATGTCATCCGCGATGTCGATGGGCGCGAACTCGTCTGGGACGGGACAACAACCTCCCAACTCCCCAACTCCTCAACTCCTTCTATCGACACTTACAACGACCACCGCATGGCTCTGGCCTTCGCCCCTCTGTCGCTGCTGCGCCCCATCACTATCAACGACCCGCTGGTGGTCACCAAGTCATACCCCCACTTCTGGGACGACCTGCACAAGGCGGGGTTCTCGGTCGACAATTCATGAAGTCTTGCATTCGCAACTATGGGTACATATATCAACAAGGGAAACACGGCGTTCCAGCGGACGCGCAGGAGCGAGTACATTGACAAGTCGGCACTGATAGGTGTCGTTAATCGCCAGATCTTCACCGAGCAGCAGTTTTTCTGCGTGACACGCTGCCGTCGCTTCGGCAAGTCAATGGCTGCGAAGATGCTGGCGGCCTACTACGACAGTTCTTGTGACTCACGCAGCCTGTTCACCGACCTGCAGATAGCCACTGACGAGACGTTTGAGGAGCATCTGAACAAGCATCCCGTCATCTATATTGACATGACGTCGTTCTTCACGCGTTATCGCGGCAATCAGGACATCGTTGTGAAGATGCAGCAAGAGGTGATGGCCGATATACATACGGCATACCCCGACGTTCCTATGGTGGAAGGTGACGACCTGATGCGGCTACTGCAGCGCATTGTTGCATCGACCAATCAACCGTTCTTCTTCATCATCGACGAATGGGACGCCATTTGCCGTGAGTTTCAGCCTGGCACGAAAGGGATGGACGACTATGTGAACTGGTTACGCCGTATGTTTAAGGACGTGTCTGCCTTTGACGTTTTCGCAGGAGTCTACATGACGGGTATCCTGCCCATCAAGAAGTTCAAGGTGCAGTCGGCGATGAACAATTTCCAGGAGTATTCGATGATTTCGCCCGGTGATATGGCCAACTGTTTCGGCTTTACCCGTGATGAAGTGAAGACTTTGGCCGAGAAACACGGCATGAACTTCGATGAGCTGGTACGCTGGTACGACGGTTACCAGATAGGCCGTCAGCCCTCGATGTTCAACCCCAACTCGGTGATGCAGGCCATCAGAAGGCACAGTTGCGAGAGCTTCTGGGGCAAGACGGGGGCCTTCGATGCAATCTCGGACTATATCAACATGAACTACAAGGGGCTGAAGGATGATATCATCCGCATGTTGGCAGGAGGAAGCGCCGATGTCGACACGACGGGCTTCAGCAACGACCTATCGGAGATTCGTGACCGCGACGATGTGCTGACGGTGCTCATCCATTTGGGGTATCTGACCTACGACAATAAGCTCAAGGAGTGCTACATACCAAACATGGAGGTGTCGGGCGAGATGGAGAAAGCTGTCAAGTCAAATGGTTGGGAGAATGTGGCAGAAGCTCTGATGCAGTCGAAATGCCTGCTACGTGCCACCCTTGCTGCCGACGAGGAGACCGTAGCCCGTGCCATCGATGTCGCCCACTCGGAGCAGACCAGCATACTGTCGTATAACAACGAGAATTCGATGGCTTGTGTGCTGTCCATAGCCTATTACTATGCTCATGGTGATTACATCTTCCATCGCGAGTTGCCCACGGGTAAGGGTTTTGCTGACCTGGTGCTCATCCCGAGGAAGGATGTAAGTTCGCCCGCTCTAGTCATTGAGTTGAAATACGACCACGATGTCGAGGCCGCCATCGATCAGATTAAGAAGCAGAACTACCCCGCCAAGGTAGCCGAGTACACCGGCGACCTGCTCCTCGTAGGCATCAACTACGACCGTGACACCAAGACGCACACCTGCCGCATAGAGTCTTGTCGCAAGGATTAACCTCTTCCTTCACTGGTCTGACACCGTCGGAATACTTGCGTATGGTGGCCAAAAAGGGACTAAACGGTTGTTAGACTAACCGATTTTTATTAAAAATCGCTTATTACAATAACCTTTTTACCAATAAATTTGGTTGTTACAATAAGTTTTTATACCTTTGCTGCCAATAATAGTATACAATAAGGCATGGAAACTCTCTTTAAGAAACATCACATCCTGATATCTCAAGTGAGTCTCGACATCATCCGTGAGATGATGCATCAGGTAAACTGGAACAAACAGCTGGTGGCTATTCGCGGGTCACGTGGCGTAGGTAAGACTACTCTCATGCGACAATACATCAAACAACGGTATGGTACTCATGCCGGTGAAGCACTCTACTGCGTGATGGACAGCATGTACTTCACTAATCACAAACTGCTTGACCTTGCTGAACGTTTCTACATGATGGGAGGGCAGCATCTTTTTCTTGACGAAGTACACAAATATCCCACATGGAGCAAAGAAATCAAGGAAATAAATGACCTATGGCCCTCGATGAGAATCACATTCTCGGGCTCATCGCTCATTCAGATACTCAATGCCGATGCCGACCTGTCAAGACGCGTACTCAACTATAATATGGCCGGGCTTTCATTCCGTGAATATCTGCATTTCTACAAAGGCATCAAGTTGCCCGTCCACACTCTAATAGAGATTCTTGAAAATGCCGATGCGGTCTGTGAGGAGGTGTGTGCCGCTTGCCACCCGCAGCCTTTATTCGAAGCGTATCTTCGTGCCGGTTACTATCCGTTCTACGATGGTGATGAGGTGGAATACTACAGTAGGATAGAGAATGTGGTGAGTTTTATCATCGATCAAGAGATGACACAGTTTTGCGGTGTAGACCCAGCCTATACACGGAAGCTAAAGGCTATGATGATGTATTTGGCCGACAACCTCCCTTATGAAGTGAACATAGCCAAGCTGTCGTCATATCTGGAAATCAACAAGTCAACGGTGCTGAACTACCTTTCAAGCATGCAAAGAGCGGAGCTTCTGCATTTATTGTATGCCGACAACAAGTCGGTAACCAAGATGCAAAAGCCCGATAAGATTCTCATGCATAACCCTAATTTGTTGTATGCGCTTGGATCTCAACAGAACATAGGGACTGTCAGGGAATGTTTTGTAGTGAACCAGCTGTCAAAAGGGCATACAGTAGAATACGGAAAAAGTCAGGGTGACTACAAGGTTGATGGCCGATACACCTTCGAAGTGGGGGGCAAAGACAAGACGTTTGAACAGATTGCCAACTTGCCTGACTCGTTTATCTTGGCAGATAACATGGAGTTCCCCGTCGGCAAGAAACTGCCTTTGTGGATTGTAGGACTTCTCTATTGACACCAAAAGTGCCCTGAAATGGGCATTTTGGTTCTAAATGATAATCTGATACACGTTGAAGGGCGTTTTTGTTGCTCATTTTTGTGTTTGTCCACTGTCTATTCACTTAGCCGCTTCAGCCACATGCCGAAGAAACGGTCATACACCATATAGCCACGTGCGGGGTCGTAGAAGAGGAATTCTTTTTCTTGTAGAGACTTCAGGGCCTGCTTAATGCTGCTGGGGGCAGGTAGACGGTAACGCACCACGAAGTCAAGGGCAGTAGGTGTTTTTACTGTCCCTTCACGGGCTATGGCAGTGAGCACGTTGGCCTGGTTCTCAGTCATCAGGTTGTAGCTGTTTTGATAGTTGATTTCCTGTTCACCGATAATATCGTTTACCGCCTTTTGTACATCCTCTGCATCGAGTTTTCCCTTTGGTGTGCGATAGAGTCGGTTGAGCATCTTCTGGATGTACCACGTCTGTCCGTCGACCATGTCATAAAGGAAATCGAAAGCTGTTTCACTGATTTCTCTCTTTTGTTCAGCAAAAAAACTATTGGCAAAATCACGGTAGTTAACGCGGTCGATCGTTCCGATGGTCATGATTTGCGAACTGTTGAAGAAAGGGTGTTCTGGCGACATAAACATCTCAGCCAGAAGGTGTTGCTGACTTCCGGAAAAAACGATGTGGACGTTAGGGATGAACTGAATGATAGAACGGATGAGCGCATCGACACCCAGTTCAGAATAGCAAGTCACTTGCTGGAATTCATCGATGGCGAGGTAGCATTGTCGCTCCGATTCTTTCATGTACTCAAAAATCTGCGTCAGCGTTTCTCGGGCTTGTTCCGGAGCAACGGTGAAGCTGAATGTCGGCAGGCCTGTCAGCGGGTCGGGTGTCATCGTTGGCCGCAATGCTGTAACGAAGTGGTTGAGTTTTCGTTTAATGGCCTGCGATGGTGTATCAAGCCTTCCTATCACGGCATTGGCCAGCAGCTGAACCATTTGGGTGAAAGTCTTTGTCGGGAAAATGTCTACATAGAAACATTGCACATTCTTGTTTTCGGCCTTCATCTGTTGAAAGGCATGGCGTATGAGTCCTGTCTTCCCAATACGGCGTGGTGCCATAAGTGTCACGTTGCTACCGTTTCGTAAAGCATCAATTAGTTGTTCGGTTTCTTTCTTGCGGTCACAGAAATAATCCGGGCCAAAATAGCCGTATTCAGGGAAGGGGTTTAATAATTTCATATTTTACGTTTCATGTTTTATGAAATGCAAAGTAACAAAAAAAAAGCCAATGCCACAACTTTTCCATTGAGAAATTAAGAAAGATTCACGCTTTCGTCCAAACATTTCTTTGTGTTTTGGTGTCTTTTTCGTACCTTTGCATGCAAATTCTAATGACAATGGGACAATTAGTAGTCATTTGCGTTGTAGCGCTTGGTGCGCTCGGCCTCATCGCTGCCATAGCATCGATGCTGACCAAGGGGGGCACCGACGCTCCCGTTGTGGAAGGGCACGACTGCGCGACGTGCAGCAGCGTGGCCAGCGGTGAATGCAAAATAGGTTGCTTGCTGGAAGAGAAAAGACGACGCGAGGGCAATAATGTCGAAGAGAAAAGACGGCGCGAGGGCAATAAATCGGCCGATTCGTAGTTTATATAAAAGATGAAAAAGGCGTTGTACATCACCCTTGCTGTGGCCGTCGCATTGGCGATGGCCGCCTGCTCTTCGCATAAGAACACTGCGAAGAGCCGCTTCTGGCAGTCGTTCACTGCCAAGTACAACTCCTATTACAACGGTCATCAAGCCTTTATTGACGGCTCTTTGGAGAAAGAGAAGGGCAACAAGGACAACTTCACTGAGACGCTGCCCCTTTTCACCGTTGGCAACAAGCAGAGCCTCACCATTGGCAAGGGTAAGTTCGAGACAGCGGTTGAGAAGATGGAGAAGACCATCAAGCAGCACTCCATCAAGGCGAAGCCCGAATGGAAGAAGAAGCGCCGGAAGACGCAGAAAGACGTGGAGTGGCTCACTCGCAAGGAGTACAACCCCTTCCTTTGGAAGGCGTGGCTCATGATGGGTCAGGCCCAGTTCCAGAAAGGCGACTTCGACGAGGCCGCCGCCACTTTCAGCTACGTCAGCCGTCTCTACCAGACGCAGCCCGCCATCAACGGCATTGCGCGTGCCTGGCTGGCCCGCTGCTACACTGAGCTTGACTGGCTCTACGATGCCGAGGACGTCATGCGCAACCAGAGCCGCGACAGCATCCACTACCGTGCACAGAGTGCCTGGGACGCCACCTTCGCCAACTACTACGTCCGTAACCACGAAGCAGCGAAGGCCATTCCTTACCTAAAGAATGTCATCAAGCGCGAGCGCCGTAAGACACAGAAAGCCCGCGAGTGGTTCCTCATGGGACAGCTGCAGGGACAGCTCGGCAACCGCAAAGAGGCTTATAAGTCGTTCAGCCGCGTGGTGCGGCAGAACCCGCCCTACGAGCTGGAGTTCAACGCCCGCATTGCCCAGACTGAGGTGATGGTAGCCCCCGCCGAGGGCCAGACGGGCGTGCGCAACGCCATTGCGAAGAAGATGATCAGTCGGCTGAAGCGCATGGCCCGCTCTGACAACAACAAGGACTATCTGGACCAAGTCTACTATGCCATCGGCAACATCTACCTTCTTCAGCGCGACACCGTGAAAGCTATCGAAGCCTACGAGAAGGGCAACGAGAAGGCTACGCGCAGCGGCATCGAGAAAGGTGTGCTGCTGCTGCGGCTCGGCGACCTCTACTGGACGATGGAGAAGTATAACGACGCCCAGCGCTGCTATGGCGAGGCCATCGGTCTGCTCGACAAGGACCGCCCCGACTACGAGGAGCTGTCGAACCGCTCGAAAGTGCTCGACGAGCTGGTGCCGTACACCGATGCCGTCCACCTGCAGGACTCGCTGCAGGAGCTGGCCAAGATGCCTGAGAAGGAGCGTCTGGAAGCCATCGACCGCGTCATCGAAGCCCTGAAGAAGAAGGAGAAGGAAGAGCGCGACAAGGCTCGTGAAGCCGAGGTAGAGGCAGCGCAGCAGAAGCAAGGCGCCATGGGCAACCGTAACCAACTGCAACAGCAGACCCCTCAGCAGAACCTGATGACCAACAAGGACGGCAGCTGGTACTTCTACAATCAGATGGCTGTCAACCAGGGTAAGCAGGCTTTCCAGAAGCAGTGGGGCAAGCGCGAGAACGTGGACAACTGGCAACGTAACAACCGTACAGTGGTGAACCTGAACGCGGATAACCCAGACAATCCGGACAATCCGGACAATCCGGAAGCTCAGGACTCCCTGGCACTCGGCGACACCATGGCCGAGACCGACAGCCTCGCTACCGAGAGCGACAGCCTCGCCAACGACCCGCATAACCGCGAGTACTACCTGGCACAGATACCCTTCACCGAAGAGCAGGTGCAGGAGAGCAACCTTGTCATCATGGACGGTCTCTACAATTCGGGCGTCATCTTCAAGGATAAGCTCGACAACCTGCGACTCTCGGAGAAGCAGTTCACACGCCTCACTACCCAGTATCCCGAATACGAGCAGACCGACCAAGCCTGGTACCACATGTTCCTGCTCTACTCACGCATGCAGCAGTTCACCACCGCCGAGACTTTCGTCGACAGCCTCAAGAACCGCTATCCCGAGAGCGAGTGGACCATTCTGCTCAGCGACCCCTACTTTGAGGAGAACGCCCGTCTGGGCACCCACATCGAGGACTCCATCTACGCCGCTACCTACGATGCGTTCAAGGCCAACAACCACGACGTCATTCAGACCAACGCAAAGCTTTCAGCAGAGCGCTTCCCCCTGGGCGAGAATCGTCCGAAGTTCATTTTCATCAACGGTCTGAGCCTGTTGAACCAGGGCGATGCCAAAGGCTGTGTCGAAGAACTGAAGACGGTCGTCGAGAAATTCCCGCAGAGCGAGGTCAGCGAGATGGCCGGCATGATTATCAAGGGTGTACAGGAGGGCCGCCAGCTCTATGGAGGCAAGTTCGACCTCGACGACATCTGGAGCCGTCGTGACATCACCCTCGACGACGACTCTACCGCCGTCGACACCCTCTCTGCCGACCGCGACGTGCCGTTCCTCTTTATTCTGGCCTACCCCACCGACTCGCTCAACGAGAACCAGCTGCTCTTCGAGATGGCGCGCTTCAACTTCTCGAACTTCCTCGTTCGTAACTTCGACCTTGACATCGAGCGCCAGATGGGCATCAGCCGCATGACCATCAGCGGATTCCTCAACTTCGACGAGGCCCTGCAATACGCCCGCCAGCTGCATGCTGCCGACGAGCTGTCGCCCTTCCTACAGCATTGTCGCACGCTGGTCATCAGCGAGCAGAACCTTGCACTCATAGGCACACGCTACAGCTACAACGACTACGACGAGTTCTACGAAAAGACATTCCTGCCGATGAAGATCAGCGACGAAGAGCTGCTACAGATACCAGAAGAGATCGAGCAGGAAGAAGAGCCTGAAGAGGAGGGCGACGCCACCGAAGGCGACGACGAGCCCACCGCCACGCCCGCCAACGGCGACGTAGACTTCGACCTGGACTTCTTCTGACTTTAGCCCCCCTAACTTAGACAGACATGATCAACGGACAACTGCTATGGGTAGACGACGAGATGGAACTGCTGAAGGCCCACGTCATCTTCCTCCAAAAAAAAGGCTACGAGGTGACCACTGCCTCGAATGGTACCGATGCCATCGACCTGTGCCAAGAGCGCAGCTTTGACCTGGTGCTGCTCGACGAGCAGATGCCGGGACTCAGTGGTCTTGAGACCCTTCAGCGCATCAAGCAGATAGCACCTGCTACACCTGTGGTCATGGTGACCAAGAGCGAAGAGGAGAACATCATGGAGCAGGCCATCGGCCAAAAGATTGCCGACTACCTCATCAAGCCCGTGAACCCCAACCAGATTCTGCTGACGCTGAAGAAGAACATTCACCGACGGGAGATTGAGACCGAGGTGACGCAGAGCCAATACCAGCAGCAGTTCCAGCAGATCTCCATGCAGATTATGGACTGTCGCACCTGGCAAGACTGGGTGGCCGTCTACCGCCAGCTGGTCCACTGGGAGCTGCAGCTCGCCAGCACCGACTCGCAGATGACCGAGATGCTCGCCATGCAGAAGGAAGAGGCCAACCTGGGTTTCGCCAAGTTCGTTAAGAAGAACTATTTGGACTGGATAAAACCCACCTCCAGCCCCTCCCAAAGGGGGGGTGCGATGCCCCTCCTCTCACCACAGCTTTTCAAGTCAAAGGTGTTCCCCCTGCTCGACCAGAAGCAGAAGGTGTTCCTCGTCGTAATGGATAACTTCCGCTACGACCAGTGGCGCATGCTGGCACAGGAGATTGGCGACCAGTTCGACATCGACGAGGACCTCTATTTCTCCATTCTCCCCACCGCCACGCAGTATGCCCGCAACGCCATCTTCTCGGGCCTGATGCCTAACAAGATTGCCGAGATGTTCCCTGACCTGTGGGTCGACGAGGACGAGGAGGAAGGAAAGAACCTGAACGAGGGCCCGCTCATCCAGACGCAGATTGAGCGTTTCCGTCGCCACGACACCTTCTCGTACCACAAAATCAACAGCTCGGCAGAAGCCGACAAACTGATGCAGCAGCTGAACACGCTGAAGAAGTACGACCTGAACGTCGTCGTCTTCAACTTCATCGACATGCTCTCGCATGCCCGTACCGAGAGTCGCATGGTGCGCGAGCTGGCCAACAATGAGTCGGCCTACCGCAGCATCACCCTCTCGTGGCTGCGCCACTCGGTCATCGCCGACTTCTTCCGCCAGTTGGCCCAGACCGACTGCCGCGTCATCGTCACCACCGACCACGGCAGCATCCGCTGCACGAAGCCCGTGAAAATCGTAGGTGACCGTAACACCAATACCAACCTGCGCTACAAGCTCGGCAAGAACCTGGGCTACGATTCCAAGGACCTCTACGTCATCAAGAATCCTGCCGAGGCCCAGCTGCCGGCGCCCAACCTCTCGACGAGCTACGTCTTCGTCACTGGCGATGCCTTCTTTGCCTATCCGAACAACTACAACTACTACGTCAGCTACTACAAGGACACCTTCCAGCATGGCGGCATCTCGATGGAAGAGATGATCATCCCACTTGTCACCATGACGGGCAAACGGCGATAACAGCCGCCCCACACAAGTCTCCCCCCTCCAAGAGGAGGGGGAGATAGAAGATCGTTAAAAGCCTAAAACAATATTGATATGAGACGGTATTTCCTTTTTTACCTTCTTACTTTTTTACCTTTCTACTATTTAAGCCCCGTAAGGGCACAGATTGTCAGCGTTCCCGACGTCCACGTGACGGCAACTGTTGGCAGTGCCCCGCAACTGCCCTGGCAGCTATGGGTGGAGTATGCCGACCACCGTGGCGAGTACCGCCAAGTGCGCTGGACCAATGCAGCCCTTGAGACCGAGCAGGAAGAGGCTGCCCTGCCCGCTGGCTCCACCTACGAGGTGCGCGGCTTCATCATTGGCGACAACACCACGGCTCAAGGCTATCCCGTCACCGCCCACGTCACCGTGAGTGCCAGTCAGCCACCACTGCCTGCCCGCACACCCGTCTGCGAACCGCTACCCTTGAACAAGGTGACGCTCGACGGCGACAACCGCCTCACCCATAATCGCGACCTCGACATCCACAACCTGTTGTCGCTCAACCCGCTGCAGCAGCTCTACAACTACCGTGACACCTACGGGCTCAGCACCGATGGCTATCCCGAGGCCGACGGCTGGGACTCACCGACCACCAAGCTGAAAGGCCATGGCACCGGCCACTACCTCTCAGCCCTCGCACTGGCCTTCGCCAGCTGTGGCGACGCCGTGCTGCGCGACTCTCTGCGCAGCCGCATTGCGCTGATGGTCAATGCCATGCGCCAGTGCCAGGAACGCACGTTCGTGTGGAGCGACTCGTTAGGGCGCTACTTCGAGGCACGCGACCTTGCACCTGAAGACGAGCTGCGCCAGCTGAAAGGTACATGGGCCGACTTCGACCGCTACAAGCAGGACTACCGCCACTACGGCTACGGCTATCTCAACGCCATCCCGGCCCAGCACTGCGTGCTCATCGAAATGTATCGCGCCTACAACAACGAGGAGTGGGTGTGGGCGCCCTACTACACCGTCCACAAGCAGTTGGCCGGACTTATCGACATTGCCACCTACATCGACGACCGGCAGCTGCGCGAAAAGGCACTGCTCATCGCCAAGGACATGGGCTTGTGGGTGTGGAACCGCCTCTACTACCGCACGTATGTCATGCAGGAGGGGACACAGCAACAGCGCCGTGAACGTCCCGGCAACCGCTACGAGATGTGGAACACCTACATTGCCGGCGAGGTTGGCGGCATGGCTGAGGTGCTGGCACGCCTGAGCACCATGGTCAGCGACCCGAAGGAGCAGCAGCACCTGCTCGAGGCTGCCACCTGCTTCGACAGTCCCGCCTTCTTCGACCCGCTGGCCCATAACATCGACGCCATCCGCACACGCCATGCCAACCAGCACATTCCGATGATTACGGGTGCACTACGCTGCTACAGGGCAGGAGCCCCCCCTTCGTCCCCCGAGGGGGACACTATAGACCCTGCCTCTAAAACTAAAGAAGCCCCCTCGGGGGCCGTAGGGGGGGCGTTAGGAGGGGCGTTAGGAGGGGCTTTAAGGACGTCAGGCTATTACTACCAAGTGGCCTCCAACTTCTGGAACATGGTGCAGGGTCGTTACCGCTACGCCATGGGTGGCGTCGGCAATCAGGAGAAGTTCCGGCAGCCTTACACCCAGATGCTGGCAATGGTGAACAACGGCTCACCGACACTCAACGAGACCTGCTGTGCCTACAACCTCGCCAAGCTGACGCGTGACCTGAACTGCTACACCCCCGACGACGCCCGCCTGATGGACTATTACGAGCGGGTGCTCTACAACCAGCTTGTAGGCTCTGTCAACCCTGACCACTATCAGGTGGTCTACCAGTACCCGGTAGGTCTCGACGCCCCAAAAGAGTGGGGCAGCGAAACGCCACAGTCAACCTGCTGCGGCGGTACGGGCGCTGAGAACCACGTGAAATATCAGGAGGCGGCCTACTTCGTGTCGTCACCGTCTGCAGCGCAGGCAACACTCTGGGTGTGCCTCTACATGCCAACCACCGCCACATGGGATGCCCAGGGCGTCACCCTGCAGCAGCAGTGCCAGTGGCCGGCAGAGCGGAGCACTATCCGCATTGTCAAGGGTTCAGGCCGCTTCGCCATGAAGCTGCGTGTGCCTTACTGGGCCACCGAGGGCTTCGACGTGCGCCTCAACGGGAAATCCGTGGCCAACAGCTACCAGCCGTGCTCCTACATTGAGATTCCCCAGCGCAAATGGTCGCAACGCGACGTCGTCGAAGTCGTCATGCCTTTCACACCCCACCTCGACTATGGCCCCGACAAGGTAGAGATTGCCGATGCCACGCCCGCCTCGCCTCTTTGGCTCGCTGCCATGATGAGGGGGCCACTGGTGATGGCCGACACCATCGCCCGCACATGGCAGGACGCCACCATCAGTCATCGCCAACTCTCAAATCTCAGCTCTCAACTCTCAAAACTCATTCCCGACTACGACACCGACGAGCATGCCACGCACTACTTCCGCATCGATGCACCAGTCGCCGAGCCAACCGTTGTCGATACGCTATCACTACAACTGGCGATGAAAATGGCACGCAGCCGCATTGAAGCCCAGCAGGCCTGGCAAAAAAATTACCAGTTATCAACAGACAACTCCCAATCAGCTCCTCCTGCTCCTTGGGCGCCACACGGTTTCGCCCGCTTGCAGAATCAGTACGACGAGGCCATCGCAAAGGCCTCATCGCTCACGCCCGCCGAGGCAGAGAAACTCATCGCCACCCTGAACACCACGCTCAACACTATGTGTCCGGGCAACCTTGCCGAGCCAGAGGACATGACAGAGTTGCTACAACTGCTGGAGCAGGCACGCCAGCAGCCACCTTCTCGCGAACTGCGCCGTGCCATCGGCTATGCCGAAATGGTGCGCAACTACGTCATCAGTGGCAGTGGCACAAAGGACATGATTCAGCGCGCTGTCAACGGACTGGCTGAAGTGAAGAGTGAAAAGTGAAGAATGAATAGTGAATAGTGAATAGTGAATAGTTTGCTGCCGCCATTCCTTCTACTAATGGGATGGCGGCAGCAAACTATTCACTATTCACTTTTCACTCTTCACTTTGCTTAGTGTTTGCGGTTAGCGCGCTGTTCACGGTACTTGGCTTTCTGACGTGCGGAGCCACTACCGTGTGCGCCGGTGATGTACTGCTTCTTCTTGGCCTTAGTCTTCACCTTACCGGCATTGGCATCTTTACGCTCGCCACCCCGGCCAAAGCTGATGCCGTTCTCTAATATGCTCTGAAAATCGTCGTCCTTACTCATTGCCTTTCATCTTTCATTTTTCATTTTTCATCTTTCATTTTTCATCTTTCATTTTTCATCTTTCATTTTTCATCTTTCATTTTTCATCTTTCATCTCTTTAGTGGTGGAACAGTCGCACACCAGTGAAGGCCATGGCGATGCCATACTTGTCACAGGTCATGATGACGTGGTCGTCGCGCACCGAGCCACCGGCCTGAGCAATAAACTGCACGCCACTCTTATGGGCACGCTCGATATTGTCACCAAAGGGGAAGAAGGCATCGCTGCCAAGGGCAACACCCGTGTTCTGGTCAAGCCACTGGCGCTTCTCCTCAGCCGTCAGCGGCTCAGGACGCTCCTTGAAGAACAGCTGCCACTGCCCGTCGCGCAGCACATCGTCGTGCTCAGTGTCAGAGAGGTAGACGTCGATGGTGTTGTCGCGGTCGGCACGGCGGATGCCGTCGACGAAGGGCAGGGCGAGCACCCGCGGATGCTGGCGCAGCCACCACGTGTCGGCCTTCTGACCGGCGAGGCGGGTGCAGTGGATGCGGCTCTGCTGGCCAGCACCGATGCCGATGGCCTGACCGTCCTTGACGTAGCAGACGCTGTTCGACTGCGTGTACTTCAGCGTGATAAGGGCGATGACGAGGTCGCGACGGGCCTCAGCCGTAAAGGTTTTGTTCTGCGTGGGGATGTTGTCGAACAGCGCGGGGTCGTCGAGCCGTATCTCGTTGCGTCCCTGCTCGAAGGTGACGCCGAACACCTGCTTACGCTCCACGGGGTCGGGACGGTAGTCAGAGTCGATGCGGATGACGTTATACGTACCCTTGCGCTTCTCGCGCAGCACCTGCAATGCCTCGTCGGTATAGCCGGGGGCAATGACGCCGTCGCTCACCTCACGCTTGATAATCAGGGCGGTGGTCAGGTCGCACACATCGCTCAGCGCAATGAAGTCGCCATACGACGACATGCGATCGGCACCGCGGGCTCGGGCATAGGCACAGGCAACGGGCGACTGGTCGAGGCCCTCGATATCGTCGACAAAGCAGATGTGCTTCAGCGTTGGGCTTAGTGGCAGGCCAACGGCGGCGCCGGCAGGCGACACGTGCTTGAACGAGGCGGCAGCAGCCAGGCCCGTGGCGCGCCGCAACTCGCTGACGAGCTGCCACGCGTTCAGCGCGTCGAGCAGATTGATGTAGCCGGGACGGCCATTCAACACTTCAATGGGCAGTTCGCTGCCGTCGGCCATAAAGACACGTGCCGGCTTCTGGTTCGGATTGCATCCGTACTTCAACGTTAGTTCGGTCATATCACTATTATTATTTACTAATTTTGCCGTTCAGTATTGCCAAAACTTGAAAACCTCCAGTTCTTGGCGGTGCAAAGTTACGATTTTTACACGAAAAAAGCAAATAAACGGTTGTGTTTTTTGCAGCCTTACAGTTAAAGTCACACTTTCGAAGTGTACTTGTACTCAATTTAACTAAAAAACATCCCGCTCATCCCGCTCATCCCGCACTTAAATTTGGGTGCAAGATGAGCGGGATGAGCGGGATGTTTTTTTGTTAACTCAAATACTTTTTGTCTTTTCTATACCCACCCTTTTCATTCGCAACTCTCGAGAATCAGCTCGTAATTCTCGAGAATTAGATCGCAATTCTCGAGAATAAACTCGCAAAACCCGAGAATTAACTCGCAACTCTCGGGATTCAGGATTTATCTCGCGAATACTGAGATTAACAAAAAATCATCCTGCGCATCCTGCGCATCCAACGCCTAAATTTAGGCGCAGGAAGTGTAGGAAGTGCAGGATAATTTTGGCTTTACAAAAGTAATCAACCTGTCCCTTGCTAACCACCTCAACACTGACTGAAATCACAAACAGTCCGTGTGTCACTTAGAATCCGTTCGGCGGATTCCGCCGAACGGAGGAATGCTTATTAAGGTGTCACGATATAGTTCACCACAGGATAGATGCCGCCGGCATCCTTCACGTAGTACCACACCACGTTCCAGCGGAACCGCTTATAGTTGTTGTCGTCATCCGGTACACCAGATACCGTGCCTCCAACGGAGAACTCCTGGCCGATGGTGTGGGTGTTCTCTTTCGTGTGACCGTAGTTGAAGCCCACGCCGGCCTTCGCGCCGCCAACCGTTGCCACGAGCTCCGTCTCCACCTCTAAGCTTACCGACTTGGTCTTGGAGTCGCTGCTAGCCATGCTCAATGAGCGGGTAGCGCTGTTGCCGGTGCCCTCGGGCACCTGCTCGTTGGTGTAGCCTTGGTTTAAGTCTTTACCCTTCAGGAAGGGATGGGCATCGTCCACGAACTTGATCTCGTTGTCGTAGTTCATGGGATAGCTCCATGGGTTGCCGGGCGTAGAGGTGAGGAACCGCTGCGGCCTTGCCACATTTTTCTGGCTGGCCATCAGCCTCACGTATTTCGATAAGGTCATGAGCACGAAGGCACGTTCACGCGGCATGGACACCACGAACTCCATCCCCTCCTCGTCGGGGTCGTCGCTGCCGAAAATCTCGTAGCGGTAGGTGTCGAAGGGCGTTGCCTGCATCACGACCGAATGCTCCTCAGTGACAGCGTATTCCTGTCCGCTGCCCATTGTCACCTCATGTTCGTCGGCTATGCCGCCTGCTACGCTCACCTTGGCAGTAAACTCCACGCCGGCCTCTAAGGAACTGAAGAAGGGCACGCTGAAGGAATGTTCGTAGCCGGCAATAACGGAGCCGCCCCATTCATCAGACGTGGCAGTGCTGTTGCTGGTGGTAGAGGTCTTGCCCCACGTGGTGGCGGCACCGCCAGGGCCGAGGTCCTTGTAGTAAGGTGGAGCGGCAAGGACGGCGTAGATGCGCGGCTCGCTGAAGTTCAGCTCGTGGCTCTTGAACTTGAACTTCTTAGGCCGGTCGCGGTCGGCGAACTTGCAAAGAGTGGGATGGCTGTTCATTTCATTGCCTGAGCTGTAATAATAAAATTTAGTTTGTTCCGTCCAGTTCGTGGAACCTAACTGTTCTCCGACTTTGCCCCATCCAAAGACATCTGCAGCCCAGCTCACTTTCCTTTTCACCGTCGTTCCGTCATTTTCTAACCACATTTCGCCAAATTCTGACAGAACCAATGGGGAGCCATCCGTCATCGATTTAGGGACGTTGATGTTCCAAATAAACATCAAGGTCTCCTTGTTGTTCGTAGGGGTAGGCACAGTTGCAATGGCGTCGGCAGCGATTGTGTAGTGGTCTGATTTTGTCAATGGCAACACCTGGAATCTGTACGTGGGCTTTGCATCGGTCTCATCCCAGCGCCAAAGTTGGTCACCCACAATGAGGTCTTGGGTGTATTCGTGGCCACGGAAATAGCCGAACACCAAATCCATGTTGCCTACATGCCTGCAGAGAGCATCACTTGAAGCGAAAGCGTTAACTTCAGTCTTGGCCAGAATGATTTTTTCCGTCAGCTTCTGGTTGTCATCGTACATCAGGCGTGAAACATAGAGGCAGCCTTTCTGTTCCAACATTTGGTTGGCGCCAGTCCTCAAGCCTCGCGTCAGGATGGCAATCTCTGGCAGTTCGCTATTGCTCATATTGCCCACCTTCACGTCGCAGAAGAGGCTCTTAGATGCAAGGTGTTTGACGAAGACAGGCTCCTCATCGACGTGCCCCTGACTGTAAACATGCAGAGCGCCGATGTCGCTGGTGTTGACCACCATTACGATGTCCTCGTAGCCGTCGCCGTTCACGTCGGCTACGTCATAGCGCAGGTTGGCTGTGCCGATGTAGCTGCCCTCATCGGCATATTCGCGCTCACGGAGGCAACGGAGCGTCACGCCGTCGAACACGGCAATCTTGTTGCCCACGTTCATCACGATTTCCTCCACACCGTCGCCTGTCTGGTCTTGGATACACTTCAGGTTGAAGGCACGGGCAAAGTACTCGCTCCTGACATCACTGTAATTCCCGTCGTTATAATACACGAGCTTTTCTTTTCCGTTGAAAGTCGGCATCGCCCAAATGTATTCTTTGCCGTCTTTGTCGAGCAGCGGACGTGTGGCATAGTCGTCGAGGATGGCATGCTCCCTGATGGAGTCACCGAAGACGGTGATGTTTACCACACCCTCGCCCATCACGCTCGATATCTCGGGAACAGCATTTTTAGTCGTGCCGTCGAAGTACACGCGGAAGGGCTTGCTCCACGTTGCATAGACCACATTCTCATAACCGTCGGCATTGCCCTGGGCGGTTACTTTTCTGAGAATGCGCGTCGGATCGTTTCCGTTCACATCTGTGGGTACAAGATTTTTGCTCTCAAACGTCCAGCCATCTTCTCCGCTCTTCTTGAAGAGCACACCGGAACGCTGTTCGACATGTATCCCGCTTCCATACTGATCGCTCGTGTAATCGAAGAACACGCTCTGGCGGGTGTCACCGAAGGTGTAGTAGGCTCCGAGGGGGCCGTTATCGTTCACTAACTGCATAGGCAGCTTCCGCCTTGCTGACGCCTCCGCTTTTTGTACAAATTCCTTCTCCAGCATCTCTGTATAGACCGATGGTGCCGGACGGCAGCCGCGGACGGTGAAGCCGCAGCCCTTCTCATGGATGACCATGGGATAGAGCTGCGTGTTGAGCGCATTGATTTCGAAGCACACAGGACAGCCGTGGCGCATGGTGTTGCGGGTGAGCCAAGCTCCCTTCACATCCTCGTCGGTCAGGTTGCCGGTTGCATCGATATAGCCGTTGGGCAGCAGCTGCAGGTGGACGGTGTCGGGACCTTCCAACAGCGGCTTGTCCCATTCGTAGCCGGTGCGGTCCTTCAGGAAGTCGCCCCAGAGCAGGGTGTCGACTTCCATCTCTTTCACAAGGGCATACATCTCGTCGATGCTGGGCATCTCCCACCCTGAGGGCATCGCTTTGCGGGCACCCGGCACGTTGTAGTAAGCCCTGCCGTTGCTGACGAAAAAGGCAGAGTCGGTCTCCGTGACGTTCTTCCAGACGTTAACTTTGCTGGTATTGATGAGGTTGGTCATTGTCTGCGGGCGCAGGTCTTCCATCATCCAGAGCATGTCGCCGATACGGACGATGGGGTAGTTGTAGCCTGCGGCGTCCTGACAGCGGAAGAAGTCGAAGTAGACGGGGTGCGAGGACTCAGGGCTGAGGTGCATCATGGTGCGCATCTGACCGCTGGTGCCGTCGAAGCGCAGAATGTCGCCCATGTTGAACTGCATCGTCACGGCACCAGCGCCGGCGCTGCCGCCACCGAAGTTGCCGGCCATAAGGTTGGTGATGGCCACAATGTCGCCGATGCCCACCTCACCGTCGCCGTTGACGTCGGAGCGGGTTTTCAGGTTGGCGTCGGTCTCGGAGCCGGCCATGACGTTGGTGATGGCGACGATGTCGCCGATGCCCACCTGGTTGTCGATGTTGACATCGCCCTTGCGCATGGCAGCTGCCACGTCGACGAGGCGCAGGGTGGCCGAGCCGCTGAGCGTTACAGGTGCGATGTCGGGGTTCGTCAGGTTGGTCACGGTCACTTGGTCGGCCGTGGTGGCATCGCCACGTCCGGCAAAGGTGAGCTCGATGACGTCGGCTGCACTGGCCGTCGTCACAGTGGTGAGCACGGTCACGAGCAGCGTCATGGCTGCACGGACCAGAAGGGTTGTTGTTGTTCTCATACGTATAACTAATTAATGAATAGATTCGAGTCAGTCGGACGAGTCCGGTGAGGACCGTGCCGTTCGGCGGATTCCGCCGAACGGAGGAATGCTTATTAAGGTGTCACGATATAGTTCACCACAGGATAGATGCCGCCGGCATCCTTTACGTAATACCACACAACGTTCCAGCGGAACGGCTTATATTTGTTGTCGTCATCCGGAATGCCAGATACCGTGCCTCCAACGGAGAACTCCTGACCGATGGTGTGGGTGTTCTCTTTCGTGTGACCGTAGTTGAAGCCCACGCCGGCCTTTGCGCCGCCAACCGTTGCCACGAGCTCCGTCTCCACCTCTAAGCTTACCGACTTGGTCTTGGAGTCGCTGCTAGCCATGCTCAAAGAGCGGGTGGCCCTGTTGCCGGTGCCCTCGGGCACCTGCTCGTTGGTGTAGCCTTGGTTTAAGTCTTTACCCTTCAGGAAGGGATGGGCATCGTCCACGAACTTGATCTCGTTGTCGTAGTTCCTGGGATAGCTCCACGGGTCACCAGGCGTCGAGGTGAGGAACTGCTGCGGCCTTGCCACATTCTTCTGGCTGGCCATCAGCCTCACGTATTTCGATAAGGTCATGAGCACGAAGGCACGTTCACGCGGCATGGACACTACGAACTCCATTCCCTCCTCATCGGGGTCATCGCTGCCGAAAATCTCGTAGCGGTAGGTGTCGAAGGGCGTTGCCTGCATCACGACGGAATGTTCCTCACTGACTTCGTATTCCTGCCCGCTGCCCATAGTCACCTCATGTTCGGTGGCTATGCCGCCAGCTACGCTCACCTTGGTAGTAAACTCCACGCCGACCTCAGCGGAGCTGAAGAAGGGCACGCTGAAGGAATGCTCGTAGCCAGCAATAACGGAGCCGCCCCATTCATCAGACGTGGCTGTGCTGTTGCTAGTGGTAGAGGTCTTGCCCCACGTGGTGGCACCGCCAGGGCCGAGATCCTTGTAGTAAGGTGGAGCGGCAAGGACGGCGTAGATGCGCGGCTCGCTGAAGTTCAGCTCGTGGCTCTTGAACTTGAACTTCTTAGGCCGTTCACGGTCGGCAAACTTGCAGAGCACGGGATGGCTATTGATTTCTGTTCCTTGGCCGTAATCATACCATTTTGTGGTTTCGTAGTTTACCCAACCACCAGAGTAGAAGTGGGGGCCTGTATTGCCCCATCCAAAGAGGACAGTGGCAAAATTACTAGTTTTATTTACTGTCGTTCCATCAGCTCCCAACCACCTTTCTTCAAAATTTGACTGAACTGTTGGGTAGCCACCAGCATTATTCTGATTCATGGGTGTGTTCCAAATAAACACCAGGAGGTCTCTATCGTTATCGCTGGCCTGTACTGCCGCAATGGCATCGGCGGCGATTGTATACCCTGATTTAGTGTCTGAAATCATCTGGAATTTGTAGACAGGCTTTTGCAAGGTCTCATCCCAGCGCCAAAGTTGGTCACCCACAATGAGGTCTTGGGTGTATTCGTGGCCACGGAAATGGCCGAACACCAAATCCATGTTGCAGACGGCGTGGCAAATGGCGTCGCTGTTAGCAAAGCCATCAACGGCAGTCTTGGCCAGAACAATAATTTCCTTCAGTTTCAGGTCTTTTTCGTACCCCAGGCGCCACACATAGAGGTAGCCTTGCTTTTCCAGTTGCCTATCGTTACCACTCCTCAAGCCTCGCGTCAAGACAGCGATTTCAGGCAGGTCGCTATTGCTCATATTGCCCACCTTCACGTCGCAGAAGAGGCTGTTTGAGCCAAGGGCTTTGGTGAAGATTGGCTCCTCGTCGATGTGTCCCTGACTGTAAACGCGCAGACTACCGACGTCGTTGGTGTTGACCACCATCACGATGTCCTCGTAGCCGTCGCCGTTCACGTCGGCCACGTCATACCGCAGGTTGGGCGTGCCGATGTAGCAGCCCTCATCGGCATAGACGCGCTCACGGAGGCAACGGAGCGAAACGCCGTCGAACACGGCAATCTTGTTGCCCACGTTCATCACGATTTCCTCCACGCCGTCGCCCGTCTGGTCTTGGATGCAACGGAGATTGAAGGCACGGGCGAAGTACTCGTTTCTGACGTCACCATAATATTTTGCGTCGTCCCACATTGTCCAACGAAGTTTACTTGAGCCGAAAGTCGGCATCAACCACTGATATTCGTTGCCGTCTTTATCGAGCAGCGGACGTGAGGCATAGCCGTCGAGGATGGCATGGTTCCTGATAGAGTCGCCAAAGATGGTAATGTTCACCACGCCCTCGCCCATCACACTGGATTGCTCGGGAATTTTGTTTTTAGTCGTGCCATCAAAGAACACACGAAAATATCTGCTCCACGATGCATAGACCACATTCTCGTAGCCGTCAGCATTGCTTTGGGCTGCCACTTTTCTGAGGATGAGTTGCGGATGGTTACCATTCACATCTGTGGGCACCAAGTTCTTCGACTCAAGCGTCCAACCAGCTTCTCCGTGCTTCTTGAAGAGCACGCCAGAACGCTGTTCGGTATTTCCCCAATTCATCTGATTGCCCGTATAATCAAAGAACACGCTCATGCGCTCGGCGCCGTAGGTGTAATAGGCTCCGAGGGGTCCGTTGTCGTTCACTAACTGCATGGGTATCTTATGCCTTGCCGACGCATTCCCGGTTTTCAGGAATTCCTTCTCCAGCATCTCTGTATAGACCGACGGTGCCGGACGGCAGCCGCGGACGGTGAAGCCGCAGCCTTTCTCGTGGATGACCATGGGATAGAGCCGCGAGTTGTTTGTATTGATTTCGAAGCTAACGGGACAGCCATGGCGCATGGTGTTACGTGTGAGCCAGGCACCCATCACCTCCTCGTCTGTCAGCTTGCCGTCTGCATTGATGTAGCCGTTGGGCAGCAGCTGCAGGTGGACGGTGTCGGGACCTTCTAACAGCGACTTGTCCCATTCGTAGCCGGTGCGGTCTTTCAGGAAGTCGCCCCAGAGCAGGGTGTCGACTTCCATCTCTTTCACAAGGGCATACATCTCATCGATGCTGGGCATCTCCCACCCTGCGGGCATCGCCTTGCGGGCACCTGGCACGTTGTAGTAAGCCCTGTCGTTGGCAACAAACATAGCAGAGTCGGTCTCCGTGACGTTCTTCCAAACGTTAACTTTGCTGGTCTTGATGAGGTTGGTCATTGTCTGCGGGCGCAGGTCTTCCAGCATCCAGAGCATGTCGCCAATGCGGACGATGGGATAGTTGTAGCCTGCGGCGTCCTCGCACTTGAAGAAGTCGAAGGTCACGGCGTGCGAGGACTCGGGGCTGAGGTGCATCAGGGTGCGCATCTGTCCACTTGTGCCCTCAAAGCGGAGGATATCGCCGGCGTTGAACTGCATCGTCACGGCACCAGCGGTGCTGCCGCCACCGAAGTTGCCGGCCATAAGGTTGGTGATGGCCACGATGTCGCCAATGCCCACCTCACCGTCGCCGTTGACGTCGGAGCGGGTCTTCAGGCCGGCATCGGTGCTTGAGCCAGCCATCACGTTGGTGATGGCGACGATGTCGCCGATGCCGACTTGGTTGTCGACGTTGACGTCGCCCTTGCGCATGGCAGCTGCCACGTCGACGAGGCGCAGGGTGGCCGAGCCGCTGAGCGTCACAGGTGCGATGTCGGTGTGCGTCAGGTTGGTCACGGTCACTTGGTCGGCCGTGGTAGCTTCGCCACGTCCGGCGAAGGTGAGCTCGATGACGTCGGCTGCACTGGCCGTCGTCACAGTGGTGAGCAGGGCCATGAGCAGCGTCATGGCTGCGCGGACCAGAAGGGTTGTTGTTGTTCTCATACGTATGACTAATTTATTAATGAATGGATTCGAGTTGGTCGGACGAGTCCGGTGAGGGTATGCGTTATAGGGCGTTCAGCGTTGCAAAGGTAGCAAAAAAGGGCGGAACGGCCAAATTTTGGGGCTGCAAAATCGAGGAAAACATCAAAACTCTACGCTTTTTATTCAAAACTCTACACTTTATTTTCAAAACTCTACACTTTTTGGGGCGGAAAAGTTTGGATTGTTAACCAAATGGCCTCGTAGAGGGGGTGAAAAGGGAAGAAACGGCGTTTTCGGAGAAAATCGGGGGTTGGAGAGCCTGTTTTTGCCGATTTCATCGGGAAAATGGGGGGGGAGGAGGAGGAGAGGGGGGCGGCGGGGCGATGGAGGAGAGGGCCCGACGGAAAACCGTCGGGAACGGCGGCTCAGAGCAGGGGGAGTCCTCTCGGAGAGGGGCGGGGAACTTCTCGGAGAAGTGTAGAAGACTTCTCGGAGAAGTGTGGAAGACTTCTCGGAGAAGAGTGGAAGACTTCTCGGAGAAGAGCGGAGGACTTCTCGGAGAAGAGCGGGAGACTTCTCGGAGAGGAACGGGGGACTTCCAGGAGAAGAGCGGGGGACTTCTCGGAGAGGAGCGGGAGACTTCTCGGAGAGGAGCGGGGGATTATCTACGAGAAGCCTGTTAAAGGTGGTTAAAGGGGCGCTGCTTTCTGCCTTTATTTGGCAGTTTCTTCGTATCTTTGCACAACAATTGCCCTCCGTGGTGAAAAAAATGCAATAAAGATGAGAAAGACACTCTTTTTAGCAGCGCTGTTGTGCGCCATGACGGCACAGGCACAGCCCCGACAGGAAATAGTGCTCCAGGACGACTGGCAGTTTTCACGTGACAAACAGCAGTGGGAGACGGTGAGCGTGCCCCACGACTGGGCCATCAGCGGTCCGTTCGACAAGAAATGGGACCTGCAGAAGGTGGCCATAGAACAGAACGGCGAGACGGAGGCCACGGAGAAGAGTGGTCGAAGCGGTGCCCTGCCCTGGATTGGCGAGGGTCACTACAAGCGTGCAATCACCATTCCGGAAAGCTTCAGCGGGCATGCCGAACTGCTGTTCGACGGTGCCATGGCCGAGCCAACGGTCAGCGTCAACGGCCAGAAGGCGGGCTACTGGGCTTACGGCTACAACACGTTCCGTGTGGACATTACCTCATTCGTGAAGCCTGGCGAGAACCTGCTTGAGGTGGACCTGCAGAACCTGGAAGAGAGCTCGCGCTGGTATCCCGGTGCCGGCATCTACCGCCCTGTTACGCTCATCCTCACCCCGCAGCAGGCCCGCATCGACGACTGGGGTGTTACCACTTCGACGACATTGAACAAGGGAAAGAGGAAGAATGGCGATGACATCACCGAGTTCACCATCGAGGTGCCCGTGGCCGATGCCGTTGGGAAACCTATCATGGGCATAACCCTTATCGACCCCGACGGCAAGAACGTGGCCAACCTTTATCCCGCGCCTGTGAAGGACGGCAAGGCTGTTGGCAAGTTCATGATTTCTGGTGCCAAGCTGTGGACTCCCGAGACACCTTATTTATATAAGGTACGCGTAGTCCTCTTAGACGGCAAGGGCGATAAGAACCTGTACGATGACTTCGGCAAGGTCATCGACGAGAAGACCTTCACCGTGGGCTTGCGCACCGTCAGCGTGTCAAAGGAAGGGGGCTTCCAGCTCAACGGCGTGACGCGCAAGTTGAAGGGCGTCTGCCTGCACCACGACCTCGGACCGCTCGGCGCCGCCGTGAACAAGGCCGCCCTCATCCGTCAGATCAAGACGATGAAGGAGATGGGCTGCGACGCCATACGCACCAGCCACAACATGCCGAGCCAATGGCAGATGGACATCTGCGACTCGTTGGGCATGATGGTCATGGCCGAAAGCTTCGATATGTGGGTCTACCCGAAGTGTAAGAACGGCTACGCCCGCTTCTTCCGTGAGTGGGCCGACAAGGACATCACCAACCTCGTCATTGCCAACCGCCGTCACCCCTCCATTGTGATGTGGTCGATAGGCAACGAGATTCCCGAACAGGGTATGGCAGGCGGACGCGAGATGGCCAGCCACCTGCAGGACCTCTGCCACCAGCTGGACCCCACGCGTCCCGTCACACAGGGCTGCGACCGTCCTGACAATGCCGTCAGCACTGGCTTCCTCCCAACGATGGACGTGCCGGGCCTAAACTATCGTCTGCACCGCTATCAGGACACCTTCAACCACTTGTGGCACGGCTTCCTGCTGGGATCTGAGACCACATCGACGGTCTCGTCGCGCGGTGTGTACAAGTTCCCAGTGAAGATTGACGACAACTCGCGTTACTCATCCTGGTCAAAGAACTATGACCCACAGGCTATCAAGAATGCCGACGGACAGTGTTCGGGCTACGACGTGGAGTACTGCTCATGGTCGAACCTGCCCGACGATGACTGGCGCTGGCAGGAAGACCATGACTGGGTCATCGGCGAGTTCGTGTGGACTGGCTACGACTATTTGGGCGAGCCGACGCCCTACGACGAGTACTGGCCATCGCGCTCGAGCTACTTCGGCATCTGCGACCTGGCCGGACTGCCCAAGGACCGCTACTTCCTCTACCGTTCGCACTGGAACCGTGACGAGCACACCATCCACCTGCTACCCCACTGGACGTGGCCCGGCCGCGAGGGCGAGGTAACCCCCGTCTACTGCTATACCGACTACGACGAGGCCGAACTTTTCGTCAACGGGAAGAGCCAGGGACGGATTAAGAAGGTCAAGGAGGAAAAAGGCAAATGGGACAGCAAAGACCGACTCGACCGCTTCCGCCTGCGCTGGAACGACGTGAAGTATGAGCCGGGCGAGCTGAAAGTGGTGGTCTACGACGTCAATGGCCAACCTGCCGGCACCAAGGTGGTACGCACGGCCGGCAAGCCTGCCCGCCTGCAACTCGACACTTGGACACAGGCATCGTCCCCCACCCTACTTGCCGATGGTCAGGACCTGGCATTCGTCACCGTCTCGCTCGTCGACAAGAACGGCACGCTCATCCCTGCCGCTGCCGACCAGCTGCGCTTCGACGTCAGTGGCGCTGGCACCTTCCGTGCTGTTTGCAACGGCGACGCCACATCGCTGGAGCCCTTCACTGAGCCTACGATGAAGCTTTTCAACGGACAGCTCGTCGTCGTTGTTCAGGCTTCCAAGACCGCTGGCAACCTGACGCTGAACGTTACTGATGCCCAGCGCCACCTGCGGGCTAAGACAATCATTAAAGTAAACCCCACCCTACCTCCCCGAAGGGGAGGAGATTAATAACCCCACCACGCTATGAAAAAGTTCTTTTTACTGACAACCCTATTGGTGGCAGTGGTCACAGCCACTGCACAGAAATATGTGGGCGGCGACATCTCGATGCTCACGAAGTACGAGGAGAAAGGCGCCAAATATTCTGACCATGACGGCAAAGCCATCAGCGACGTGCTCACCTACATGAAGGATCAGGGGCTTAACGCCATGCGCCTCCGCCTCTTCGTAGACCCCTCGAAAGCCCCACAGGACCATAAGGACCAAGGCGTCATTCAGGATCTGGACTACGTGACGGCTCTTGGCAAGCGCATCAAGGATGCAGGGATGACCTTCCTGCTCGACCTGCACTACAGCGACACTTGGACTGACCCAGGTAAGCACAGCACACCAGCCTCATGGACAGGCACCACAGCCGACGCACTGGCCACACAACTCTACGACTACACCGTCGACGTGCTCACGAAGCTGAAAGCCGCCGGCGCTGAGCCTGACGCCGTGCAGGTGGGCAACGAGATTACCTACGGCATGGTGTGGCCCACCGGGCATGTCTATCCCGCGGGCGGCGGGCAGGATGGCGGTAGCTGGGACAACCTCGCCCTATATATAAAGAAAGGTGTGGAAGCCTGCCGCGCCACCTGTCCACAGGCGAAGGTGGTGATCCATGCCGAGATGAGCAAGAACGGTGCAAACGTCCTGCCTTTCTTCCGCTCGCTGTCGGCCTACAACATCGACTTCGACATCATCGGCCTGAGCTACTATCCCCACTACCACGGCAACCTGAACACGCTGAACGGTCTGCTCAGCAACCTCGAGAAGACCTATCCCAGCAAAAAGATTCAGCTTGTGGAGACGGGCTACTATCATGCGTGGTACCCCTCCGACGCATCGTTCGACTACTCCAAAACCTACCCCGCTACTGAAGAGGGACAGCGGCAGTTCACCGCAGCACTCGTTTCCACGCTCAACAAGCATCAGCAGGTCGACGGACTCTACTGGTGGTGGCCCGAAACCTGCGAGTACGGCGTCAACTGGCAGAACGCCGTGACACCCTCTGGATGGTATAACGCCGGACTGTGGGACAATGAAAACGGGCGCGCCCTCGCCGCCCTCTACGAACTGAAGGCTTTCCGTGGCGACGACACTGGCGTCACCAGCATCACCGCACCGGCCACTTTGTCCAACCCACCCTACGATCTGTCTGGACGCAAGCTCAACGCCAACCACACGCCCGCCATCTATATCAAGGACGGGAAAAAGGTTGCTACTCCTCGAAAATAGTGAAAGTGGCGGGCAGGTTCGACAGGTAGACGTCGCGACGCTGCGCCGCATCGCTGCTCAGACGGATATACCAAGAACCAGGAAGGTCTTCCCAAGGAGCCCCAACTCCTTCTGACTGAGATGATTCAAGGTCTGACGAGGAAGTCTCGCCAGCATCTGCCACCGCGCCCTCACCAAGAGTAGTTGAGAGTGGAGCGAGTGTCAGCGTCGCTTCCATGTTAGGGAAGCCACCACCCGTCTGGTCACTGAACTCCTGTTGACGTTTGTCAACCTCGTTCTCACGGCCAGTGAGGTAGGTTTTGTAGCGCACCTCCTGCGGGTAGAACGAGCCATCAGGGCGCTCGGCATAACGCACACGATACTCACGAGTCCACACATCGATGCGGTAGCCCGATATCATGCGGGCCATGGCATAGAGCATGGGCGACATGCGCTCGTGGACATTGGTCTTGGTACCAGAGAAGCGGGTGGCGCCCAAAATGACACAGCGTGCCGTGTCGATGACCACCCTTCCGCGGTCGTCACTTCGGTTTGTTGAACGGTAGAACAGCTCTATCTCGTCGTTGGAGCGCCCTTTGAAGTCAGGATTCTCGCCCCAGCGGTGTGCGCGGATGAAGCCATTGTCAAGCTCGGCCATGAAGTCTTCGTAAAGTATGCGCCGCAAATTGGCTATGTCAGTCAGAAACGTAGTGTCGACGGCCACGATGTCGCTGACCTCCTGTCGGAAGGCATAGGCCCGGCTATCGGACGACTTCATGCGCAGCTGTCCGCCAAGGTGATAGCGGTAGAGGTTGTTTGTGCCCATGCTCTGTGTGTGATAGTCGAAGTGCATCACGGCCGGCTGTGTGAAGTAGTGCGTCTCCTTCTGCCTGACCACCTCCTTGAGTTTCTGCCGTATCCATGCCGGTTCCTCGTTAGTAACCACCACTTCGGCGGTGGAACGATAGCGTGGCTTCAGGAAGATGGTGTCGCTGAGTGAGCGAATCGTCAGCTTGTCGTAGTTGAGGTGCGACACCGTCAGCCGCTGAAAATCGAAACCGATGGCAGCTCGCCCCTCGGCATCACTGATGACTGAGCGGAAACGGCCGTTCTCTTTGGTGTAGAGCGAAGCGCGGGCGACGGGCTCGTGGGTGGTCGCATCGGCAATCACCACCACCCGTGGTTGGTCTGTTGACAACAAGGCGTTAAGTAGGAGGCAGAGCAGTAGGTTCATTTGAGGAGGTGAGGAGGTGAGGAGTTGAGGAGTTGGGGAGTTGGGGGCAAAGGTACGAAAAAAACTTGATTAACATTCGCATTTAAGTCTTAATCAAACTTAAAACGTAGTATAAAAGGGCAGTGGAAAGAAAAATAATTCGTATCTTTGCAACAACAAATCAAAAACAAAGCAATGACCACAAATTTTGAAATCCGCTACGCGGCACACCCTGATGACGCACGCCACTACGACACAGCACGCCTGCGACGTGACTTCCTCGTAGAACGGCTCTTCGCTCAGGACGAGGTAAACATGGTCTACTCCATGTACGACCGTATGGTGGTTGGCGGTGCGATGCCCGTCGACGAGGCGCTGCCGCTCGAGGCCATCGACCCGCTGAAGGCACCCTTCTTCACCACGCGCCGCGAGGTGGGCATCTACAACGTCGGCGGTTCTGGAACCGTGCGCGTCGGCGACGAGACGTTTGCCCTCGGTTATAAAGAGGCGCTGTACGTCGGCCGTGGTGACCGACTCGTGACATTCGCTTCCGACGATGCCAGCCATCCCGCCCTGTTCTACTTCAATTCGACCACAGCCCATGCCAGCTACCCCTGCCGTAAGGTGACGAAGCAGGATGCCATCGTGGCCCACATGGGAAGCCTCGAGATGTCGAACGAGCGCAACATCAACAAAATGCTGGTCAACCAAGTACTGCCCACCTGCCAGCTACAGATGGGCATGACGGAGCTGGCTCCTGGCAGCGTCTGGAACACCATGCCGGCTCACACCCACAGCCGCCGCATGGAGGCCTACTTCTACTTCGAGTTGCCCGACGACCAAGCCATCTGCCACTTCATGGGCGAGCCACAGGAGACACGTCACATCTGGATGCGCAACCATCAGGCCGTCCTCTCGCCCGAATGGAGCATCCACAGCGCCGCCGCCACCCATAACTACACATTCATCTGGGGCATGGGCGGCGAGAACCTCGACTATGGCGACCAGGACTTCACGGACGTGAAGGACCTAAAATAGAGCTGTTGCCTACGGCGTAACGCGAATGACCACAAATGTCACGTAAATTATTCGTGAATATTCATCATGCACAGCAGATTTAATCCATACAAAGATAAAGTTTACACCATTATTGGAGCAGCCATGAGGGTACATTCGGCACTCAACTGGGGGCTGTTGGAAGCCGTTTATTCAGAATCACTGTCATTAGAGCTCACTGATCAAGGTGTTGCTAACGAAACGGAAAAGCCCATACCATGCTACTATAAGCATCACCAACTAAAGAAGCAGTACAAGGTGGACTTAGTCGTCGACAACATCATCGTGGAAATGAAATCTGTAAGCGAAATCATTCCTGCACACAGAGCTCAGTTGTTTAACTATCTGCGACTTACAAAAAAGCCCATTGGGTTACTCATTAATTTTGGAGCTTCAAAGCTACAAGGAGAGCGTTACGGCTACATTCCAGAGACAAACGAATGTTTTCTTCTTGACCGCGACATGAATATCGTTCCACATGAGGTAGACTGGCAAACTGACGAGTAGTGTTTCCCAAGACAGGAATCCTTTACGATTCATTCGCGTTTCATTCACGGACATTCACGTTACATTCACGGACATTCACGTTTCATTCACGGACATTCACGGACATTCGCGTTTCATTCACGGACATTCACGTTTCATTCACAGACATTCACGGACATTCACGTTTCATTCACAGACATTCACGGACATTCGCGTTTCATTCACGGACATTCGCGTTTCATTCACAGACATTCACGGACATTCGCGTTTCATTCACGGACATTCACGTTTCATTCACAGACATTCACGGACATTCGCGTTTCATTCACGGACATTCGCGTTACACTTTAGAAAAAAAAGAAAAAAAGACATTTTCACTTAACATAAACCAAATTTAAACGTAACAAAACAATGACAAACATTTTTTCGTTAGAGGGCAAGAATGCCTGGATTACCGGCGCATCGTACGGTATCGGTTTTAACATTGCAAAGGCTTTCGTGGCCGCAGGCGCGAAAACCATCATCTTCAACGACATCAACGAGGCTGCCCTGCAGCGTGGACTCGACAACTACCGCGAGGCAGGCATCGAGAATGTCAAGGGCTACGTCTGCGACGTCACGAAGGAAGACGACGTGAAGGCTCTCGTGGAGCAAATCCACAAGGAGGTAGGCCAGATTGACATTCTGGTGAACAACGCCGGCATCATCAAGCGCATCCCCATGCACGAGATGAAGCGCGCCGAGTTCCAGCAGGTCATCGACATCGACCTCGTTGGACCGTTCATCTGCTCGTCAGCCGTCATTCCTGAGATGATGGAGCGCCGCGAGGGCAAGATCATCAACATCTGCTCGATGATGTCGGAGCTGGGCCGCGAGACCGTCAGCGCCTACGCTGCCGCCAAGGGTGGCCTTAAGATGCTCACGCGCAACATCTGCTCAGAGTATGGTGAGTACAACATCCAGTGCAACGGCATTGGCCCGGGCTATATCGCCACGCCTCAGACCGCCCCGCTGCGTGAGCGCCAGCCCGATGGCAGCCGCCACCCGTTCGACTCGTTCATCTGCGCCAAGACACCCGCTGGCCGCTGGCTCGACCCGTCAGAGCTGGGAGGTCCCGCCGTGTTCCTCGCTTCACATGCCAGCGACGCCGTCAACGGCCACGTGCTCTATGTCGACGGTGGCATCCTGGCCTATATCGGCAAACAGCCGAAATAACTTATTTCTTTTAGGAGTTGAGGAGGTGAGGAGGTGTGGAGGTATAGTAGAATACCTCTAAGCTCTGAAATTCAGTAAAAGGAGTACATTGATAGTCGAACAAGTCTATTCTACTTTATCTCCACAACTCCTCAACTCCACAACTCCTCAACTCCTTGAATAAGATATGGTTTTAAACTACATTTGGATTGCATTCTTCATCGTCGCCTTTGTCATCGCCCTCTTCCGGCTGGTGTTCATGGGCGACTTTGAAGTTTTTCCTGCCATGATGGACTCCACGTTCGCCTCCTCGAAGACGGCGTTCGAGATTTCCATCGGGCTTACCGGCGTGCTCGCCCTCTGGCTCGGCATCATGAAGATTGGCGAGCGCGGCGGGGTGGTCAATGCCCTGGCACGCCTGCTCAGCCCCGTGTTCGTAAGACTCTTCCCTGACATCCCTAAGGGGCACCCAGTGACAGGGAGCATCTTCATGAACATTGCGGCCAACATGCTGGGCCTCGACAATGCCGCCACGCCCCTCGGGCTGCGCGCCATGGAACAGCTGCAAGACCTGAATACCAAGAAGGACACGGCGACCAACCCGATGATTATGTTTCTGGTGCTGAACACCAGCGGACTGACGCTCATCCCCATCACCATCATGGTCTACCGCGTACAGATGGGTGCCGCACAGCCAACCGACATCTTCGTGCCCATCCTGCTGGCAACGTTCTTCTCCACTCTGGCTGGCGTACTCATCACGTCGCTCTTCCAGCGCATCAATCTGCTCAACCGCACCATGCTGCTCACCCTCGGCGGCGTCAGCCTCTTTGTGGCTGCCATCATCTGGGGATTCGGACAGCTCGACAATGCGGCCATGAACCTCTGGAGCACCTCAGTGGCCAACATTCTGCTGATGACCATCATTGTGGCCTTCATTCTGGCAGGCATGCGCAAGCGAGTCAATGTCTACGACGCTTTCATCGAGGGTGCCAAGGATGGGTTTACGACGGCCGTACGCATCATTCCCTACTTAGTGGCTATACTCGTTGGCATTGGCGTGTTCCGCGCTTCAGGTGCCATGGACATGCTCATCGATGGCGTGCGCTGGCTGGTGGGCGTGACAGGTCTTGACACCAGCTTCGTCGAAGCATTGCCCACAGCCCTGATGAAACCGCTGTCGGGCAGTGGTGCACGTGGCATGATGATCGATGCCATGCAGACCTACGGTGCCGACTCGTTCGTAGGACGCCTGTCGTGCATCTTCCAGGGTAGCACCGATACGACCTTCTATATTTTAGCCGTTTACTTTGGTAGTGTCGGCATACGCTATACGCGCCACGCTGTGGCCTGCGGACTGCTGGCCGACCTTGCCGGCATCATCGCGGCTATCGCCATCGCGTACATGTTTTTTGGGTAAAGTCGTTGTGATGAGTCGATATAACGTCATCGCAATGAGTCGTTATAACGTCATTACGATATAACGTTATAACGAAAGAAACGGAAAAAAGGAAAAAAGGAAAAAAATGCCCAACCTGCAATCACTCGCCAAGGATACGGCCATCTACGGCCTGTCGAGCATCGTAGCCCGTTTTATCAACTACCTATTGGTGCCCATCCAGACGGCGCGCTTCGCTGCCTCTGGTGGTGAGTATGGCGTCATCACCAATGTCTACGCCTACGTCTCCATACTCATCATCCTGCTCACCTTCGGCATGGAGACTACCTTCTTCCGCTTCATGAACCGCGAGGGTGAGCAGCCAGAGCGCATCTACTCCACCACACTGCGTTTGCTTGCCTTCACCTCGCTGATGTCCATCGCCGTGGTACTGGCCCTGCTCCACCCCATTGCCTCCGCCATTGGCTATGCCGACCATCCTGAGTATGTCGGCGTGATGTACGTCACGGTGGCTATCGATGCGTTCACAGCCATCCCCTTTGCCTACCTGCGCTATCAGCACAAGCCGCTGAAGTTCGCCGCGCTGAAGATTATCAACATTCTGCTCAACATCACGCTGAACCTGCTCTACCTCATTGTGCTGCCAGCACTGCACTGGAATCCCTTCGGCATCTACGACGAGCAGTTCACACTCGATGTCGCCTTTGTGTTTTACATCAATTTGGCGTGTACCATCGTCACGTTGCTGATGCTATGGAAGGAGTTGAGCGGCATTCGCTTTGGCTTCGACGGCGCTGCCTGCCGTCGCATGCTCAGTTATACCTGGCCGCTGCTTGTGATGGGCGTGGCAGGCCAGCTGAACCAGGCAGCCTCGCAGATACTCTTCCCCTACCTCTACGATGGTGCTGTGGAGGAGGCGCGTGCCCAGCTTGGCATCTATGGTGCCTGTATTAAGATTGCCATGATTATGGTCATGATCACCCAGGCCTTCCGTTTTGCCTACGAGCCCTTCGTCTTTGGAAAGTCAAAGGACAAGGACAACCGCGAGACCTACGCCCAAGTCATGAAGTTCTACCTGATTTTCACGCTGCTGGCCTTCCTCTGCGTCATGGGCTATTTAGACGTGCTGAAGTATCTCATCGGCGAGAGCTACTGGGAAGGCCTGCGAGTGGTGCCCATCGTGATGGCTGCAGAGATTATGTTCGGCGTGTTCTTCAACCTCTCTTTCTGGTACAAGCTCACCGACCGTACCATCTGGGGTGCCTACTTCTCAGGCATCGGTGCGCTGGTGCTCATCATCATCGACGTGTTGCTCATTCCGCGCTTCAGCTATATGGCCTGCGCCTGGGCCGGCTTTGCTGCCTATGCTACGTCGATGTTGCTTTCCTATTTCATTGGACAGCGTTACTACAAGATTGACTACCCACTGCGCGACATTGGCATCTACGTCGCAATCGCACTCCTCTGCTACGTGCCCATCGGCATTGCCAACCACTATCTGCCCACATGGGCTGCACTGGCTGCTAACACGCTTGTCATCGCCCTCTTCACCACCGTCATTGTCCGCCGCGACTTCCCGTTGAGCAGCCTGCCCGTCATTGGCAAGCACTTCAGGCGTCGCTAAGGAGCAGGCCCCGAAAGTGTGGTAACGACATAGCGGTTGGCGCTAGGTTTTCAGAGTGCTTTCAGTGCTATATCAAGTATTTTGGACGAAATGATTCAACCCTTCACTTCCGTCGTATGTATCTATATACCAGACGAATACGGTGAAGGGTTTGTTTTGTGGCGTTTTGTCCTTTAAGTAAGAAGGTGTCAGGCCATGCCGCAAATGTAGGGGCAGGCCTTGTGCCAGCCCGTTGGCCCGTCAGGGCCAGTGGCCGTGAAAATATTATAAGATACACTGACCCTACGGGCCATCGGGCTGGCACAAGGCCTGCCCCTACACTGGCGGATTCGCCTAGTACCGACAGGGGGGCACGGATATACTGGCGGAATGCCATCGGGTCGAAGTTGGTTCAGCTATTTCCTCCAACTAAATCGTCTTGAAAAGCAGGGAAAAGCTTTGCTGACGTTCGTCAGCAGATTTGCTGACCTACGTCAGCAGATTTGCCGACCTACGTCAGCAGATTTGCCGACCTTCGTCAGCAGATTTGCCGACCTTCGTCAGCAGATTTGCCGACCTTCGTCAGCAGATATTAAAACCGCTATTTGGGACAATTGATTTAGGATTCCATCAAATCAGAAATAAGGGCTGGCTGCAGCAGCCGATGATTACATTAATCGCAAACGCGTATAAAGCATTTCCTTTACCCCAGTAGAAAATAAAGCTGCTATTTATAGAGGAAATCTGTCATTAGAATTATTTGGCACGGATTTTCACGGATTGCAGGGACGCAAGAATGGGCCTGCTCCTACTTTGGCAGCTTTTTGTAACCAAAAGCCTCCCCCTTCTGGGGAGGTTTGGAGGGGGCCTTGACTTGCCTTTGTGCGGGCGCTACAGCAACCCTTCACCATAACACACTCACAATAAGACGGTTACAGGGAAAGTGAATAGTTGTAAGATTACTGCTTACAGCAATAATAAACCAGCATTAAACCCCCAACAACTGTCGGAGTTGCTCGATGGTCAGTTTGATCTTCTCACGATTATCCATCAAACTAATGTCGAGCGTGTGGCGAGCCTTCTGGTAGAAAAGCTCACGCTGCACCAGCTGCTCGCCAATGAACGTCCGCAGCTCATCAGCACTTTTACCCCTGAGCAGCGGACGCTCGGCGCGTGCCATCAGCAGATGCTGAAGCAGAACGTCAGGCGAGGCCTTCAAATAGACGACCTCCGCCTGACTGTTCATATAGTCAATATTGTCGAAGAAACAGGGCGTGCCGCCCCCACAGCTGATAATGACATCCTCGAACTCGGCCACCTCGTGCAGCATGTTACGCTCAATCTGCCGGAAGCCCTCCTCGCCAAACTCATCGAAGAGCTGCGAAATCTTTTTGTGTCGCCGGCTCTCAATGTACCAGTCGAGGTCGTAGAAAGGCAGTTGCAGCTCGCGTGCAAGCGCCCGCCCGACAGTGGTCTTGCCGGCTCCCATGTAGCCAATGAGGATGATTCTTGTCATTTACTGCTTGTTCACAATCTTCATGCACTCGTCGTAGGTCAGCTCCTGCGCACGCTCCTGCAAGGGCTTCGGCATGCGGAAGTTGTGCCCATCGTAGACGATGTAAGGTCCGAAACGACCATTGAGCAGCTCCAGCTTCGGGTCTTCGCTGAAGGTCTTCAGGTGCTTCTTGGCCTCTTGGCTACGATGCTCCTCGATGAGCTGGACGGCCTCGCCGATGGTGATGGCCAGCGGATCCATACCCTTGGGCAACGATGTGTAGAACTTCTTGTGCAGCACATAGGGTCCAAAGCGGCCAGAGCCGACAGTGACGGGCTCGTTCTCATACTCACCCAGCATGCGAGGCAGCTTGAAAAGCTCCAAGGCCTTCTCTAAAGTGACCGTCTCAATGCTTAGCTCCTTGGGCAGGTGGGCGAACTGCGGCTTGTCCTTGTCGTCGGCAGTACCAATCTGCACCACAGGACCGTAACGGCCAATCTTCACAAAGACGGGTTTGCCCGTACGAGGCTCGTTGCCCAGCTGGCGCTCGCCGGCTTTATGCTCCGAGCGAGCGTTGAGAGTGTTCTGCACGGTAGGCTCGAAGTCCTTATTGAAGTCTTTCACCATCTTGTTCCACTGCTCCTTGCCATCGGCAATCTGGTCGAACTCCTGCTCGACGTTAGCCGTGAAGTTATAGTCCATGATGATGGGGAAGTGGGCGATGAGGAAGTCGTTGACGACGGAACCCACGTCGGTGGGGATGAGTTTGCCCTTTTCAGTGTTGACATTCTCGGTGCGAGTCTTTTTCGTGATCTGCTTGCCCTTCAGCGTCAGCACCTCATACTGCCGTTCCTCGCCCTTTTTGTCGCCCTTGACGACATACTCACGCTGCTGGATGGTAGAGATGGTGGGGGCGTAGGTCGAAGGACGACCGATGCCCAGCTCCTCGAGCTTATGCACCAGCGAGGCTTCCGTGTAGCGCTGCGGACTCTGCGTGAAACGCTCCACGGCACTGATCTCACGACGCGTAAGCTCCTGGCCCTTCTTCAGCGGCGGCAGGATGTGTGCAAACTCATCGCGCGTATCCTCCTCGTCGTCGACCGACTCACGATAGACTTTCAGGAAACCATCGAAGCGCACCACCTCACCCTGGGCGACGAACGTAGTCTCAGCATCAGCCGTGGGAACGGGCGTGATGCTAATGTCCACCGTCGTCTTCTCTATCTCGGCATCGGCCATCTGACTGGCGGCCGTACGCTTCCAGATGAGTTCGTAGAGGCGCTTCTCCTGCTGCGTGCCCTCAATGGAGGTGTTCTCCATATAGGTAGGCCGGATGGCTTCGTGGGCCTCCTGCGCACCCTTCGAACTGGTGTGATACTGGCGCACCTTGCTGTAGTTTTCGCCGTAAAGCTCAGTAATCTTCGTCTTGGCAGCACCAATGCACAAGCCCGACAGGTTGACGGAGTCGGTACGCATGTAAGTGATGCGACCACTCTCGTAGAGTCGCTGTGCAATCATCATGGTCTGGCTGACGGTGAAGCCCAGCTTGCGGGCGGCTTCCTGCTGCAGCGTCGACGTAGTGAACGGGGGAGCCGGTGTGCGTTTCACGGGCTTCTTGGTGATGCTCATGACATTGAACGTAGCGTCCTTGCAAGCGTCAAGGAAGCGCTCGGCGTCAGCCTGCTGCTTGAAGCGCTGGCTCAGCGTAGCTTTCACCTCCGACTGTGAACCGTCCTCATTGACGACGCCGAAGATGCCGTTCACCACATAGTAAACCTCGCTCTTGAAAGCCTGTATCTCACGCTCGCGCTCAACAATAAGGCGGACGGCAACACTCTGCACACGGCCGGCCGAGAGCGACGGCTTGACCTTGCGCCACAGCACTGGCGACAACTTGAAACCCACGATGCGGTCGAGCACACGGCGGGCCTGCTGGGCGTTCACCAAATCCATGTTGAGCGTACGCGGGTGCTCGATGGCCTCAAGAATGGCGGGCTTGGTAATCTCGTGGAAGACGATACGCTTGGTCTTGGCCTCGTCGAGGCCCAGCACTTCGCAGAGGTGCCATGAGATGGCCTCTCCCTCGCGGTCCTCATCACTTGCCAGCCACACCTGGTCGGCTTTCTTGGCCTGTGAGCGCAATTCTCCGACCAGCTTTTTCTTTTCTTCAGGAATCTCGTAGACGGGGTCCATCGTCTGCTCGTCGATGCTCAGTTCACGCTTTTTCAAGTCGCGGATGTGGCCGTAGCTCGACATCACCTTGTAGTCCTTGCCCAGGAACTTCTCAATGGTCTTCGCCTTTGCCGGCGACTCTACTATGACTAAATTCTTCATGCCAATAGTTGCTTTATAGTTCTTTCGATTGCAATTTGGGGTGCAAAAGTAAACAAAAAGTTTGCATACACCTTATTTATTATAAAGAATTTGTATTTTATTAACGCTTCAACCCCTCACTTTTCACTCTTCACACTTCACTTCTCCAGTAGTCGGCGTGAAAAATAGCGCACAGGGTACCACACGGCGAGGAAGCCCACAGCCAGAACGGTAAAGAAGACGAGGACGATGTCCCAGGGGTGGACGCTGACAGGATAGGCGTCGACAATGAAGAAGCCCTCGTTGGAACCGAAGGAGATGATGCCGAATGTCTGCTGCAGCCAGCAGAGCAGCAGTCCCAAAAGGATGCCGATGATGGCACCAATGGCCGAAATCATGCGGCCCTCGAAGAGGAACACCTGAGTGATCTGGCGGTCGGTGGCACCAAGGTTGCGCAGGGTGACCACATCGTCCTTCTTGTCGATGATGAGCATCGACAGCGAGCCGATGATGTTGAAGCATGCCACCATGAGGATAAACGTGAGGAAGATGTAGGCGATGAGCTTCTCGATCTTCATGATGCGGAACGTGTCGTCCTGCTGCTCATAGCGGTCGAGCACTTGGTAGCGATCGCCGGCAATCTGGCGTATCTGCTTCTTTACTGACTCGAAGTTAGAGCCGGGCTTCAGGCGCAGGGCCAGCGACGACACCATGCCCTGACGGTCGAAGATGCGGCGTGCAAAGCCGATGCTCGTCAGCACGTAGCTACGATCGTACTTGCCCTGCTGGACGCAGAAGAGCACGCCCGGCGAGTAGAGCTCGTCCTCGACGAAGCCGTCGGCAGGGTCGCTCAGGTCGAGCTGGCCTTCACGGCGTGGAGCATAGACATGCAACGGACCATCGTAGCGGTAGCCCGTGCCAAGCAGTTCAGCCAGGCGAATGCCCAGAATGCCGTAATGCATGTCGGCAGCGTGCAGCTCGTAGTCGCCATTGCCATAAAGTATCTCGCGGATATGCGTCAGCTTGTCGAAATTGTCGTCGACACCCTTGATGGTCACCATCGCCTGCTGGCCACCATAGACCACCAGTGCCTGATCCTCGACACACTCAGTGGCAACCTCTATCTGCGGCAACTCACGTATCTGTGTCAGCACGGGGTCGTCGGCAGGGGCCGTCTTACCCTCAGTCGGTGTGACGAGCAGCTGCGGGTCGAAAGCGGTGAAGAGCGAGCCCACCAGGTCGCTGAAGCCATTGAAGACGCTTAGCGTGACAACGAGTGCCGTCGTTGCTACTGCCACGCCAATGACTGAGATGGCGCTGATGACATTGATGGCGTTTGTCGACTTCTTTGAGAAGAGGTACCTACGCGCTATGTAGAATGGGAAGTTCAAAAGCTTTGCGAATTTACATTGTTTACTTTTTCAACAGCTCGTCGATGCGATCGATATAATCGAGGCTGTCGTCGATGAAGAAACGCAGCTCAGGGACGATGCGCAGCTGGTAACGCACCCGCTGACCCAGGGCATAGCGCAGCTGCTGGTTGTTCTTCTCGATGTTCTGAAGCAGTTCCTCGCCTCGCTCTGAGGGGAAGATGCTCAGGTAGGCGGTGCAGATGCTCAGGTCAGGCGACACACGCACACGGGTAACGCTTACCATCACACCGTGCATGCCACGAGTCTGCTCCTGGAAAATGACGCTCAGCTCTTTCTGCAGCAGGCGCGAAATCTTATTCTGTCTTGTCTCTTGCATAATACTTCTTTTTGAAACTGGGTGCAAAGGTACGAATAAGCGAGCGAAAAACCAAATTTATTTGAGTTTTTCTGAGCGAGAGTACTTTCGGATGAGCACACTGCCAACTGATATTTGTCAAAAACACAGGCATCTAAAGATTTATTTGCAAGCATGAGGCGAGTGTTTTTCTATCTTCTTTGTACCTTTGCCCGCGATTATGATAGTAGCAAACATGAATATTCATGAGGTCTATGCGAACCTTATGAGTGAAATGCAAAAACTCAACTGGAAGCGTGATGCCCTTTCCCGCAAGGCTATAAATGAGCTGAAGAAGACCACTGAGTTTCCTGCTTACGTGATGTATGACTATAAGATTCCAACGTCCAACAACCAATACATCATCTATTATTATTATGAACATCCGTATGGTCCCGTTGTGTCCAGCTTCCTGTTTGTGATGTTCGACGGCAACAAGCGATATGTCATCAAATGGATTGACAAACCTGTCCCTGAAGTCCATATTCTCACCAGCCATTTCGTTCAGCGCTATAAGGAGCGGTTCCTGAAACAGCCCGAACTTACCGCCAACGAAGTTGCCGTACGCTATTTTTCACGGAACAGCGTCATGAAACCTATGAATATCGATGAGCGAATCAACAAGCACATCAAGAAATATGGCGAGTTTGCAGGTGAGGGCTTCCTCGTTCAGGACGGCTTTTGCTTCAAACTCTCTGATGAAGAAACGGTGGAGGGCGAGCAGCAACCAGTAAGAGTTAGTGTCTTCACCACCTTTATGCCACGCGATGAGATGTCCGAAAGTCAGCGTGAGGCACTCTTTGACGCGTGCATGAAGTCCTTGAGAGCTTGATGGTTATGGACACAGCACATCGCTAAGAGCAGGTTCGAGCACCACAAAAAAGGTCACTTCATGCGAATGATGCTCAGGCCGTCGCGTAGTGGTACGATAACCTTCTCAACGCGGGTGTCAGCAGCCACATGGTCGTTGAAGCGACGGATGCCCTGTGTCTGGTGATCGCGATCATAGGCTGGGTCGGCTACATGCCCATCCCACAATGTGTTGTCAGCAATGATGAAGCCCCCAGGGCGCAGCACGCCAAGCGCCATCTCGTAGGCTTCGACGTAGGTACGTTTATCGCCGTCGAGGAACACCATGTCGAACTCGACACCCAATCGTGGTGCCTCCTTGATGGCATCGCCAATGATGAATGTCACCTGCGCTGCCCAAGGCGACTGCTCAATCCAACGGCGGGTAAAATCTTCCTGCTCGTCGTCAATCTCGAAAGTGTAGAGACGGGCGTCGGCATCCAAGCCTTCCGCCATGCTCAGGGCGCTATAGCCGCTGAACGTGCCTACCTCGAGAACATTCTTGGGACGAATCATCCGCACCAGCATCTTCAGTAGCCGTCCCTGCAGGTGTCCGCTGGCCATCCGTCCGTTCAGCAGATGGATGTTAGTGGCACGCCACAGCTCGTACAGATACGCTGGCTCTGCATCAATATGGTTTAGTATATAGTCATCCAGGCAGTTCATAGTTCACAGCTTTATACAGAAAGGCAGTACGGCGGCAGCCAACTATTCACTATTCACTATTAACTATTAACTTTCACCAACGCTTCCACCGCCAGCCGATAGCTGTCGAGCCCAAAGCCGCAGATGACACCCTTACAGACAGCCGACAGATACGAATGGTGGCGGAACTCCTCGCGGGCGTGCACATTACTAATGTGTACCTCGATGACGGGCGTCTCGATGGCTCGGATACAGTCGTGCAGGGCAATGCTGGTGTGCGTGTAGGCACCAGCGTTCAGCACGATGCCATCGTAGCTGAAGCCCACCTCCTGCAGTTTGTCGATGAGTTCCCCCTCGACGTTGCTTTGGAAATACGCAATCTGTATTTGCGGATACTGCGAGCGCAGCGTTTCAAGATAGTCGGTGAACGAGCTGCTGCCATAGACAGTGGGCTCTCGGCGTCCCAGGAGGTTCAGGTTGGGACCATTGATAATAAGTATCTGCATGTTTTGCGTCGTTTTATGTAAAGTTTGCTGCAAAGTTACGACAAAATGACGAACCGCCAAAGAGAGATTTGTTAATAATCACTAACAGCCGCACCTTTTCTGCCTCATACTTGCATGAGTATCATTTTTTTTCGTACTTTTGCAACAACTAAACAATTCAGCTATGAGTCTATTAAAATCCATTCTCAACCTGGCGCTTAAAACCGCCGTTGAGAGCCTGAATCAGAAAGAGGAGAAGCCCGTCAGGTCAACTGTCACGCCACCAGAGCCCAAGCCTGCACGTGAGGCTATCGCCGACCCGAATGCCTATTTCGCCGGAATCCTCGCCACTGAGTTTCCTCAGTACAGTGTCAAGCGCAATGTGCCAGTGACCGACCTTGCAGGGTTTGTCTCCAACGAATGCCAACTCTACAAGACGCGCCCTACGCAATCGTACAAAGCCGAGTGGGGCGAGCCCTACACCTTTGTGCTCTATCAGGGTGGTGCGCCAGTGGGCATCGTGATGCTTGGTGCAGGCAGCAGCCACCACAAGAACGTCAAGTACCTCGTTGCCCGCATGTTTGCCAAGAAGATGGGGCTGCCATACATCAACTTCTATACGCAGATGGACAACGAGAAGGCTTACGTCGTCAAACGCATCAAACAGTTCATGAACGCTTAACGCACTAAGAAAAAGGGGATGCTAACCACGCGCCTGCGAAGGACGAAGCGTCACCTGTAAGATGGTCTTGCAGGCGGCCAGGTGGCGTACCGTCTGGTGATTGCCAACTTTGGCAATTCAAACCAATTCCCCTTTTTCTTTCACTATGATATGGAACCTATCCTCGATCTGCTTTCCAAACGTCAAACCTGGGAAGAGTTCCTGGCCTACCGCCTGCTGAAAGGCCGTTTCAACTGGTACGAATTCGACGAGGCAGACATGTATGTTTCCGAAGAGAAATACCTTGGCGTGGTGGAACGGCTACAGCGTGGAGACGGGTTATCCATACCAACACGCCATTTGGTCAACAAGATGGGCAGCGGAAAGAAGCGGGTGGTCTACAGCTTCCCACCCGACGAGATGACGGCCCTCAAAGCAATGAGCTTCCTGCTCTATCGCTACGACCCACAGCTTGCGCCTAACTGCTACTCCTTCAGGTGTGGCGTGACTGCCCACGATGCCATACGCCACTTGGTGCGTGCCATCGGTGGCAGGCCGTTGTGGGCCTACAAACTCGACATCCACAACTATTTCAATTCCATCACCATCCCACTGCTACTCCCCATTCTCAACGAAGTGATGGCCGATGACCCATCGCTATACCGATTCTTCGAACAGATGCTCACTGACGGGCGTGCTCTCTGCGATGGTACTGTCGTCAGCGAGGAGCGTGGCGTGATGGCAGGCACTCCCACCTCACCCTTCCTGGCCAACCTGTACTTGCGCGAGGTAGACCGTCATTTTGCCGACAGCGGGGTACTCTACGCACGCTATTCTGACGACATCATACTCTTTGCCCCTGACCGTCAGACGCTCGACGGCCATATCGACGTGTTGACACACTTTCTGGCGAAATACCGCCTCGAGGCAAATCCTGACAAGGTACGCATCTATCAACCAGACGAGGCGTTCGACTTTTTAGGCTTCAAATGTAAGGGCCACGGCATCGACATCGCTGATGTGACGCGACAAAAGATGAAGGACAGAATCAGGCGCAAAGCCCGCTCACTACATCGATGGAGCAGCAAGAACAACGTTGCCGCTGAAAAGGCCATGAAAGTCCTCGTACGCTACTTCAACAACAAATTCTTCGATGCCGACGATGCCGCAACGCTCACGTGGTCGAGGTGGTTCTTCCCAGTCATCAACCAGACAGAGGGCCTACGAGAGATCGACCGTTACCTGCAGTACAACCTGCGCTTCGTAGCGACTGGCAAGCACAACAAAGCCAACTACCGCATACGCTATGACCAGCTGAAACAACTCGGCTACAGGAGCCTGGTTCACGAGTTCTATGAGAAGCATTGGTAGCACGCATTTATGATTTTTTAGGGTGCGCATAAGCGATAATCCAAGAAAAATGCGTAAATTTGCAGCGCTACTTGGAAATGGAAAGAATGACAGACACCTACAAAACCGACAATCCGCCCATCGCACCAACGGAAGACGACGGATACACAAAGAGCCTGAAGCAGAACTACCTGCGCTACCTGAAACTGCAGCGTAGCATGTCGCCGAACACCCTCGATGCCTATGGGCGCGACCTCGACCGGTTGATTGCCTTTGCTGCAACGCAATCGAAACGGGTGACCGAGCTGCAACTGCCCGACCTGCAGCAGTTTGCAGCCACACTTCACGACGATGGTATAGGTCCACGCTCGCAGGGACGCATCCTCAGCGGCGTGCGCTCGTTCTACCGCTACTTAGAAATGGACGGCTACGTCAGCGACGACCCCACAGAGCTGCTCGAATGGCCCGTCAAGAGCCAGCACCTACCTGAGTTCCTCACGCCCCAGGAGGTCGACCGACTGGAAGACTCCATCGACTTGTCGAAGCCTGAAGGGCACCGCAATCGCGCCATCATCGAAGTGCTCTTCTCATGTGGACTGCGCGTGTCAGAGCTGGTCAACCTGCAGTGGTCGCAGCTCTACGAGGACGAGCAATACGTCCGCATCATGGGCAAAGGCAACAAAGAGCGATTGGTGCCCATCTCTCAGCGGGCACTGAAGGAAATCGGCAACTACCTCCCCTGGCGCAACACGCTAAAGATTCCGCCCAGCGAAGAACCTTACATCTTTTTGAATCGTCGCGGCAAGCACCTGACGCGCACCATGATTCTCATCATGCTCAAACGGCAGGCCGAGGAGGCAGGCATCACCAAGACCATCTCGCCTCACACGCTGCGCCACTCGTTTGCTACGGCTTTGCTCGAGGGTGGTGCCGACCTGCGCGTCATCCAGGCTCTGCTAGGCCACGAGTCCATCGGCACCACTGAGATCTACACGCACCTCTCCATGCAGACGCTGCGCCAAGAGGTGCTCAACCACCATCCGCGCAATATGATGCACAAAAGCGTTGGCAATCTCGAAGAAAAACCGTAACTTTGCACCCTGTCTACTCAAATAAATCATTAGCAATGAAGTCAATCATCACAAAAATCCTCATCACAACCTCACTCGGCGGAGCAATGACAACAGCCGCAGCCGAAGAACTGACGCCTACTGGTACACAAGCGCAGAACGGCGACACCATATTCATCTACTGTCCCAACGAGCGGGCAGGCCTGCATATCGCCCTCAAGGAAGACGGCAACTGGCACGACCTCGGACAGCTCTGCGCCAGCGACTACGGGCCGTGGGGAGCCGAGAAGCGCATGTACCGCCCGTCGCTCTGCCGAGCCAATGACGGCACATGGCGACTGGTGTTCCAAGTCAACGACCAGGCACCGCTCTTTGCTGCCGCCTACAGCCCAGACCTGGTTACGTGGCGTCCGCAGGACTATCCGCAGGTGACCGACGGTCCCTGCCTGAGCCCTGTAGTGCTGCCTGCTGAGCAAGGCTTCCGCATCTACTACCACGGCAACAGTGGCAACCGCATGCTGATGGCATCAGACGACTTCCGACAGTTCTCGAAGGATGTGGCCATGCCCGTCTTCGACATGCCCATCTGGCGGCGCGACATTGCCATGGTTGGAGACCAGCGCATGGAGGGCCAGAAGTTTCTACTTACAAACGATGAAATCGGCAAAATTCGAACTTATTTCGTCCAAAACGCCGAGGATGGAAAACGCTGCAGCGAGCGCATGCACGACGATTCAAAGCACTTGACGGGACTCCCACAAGTGCTGAAAGCCACACTCACCGTAGACACAAAGACTGAGAAGCCCATCAGCGACCAGCTCATTGGCATCTTTTTTGAGGACATCAGCTATGCTGCCGATGGTGGACTCTATGCCGAATTGGTACAGAACCGCGATTTCGAATACAGCACCAAGGACCGCCGTGAGTGGAATGCCACGACGGCCTGGCACTCGCCAGCACCCATCACCATTGCCACCAGCAATCCACTGACACCCCAGAACCCCCACTACGCCGTCGTCACATGCGACTCGCTGTGGAACGAGGGATGGGACGGTATCGCCGTTGAAATGGGCAAAAAATACGATTTTTCCATGTTCGTCAATGGAAAGAAGACGTTCCATGTGCTGCTCACCGACAATCAGGGCAACGTGCTGGCCAAAGGGAAGGTGAAAGCTAAAGGCAACTGGCGACGCTACACCTGCACACTGACTGCCACACGCACCGAGAAGGCCGCACGCCTGCTGCTGTTGCCGAAGGGCCGTCAGGAGGCAGGCATCGACATGGTGTCGCTCTTCCCACAAGAGACGTTCAAGGGACGTAAGAACGGACTGCGCAAGGACCTGGCAGAGGTTATCGCAGCCCTCCATCCGAAGTTTGTGCGCTTCCCTGGAGGCTGCATGAGCCACGGACAGGGTCTGGAAAACATCTACCACTGGCATCACACCGTAGGGCCACTCGAGGCACGCGTGCCCGACTTCAACATCTGGCACTACCACCAGACACGCGGACTGGGCTTCTTTGAGTATTTCCAGTTCTGTGAGGACATCGGCGCCGAGCCGCTGCCAGTGCTCGCTGCAGGCGTACCCTGCCAAAACTCGGCTGCCAACAGCGCCGGTGTGGCCGGGCAGCAGGGAGGCATACCGATGGACGACATGCCTGCCTACATCGACGAGCTGTGTAACCTCATCGACTGGGCCAACGCCGACCCTGCTACCAACGAGTGGGCACGTCTCAGAGCGGAAGCTGGTCATCCAGAGCCTTTTCACCTTAAATATTTAGGCATCGGCAACGAGGACATCATCTCCACCGTCTTCGAGGAGCGCTACGCCATGATTTGTAAGGCACTACGCGAGCGGCATCCTGAAATCAAGGTCTGCGGCACCGTCGGTCCGTTCCACTGGCCCAGTGCCGACTACACTGAGGGCTGGGACCTGATGCGCCGCCATCCCGAATGGCAGTATATGACCGACGAGCACTACTACGAGTCGACAGGCTGGTTCATGCACCACCGCGACTACTACGACAAGTATCCGAGGGGCTCGAGCGCTGTCAAAGTCTATCTCGGCGAGTGGGCAGCCAGCACACACGTCAAGCGTCCCAATGTTGAGACGGCACTTGCCGAGGCACTCTACCTAACTGATATTGAGCGCAATGGCGACATCGTTGTGATGACCAGCTATGCGCCCATGCTCTGCAAGGACGGCCACTCGAACTGGAACCCTGACATGATCTATTTCTCGAACACCGACGTGCGTACCACACCAGCCTACGAGGTGCAGCGCCTGTTCTCAGTCTACAGCGGTGACCACTACGTCAGTTCAGAGTTCACAGTCGAGCGTTCAGAGTTACAGCATCGTGTTGGCGCCAGCCTGGTGCGCAACGCCAAGACGGGTCGCCGCTACCTGAAACTGGTGAACGCCCTGCCCACGACGCTAAAAATCGACGTCAAAGGGCTGACGCTCCCTGCCTCAGTTACCTGCGAACAGTTCACTGGGCCCATCGACGACCAAAAGGCCAAAGCGACAATCATTCAGACCAACGAGCCTGCCACCTTGCCGCCCTACTCCATCCGCGTCATTGAGTTATAGAACAAAAAACTAAAAAGACACACCCTAAAAACCCACCCCCTAAGACCCACCCCCTAAAACCCACCCCCTACCCCTCCCCAAGGGAGGGGAGATTGGTTACCTAAAGCCCACCCCCTACCCCACCAAGGGAGGGGATTTGGATAGTCTTTCTGCGGAAAAGGTAATCAGACCCCCCTCCCTTGGGGAGGGGAAGGGGGTGGGTCTTAGGGGGTGGGTCTGTGTGGGTTTTAGTTGTGGAGATTACTTAACCTGAAATTTCTTACCGTTTCGGATATAGATACCCTTTTTAAGCTGGAGGCAGGAACCATTCGAAACGCGGCGGCCACTTAGGTCGAAGACCGCCCCATCGTTTTTCGTTTCCTGTACAATGCCCTTAACCGATGTGTCAGTCACAAGGGTGCAGAAAGTGAAGTAGACAGGCGTGTCGTACTTGGCAGGCGTCGCATCGTGGAGATAGAGGCCCGTAGCGACATTCCTTAGCGAGAAGCCCTTGCCTTCGACATACTGTACGTCCCAGACGGCTCCATTCTTCATGTCCTCGCCATTGCCCTTGGTCAGTCCGAGGATGAAGCTGCACCACCCACCGTCGACAGGCTGTGAATTCAGGTAGCCAGGCTTCCCCCAGATGCTGTATTCGCTGAGGTCGGGCTTGATAAGGCGCAGCAGGTAGTAACCACGGACAGCAGCATCGGCATTGTTCTTTAAGCTTTCCAAGCGGAAATAGTAGCCCGCGACATCAGCCGAAAACGCTTTGGCGAAGCCGTCGTATCCCAAGTTCTGATTATCAGAACCATAGAGCGCCTTCGAGTCCTGCTCGTTGACGATGGCAAAGGGCTGACTGCCTATCTCGGCAATACTGGTAAAGCGCTTGCCCACGGCAGCAGTAACGCCTGTCTGTGGGATAAAGCCGTCGATGGCGGTAAAGCCAGAATAGCGCTCATACTGGCTGCCGTCGGTGGCAGTCACCACTGCTTTCAGTTCATATCTGCCTGCGGCAGTTGGGGTGTAGGAGTAGGTGTAAGGCTGCTCTGTCAGACGTTCCAGCAGCTGGTTGTTAACATAAAGCTCAACGCTCCTGATCGTCTTCGTCTTCAGGCGGGCACTGACCTCAATGCTCGTCGGAGCGTCTATCGAGACACGCAGGGCAGCAGGCTTGACATAGACCGAAGCCTCCTTGACCATCCCAGGGAAGGGACTCTTGGCCTGCTTGGCCTTGTCGCTCTGCATATAATCGCGGAGCCATGTCAGTGCAGGCCGCTCTTTCTTGTCACGAATCAGTCCAGAATAGCCCTTTCCATCGTTAGTCCACGTGTGACCGTAGTGCCACCCCCAGAGGGTGACGCCAGCACAGTAGTCAGCCTCCCACATCACGGGTATGTGCTGCTTGTAGTTGTTCTGCTGGTCATTGTCGCTGGCTGTGCCGATGTCGTACTCCGTAATGTACATCGGCATCTTCAGGGCATTATGCGTACTGTTCATCGTCGACTTCAGGTTACTCTGCGAGAAGCCGTAGAGCTCGTGCGCCTGACAGCCATAGGCGTCGACAGGTGCGCCGGCGTCACGAATGGTACGCACCAGCTCGACGAACTTGTCGGTGTCGTACTGGATGGAGTTGTAGTCATTATAAATAAGGATGGCGTCGGGCCAGCGCTCTGCTGCCATTTCGAAGGCGCGGATAATCCAGTCGTAACCCGTCACGCCCTCGCCGCCCAGCGCCTCCTTGACCAGATACGTCTCGCCCTGATGACCCTCGATAGCTTCGTTCACCACGTCGATCATGGGCAAGTCAGGGAAGTGCTTCTTGGCAGCATCCATCCATTTCACAATGGCATCGTAGCGTGCTTCCACGCTCAGGTTCTTAAGCCAGTCGGGCAACTGCGAGCCCCATACCAGTGTGTGGAACTTAAAGGGAATGCCGTGCTGCTTGGCATAGTCGGCGGCGACGTCGGCGTTCCACCAGTTGTAGGTGCCACGCGTTCCCTCCACGCAGCCCCACTTGGTGGCATTCTCTGCCGTCACCTGATTCCAGTAGTCCGAGAACTTGTAGCCGGCGTAGTCCATATAAGTCCACTCTGTCGTGATGTTACCTAAGAACTTGTCAGGGTTTGATGACAACTGGGCCTGCATTGCCAAGGGCAGCAGAGCTAGGGACACTAAACACGCAATCTTTTCTTTCATAGCTTTTTGAGAATAAACGTAAAGCGGGCTCAAAATTACCACTTTTTTCCAAATTAAAAGGCTCGCCATCGAAAAAAGTTCATTCTGAAAACCATTTTTAACTTTACCCTTTAACGTTTCTTCGTCTAATTCGTTTTGTTATTCATGGAAAAAGCCGTAAATTTGCAGCCTATAAACAACTAACTCTACACATCACCTTTCATCCTTATGAAAAGAACACTGCTTTCCATCGTAGGCCTCGCTGCCATTTCGGTAGCCCAGGCACAAGTGAACATTAACATCGACGCCCAGAACCGGGGACCGAGAATCAGTCCCACACACTACGGCATCTTCTTCGAGGACATCAACCACGCCGCTGATGGCGGACTCTACGCCGAGCTCATTCGTAACCGCTCTTTCGAGGACGGGCCGCGCTATGGCGCACCTGCCGACATGCAGGGCTGGACCGTCACTGCCCCCGTTCCCGCCGGTTCTCCGGCGGGCATCACCGCCCGCCTCGTCCAGCCCACGAAGAAAGCACCGCTGCTCAACGCTGCCCAGCACAACGCCCTGCAGCTCACCCTCGACGCTACGCCCGAGGCTCCCGCCAGCCTGATCAACGAGGGCTTCTGGGGCATCAACACCGTGCAGGGGCGCACCTACCGGCTCTCCTTATGGCTGAAGGGCAAGTACAAAGGCACCATCAAAGCAAGGCTCCAGGGCGCTCAGGCCACTTCTACCGACCCGATGGACGTCTATGCCGAAGCCATCGTGTCACCCTCGGGCGACGAGAAGGGTGCCTGGCGTAAGTACACCGCCACGCTCTGTGCCGACGGCAATGATCCGAAAGCCCACTTCGCGCTGGTCTTCGACGGCAAGGGCACCCTCGACCTCGATGTCGTCTCGCTCTTTCCACCGACCTTCAGGAACCGTGAGAACGGCATGCGCCCCGACCTGGCCAACATGCTCTGGCAGATGCACCCGAAGTTCATGCGATTCCCTGGCGGCTGCTTCGTTGAGGGACAGGAGAGCCCCGACAACGCCTTCCGCTGGGAGCGCACCATCGGGCCCATCGAGGAGCGCGAGGGCCACTGGAACGTCAACTGGGGCTACCGCACCACCGACGGCATTGGCTTCCACGAGTACCTGCAGCTGGCCGAGGACCTCGGCGCCAAGCCCCTCTACGTGGTCAACGTAGGCCTGTGGCACGGTGGACTGACGCCCGTCGAGGAGCTGCAGCCCTGGATCGACGAGTGCCTCAACGCCCTGGAGTATGCCAATGGCGACGTCACGACGAAGTACGGTGCCCTGCGCGCCAAGAACGGGCACCCGGCACCGTTCAACATCGAGTATCTTGAGATTGGCAACGAGAACAACCAGCCCAACCCGCGTGAGCAGAGCGACCGCTACTACGAGCGCTACGACAAGTTCCGCAAGGCCATCCGCGAGAAATATCCCGACATCAAGCTCATCGGAAACGTCGTGGCTTGGGGCGACGACAACCCGAAGTGGAACAGTCCGCTGCCCGTAGACCTGCTCGACGAGCACTACTACCGCACGCCCGGCTGGTTTGCCGAGGCATTCCATAAGTACGACAGCTACGACCGTCGTGGACCCAAAATCTATGTCGGCGAATATGCCGTCACCAACGGTTTTGGCGACCTGGGCAACATGAACGCCGCCCTCGGCGAAGCCGTCTACATGATGGGCATGGAGAACAACAGCGACATCGTGCCGCTGAACTCCTACGCCCCCATCTTCGTCAACGAGAACGATGCCAAGTGGCGCCCCGACATGATACGCTTCAACTCGCACAGCGTCATGGGCACGCCGTCGTACTACGTCCAGCAGCTCATGCCGCAGCACGTTGGCACGCAGGTGGTGCGCGTCGAGCAGGACAACCCCTACGCAGCCAAGGCCAGACGACAGCTCACCCCGAAGCGCTGCCGCGTGGGCTTCGGCACATGGGGCACCAACGCCTCGTTTGAGACCACTGGCGAGGTGGACTACATCTATGGCGACTGGCAGCGCGAGGGTAACACCGTCAGCCAGCGCAGCCGCAAGGAGGCCACCATCTGCCTGCAGAAGACCGTCATCGACAGCGACCACTACACCGTGAAGTTCCGTGCCCGCAAGGACCGTGGCGCCGAGGGCTTCCTCATCATCTTCAACTACGTCGACGCGCACAACTACTGCTGGCTGAACTTCGGCGGATGGGGCAACACCACCCACGCCATCGAGCAAATCAACAGCGGTGGAAAGCTACAGAATGGCATGACGCAAGGACGGGTGGAAACGGGCCGCTGGTACGACATCACCCTCAACGTCGAGGGCGACAAGGTGAAAGCTTGGCTCGACGACGAGCTGGTCTTCGACACCGAGCTGAGGCACGACACGACAAAGGGCGTCTACACCTCAGCCACCATCGACGAGCCTTCGGGCGAGCTCATCGTCAAGGTGGTGAACACCGGCGACGAGCGCACGACAGCAGCCCTGAACCTCGCCAACTTCACGGCCCGCTCGGCACGCCTTATACGCCTCGCCGCTAACGATGGAATGGACGAAAACACGCTGTTACAGCCCACCAACATCCATCCCACGGAGCAGGTGCTCACGCCCGAAAGCGACAACCGCGTGCTGGTCGAGATTCCGGCCTACTCGCTGAACATCATCCGCGTCCGTCCGTGAGGCTATCCGGCTCCTTCGTGCTGACGACCGTGGCGGCGCTGGCCTGTCTGACGTTGTTGTTGACGGGCTGCGCAGACGACGACGTGGGGGGCGTCGCCCTGTCGTCGGGCGACACCATGGAGCTGTACCCCGTGGTGAACGTGAGCAGCGACATCAGCTTCGTTGCCGATGAAGGCTGGACGGCCTCCTGCGCTGCCCCCTGGCTGACCTTCTTCCCCCAAAGCGGTGGCGAGGGAGCCAACACCATTACCGTCTCCACAACGCAGACGAACCGCACACACCACGTCCGGTCGGCAACAATGACGATCGTCTCAGGCGGCAAGCGTCGCACCGTCACCATCACGCAGCGCAGCGAGTATGCCGTCTTCGACGACCAGGAACTGACGTTTCCACCCGAAGGAGGCACCATCAACATGACGTTCCGAACCAACGTGCCCGAGGACGACCTGAAGCTCTACAGGGCACGCGGCATGGAGGAGTGGATTCCAGAACTCAGCAAGAGCGAGAGCCGCACACGCGCCACAGAGCATACGGGCAGCATCAGCCCCCTGACCGTCCTTCCGAACACCGACCATAGCGCCCGCGATGGCACGTTCTACCTGGCCATGCTCGACGACCAGGGCAACCCGCTGCTGCTCGACACCCTCTTCATCCACCAAGCAGGCATGAGCGACGGCTACAGCTCGCAGGACTACTCGGCCGACGGAAAGGTCGTGCAGCTGAACACGTCGACCCAGGGCAAGGGCATCCCCATCGTGCTGATGGGCGACGGCTTCCAGGACAGGGACATCCATGACGGCACCTACGCCCAGGTGATGAACCAAGCGATGGAGAATCTCTTCAGCGAGGAGCCCCTGCACTCGCTGCGCGACTATTTCGACGTCTATGCCGTCAACGTCGTCTCGAAGCACAACATCTTTGGCGAGGGCTACGAGACAGCCCTCCACACGATGCCGTCCCACCAGACGATGGCCATCAGCATGGACACCAAGACCGTGATGACCTACGTCAGACGCGTGGAAGCCGTCGACTCGCTGAACACCTTCTCAGTCGTGATCCTGAACACCAACATGCACCGAGGCGTCACCTACATGTTCTTCAATCCCGAAGAGGACCCGCCCGTCAACTATTCAATCTCGCTCTGCCCCATCATCGACAGCCTGAAGAGCGAGACCTTCCGCACGGTATTGGTACACGAGGCCGTGGGCCACGCCTTTGCAAAGCTGGGCGACGAGTACGTCCGCGCGGGCGAAGGGTCGGCGACCGAAAGCGATGCGAAGTGGCTGCACGAGCGGCACGGCTACGACCTCTACCTGAATGTGGATTCCGAGCGTGACACGGCAAAGGTCATCTGGAGCCGGTTCGTCAACGACCCGGCGTTCGCCGACGAGCACATCGGCACCTACGAGGGCGCATACACCTTCTACAAGGGCATGTTCCGACCCACCGAGGAGAGCATGATGCGCAGCAACGACGCACCCTTCAACGCCCCCAGCCGTCAGGCCATCTATAACCGCGTCATGCTGCTGGCAACGGGCCAGAAGCCCACCTACGAAGCCTTCGTGGCGTTCGACCGAGAGCACCGCCCCACCCTCTGGAGCTATCGTTCCCGCACGCGCCAGTCTGCCGCCCTCGCCATGCCCTTCCGTCCGGCACCGCCCCTATTCATCCCGTGGCCAGAGTGAGCAGCATCTCTCTGTACTATAACTTGGTATAAATTCTTTTCTCACACAGAGACACAGAGAGACACAGAGTTGTTCTCACCCCGGTACGCGCAGCCGCTCCCCTCCCTGTAAGGGGAGGGGCCAGGGGTGGAGTTTGTAATATTCTGCTTGCGGGAAAAGATGTTGTGTGCGCTCCGTGCCTCAGTGTGGGGAAAAATATTCTCACACAGAGTCACAGAGAACACAGAGGTGTTCGCCTTTGGTATGCGGAGCCTCCCTGCAAGCCCCCTCCAACCTCCCCCTTGGGGGAGGCTTTTTTAGATAGGAAAGGGCATGATGGTGGAGTGGGGGAGAAAAGGGCATGATGGTGGAGAGGAGGAGAGATGAAGATGAGAACGGCACCCCAGGGGTTGGGATGCCGTTCCTTTTTTTTATGGTGTATGTTTATATATACTATTCGCAATATTCTGGGCCCAAGCCCCATAGCCCTACAAACCATTTACAAAATCTATTATAAACTGGTTTTACTTCTTTGTTTCCTCCGAAATCAACGGCAATAGGCACCGCGTTGCCTTCGGCATCAACCTTGCATCCTACATAGGGATCATCACTGCACCAACTTTGGACATCGTCGGCTGCCACATTCTCAGGATCGGCATAAGGGTCGGGTACATTCATCCAACCTTCAATCCATTCTCCACCCTGGGCTGAGTGGAACAGATAGGTTGCGGTAGCCACGGCCTTCAGTTGATAAGTTTCTTTCAACTCACCCTCCTTCAACGACTTAGGTGTCAGTTGAACCCATATACTGAGGCGTGCGGGCAGCGAGGCGGCAGCCCATCGCTTCTTCCATTCTGTGGTGGTCATCCGCTCTGTAGCCTCCTGTCCCTTTACGTCGAGGTAGTGCACGGTGACGTCGGCCACCTTCAGCATATCCTCTGATACCAACACATGGCACAAGGCCTCCAGCTTTGCCTGTGGCTTATCTTCCTCCTTGTCGTCGCTGCAGGCCACCAGCGCACCGGCAGTCAGGGCTGCGACCATCATCAGGGCCACCAGCCATTGTCGTGTAATGTTTCTTTTCATCAGTAATTATTTAATATGTTTTGTTTCAGTCATTCTGTTGTAACCAGCGGGTAAGCACCTGGCAATATTCTTCGTGTACATCGATGAAGCGCCCGTGAGTAAGTAACAAGCAACGGTGCAAAGTTACAAATAATTCTCCGAACCGCCAAGCGATTCGGAGAATATCTTGATAGTTGTTTATGCAATTATGCTTTTATGCATTTATGCATTTAGCAGAATCGGGGGGATAAGGACCAGGCTTTGTGCTAACACTGATTCAGGCTTTTACTAACTAAAAAAAGGTTCGCAAGTTCTGCACAGCCAGCCCCGTAGGGGCATGACAGTGGTAGCCAGCCATGAAATGGCTGGTATCAGGGCTGGGGATGCGAGCGTGCCGTAGGTACGCGACAAGGGTGGATGCTGTCGCGTACCTACGGCACGCTTTTCTACCGTCCCCTCATACCAGCCATTTCATGGCTGGCTACCATTGTCTGATGCCTACGGTATCGGCTGCGCAGGACTCGCGCAGAACTTGCGAAACTTGACTAACGAGCCCACTTTAAAAAGTCCCTCTATGAAAAAAGCAGCGGAAAACCAGTGCACAGCCGCTCCCCTCCCTGCAAGGGGAGGGGCAGGGGTGGGGTCTGTATCTCTTTCGCCCACAGATGGTTACAGACCCCACCCCGCCCTACGGGCACCCCTCCCCTTGCAGGGAGGGGAGTGGGCTCACGCCGTCATTCGCTACGGCTCCGGACTTTTTAAAGTGGACTCACTATCTAAAAAAAGCCTCCCCCAAGGGGGAGGTTGGAGGGGGCTGAGTCTCTTATTCTCCTATAGCCTCGAGGACATCGGCAGTGATATCGATGGTGAAATCAGGATCGAGGAAGAGGGCGGCGTCACGGTCGGTGTTGATGACGAAGCGGAGGGATTTCTGCTTTGCGACGGTGGCGACAGCCTGCAGCAGCTGCTGACGGAGTGGCGCGAGGGCTTCGGTCTCAGCCTGCCGGAGCTCGCCGAGGGCTCGGTTGCGGAAGGCGATGTTCTGCTGGAGCATGTCCTGCAGCTCGTTCTGGCGCTTGAGGAGGATTGTTCGCGGATAGTCCTTACGGCCTTCGAGGAATTCCTCGTACTTCTGGTTGAACTCGTCCTCTACACGTTTCATCTCTGCCTCGTAAGCCTTGCGGAGCTCGGCGACGCGGTGCTGGACGATGGCGTACTGGGGCATCGCGCGGAGCACGGAGTCGTAGCTGAGAGAGGCAGTGGATTTGAGAGTTGAGAGTTGAGATTTGAGATTTGAGAGGTCAGCTTGGAGGGCTGAGATTTGAGCGTTGAGGGCTGAGATTTGAGATTTGAGATCAGAGAATTGTTGTGTACCGCTGGTGGGAAGTGTCCTCTGTACGAACGTGGAATCGTTGGTTGGGAGTTCGGGTGCCGGCACTGTTGATGCTGTTGTTGTGTCGGGGGCTTCCACTGCCACGTCGTACTGGGCAAAGCCGTGAAGGCTCGCCATGATGAACATACTTGCCACTAAAACTCGCTTCATAGCGTATCTGCTTTTTTAGTTATAACTTGGGATAATTCGGGGGTACGGGGATAGTTCGGGCCTTTTTTCGGGGGTACGGGGGTACGAGAATTTTTTCGGGGGTACGGGGGTACGGAGGTACGGGGGTACGAGGATAGTTCAGGCATTATTTCGGGGTACGGGGGTACGAGAATTTTTTCGGGGGTACGGGGGTACGAGGGTACGAGGATAGTTCGGGCCTTATTTCGGGGGTACGGAGGTACGGGGATACGGGGATAGTTCGGGCCTTTTTTCGGGGGTACGGGGGTACGGAGGTACGAGGATAGACTCTGCGCGGGAATATAGGGTGTGTAAACTATTCTCGTACCTCCGTACCCTCCGTACCCACGTACCTCCGTACCCACGTACCTCCGTACCCACGAAATCGTAATTCTCAAATCTCAAGACTGGTTTACTTCAGGCCGAGCTTGGCCTTCACCTGTGCGGTGAGGTCGGTCGAGAGGGTGGTGCTGATATAGGGTATGCCAGCGCCCATCTCCATGATGTAGACGTAGCCGCCATCCTGTCCGATGGTCTTGATGGCGTCGAGGACCTTTGTCTGGATGGCCTGCATCTTCTCCTGCTGTGCCTGTGCGAGCGCCTGCTGGTTGTCCTGATAGGTCTGCTGGATGCGCTGGTAGAGGTCCTGCAGCTCCTGGTTACGGCGCTGCTTGATGTTCTCGGGAAGTGTTGACTCTTCCTTTTCGAAGGCTTCGGCCTTCTTCTGCAACTCGTCCTGCATGGACTTCAGGTCTGCCTCGTACTGCTGTGTGAGCTTCTCCATCTCAGAGCGTGCTGTTGTGAACTCGGGCATTGCCTGAATGATTTCCTGTGTGTTGACATGGCCGAACTTGGCCTGTGCCTGTGCGGTGAGCCCGCAGATTGCGCAGATAGCGCAAAGGATTAACTTTTTCATTATTCTTTTATTTGTTAATTATTGAGGATTAAACATTGAACATTGAGGATTGAACATTGAACACTGAACATTCTTGCGTCCCTTCGGTGGCAAGCGAGCGGAGCATTGAACATTCTTGCGTCCCTTCGGTGGCAAGCGAGCAGAGCTCGAGCGGAACATTGAGGATCAATTGCTGTAGCCAAGCTTGCGGAGCTCGAGCGGAACATTGAGGATCAATTGCTGTAGCCGAGCTTGCGGAGCACCTCGTCGCTGATGTCGATTTTTGGTGAACCGAAGATGATGCCGGTGTCGCTGGCTCGGTCGAGCACGAGCTGGTAGCCACGGAGGTCGGCGATGTCCTGTACGGCGTTCCATACTTCGTCCTGTATGGGTGTCATCAGGGCTGTGCGCTTCTTGTAGAGCTCACCCTCGGGTCCGAAGTACTTGCGCTTGAGGTCGCTGGCCTCTTTCTCTTTCTGCATGATGGCGTCCTGACGGGCTTTCTTCTGCTCCTGGGAGAGGAAGACCACCTCGTTCTGATAGTTCTTGTAGAGGGTCTGTGCCTCGGTGGTGAGGGCGTCGACTTCTGCCTGCCACTTCTTCGATACCTGCGATAGCTGCTCGTTGGCGCGCTCGTAGGCGGGGATGTTCTTGAAGATGTAGTCCATGTCGATGAGGGCGAACTTCTGGGCGCCTACGGGGCTGAACATAAAGGAGAAAAGAAGGAATAAGAGCGCCCTGCGGGCGGATTTCATCATTGTTGTCTTCTTCATTGCTGTTTGGGGTTTATGGGGTTATGTTGTTATTGACGGTTGGGGGAGGGGAAGGTTTAAAGGCAGTGGCGGCAAATATGCCGCCCACCCAACAAGAGGGCGGCAAGGCGACGAGCGGCGAGAGGGCGGCAAGGCGACGAGAGGGCGCAGGCGACGGAGCGGCGAGGGCGGCAGGAGGAGGAGGGCATGAGGATGAGGGGGATGAGGAGGATGAGGAGGATGAGGAGGGGGTTAGAACTCTTGTCCGAGGACGAAGTGGAAGTTGCTGCCACCCTTGCGCCATCCGCTGCTTCCCTGGTAGACCTTGTCGAAGCCGTATGCCCAGTCGATGCCCATGAGTCCGACCATCGGGAGGAAGATACGTACGCCGATGCCTGCCGAGCGCTTGATGTCGAACGGATTGAAGTCTTTCGTCTTGTACCAGGCGTTACCCCCTTCGAGGAATCCGAGTCCGTAGATGGTGGTGTTGCCGAGCATGAAGGGATAGCGTAGCTCGAGTGTGAATCGGTCGTAGGCGTAGGCGTCGTAGCTGCTGTAGCTGTTTCCTGTCCACTCGTTGGGGTACTGCATGCGTGCGGAGTAGCTCAGTGAGCCGTTCTCGTAGCCACGCAGTCCGATGGTCTCCTCGGCGTAGCTTGTGGAATATCCGCTCATGCCGTCGCCACCGACGTAGAATGTCTCGAAGGGCGACACCTTGTACTTGTTGTACGATCCGAGCAGTCCGAGCTCTACGCGTGTCATGAGCACGAAGCACTTCTGGCCGTTGGTGAGTGCGGTGTAGGTCTTGCTCTTGAACTTCCACTTGTGGTACTCCACCCACTTGTACTTCTCGGCCTGCTCGGCCTCCCATCGGTCGTGATCGCCCCCTGAGTAGGTGGCGTAGGTGGCCAGGTTCTTGTAGTCCTTTCCGTCGAAGAGCGACCAGGGTGGTGTGAGGGTCACGCTGAGCGCGAACTCCGACCCGTGTCGCGGGAACAGCGGGTTGTCGGTAGAGGTTCTGGTGAGTGCCAGCGAGAGGTTGATGTTGTTCGAGTTGCCGTTGGTGATGATGAAGTATCGCCAGTCCTTCAGCATGTAGCGCTGGTAGGCCAGTGTTGCTGATAGCTGGAAGTAGTCGTCGGGCCAACGTAGTCGTTTTCCCCATCCGAGTGATAGTCCGAAGAGGTTGAGGTACTTGTCGTCGTCGAGGTAGCTCTCGTAGTTGTTGTAGTAGCCGTAGTTGTAGGAGCCGTAGCCGTACATGTAGTTGTACATGTTGTTCATGTAGGCGGAGTTGTAGTAGTTGCTGCTGACGTCGCTCTGGTGTGAGTAGTAGGCTCCGATGTTGAAGGCGTTGGGTCGCTTTCCGCCGAACCATCCTGTGGCATAGCTTGTGCTGAAGGAGGTGTAGTATTTTCCGTTGGTCTGTGCGCTGATGCCTATCTGCTCGCCGTCGCCTGCTGGCAGCAGTCCACGGTGTAGCTTGTTCTTTCCCAAGAGGTTACGCAGCGAGAAGTTGTTGAACTTGATGCCTGCGCGCATGATGATGCCTGTCTGTCCCCAACCGAGCGAGAGTTCCAGCTGGTCGTTCGACTTCTGTTCCAGCATCCAGTTGATGTCCACGGTGCCATCCTCGTAGTTGGGCTTAACGTCGGGATTGATAGCCTCTGCGTCGAAATAGCCCATTGAGGCAATCTCACGATAGGAACGCATGAGTGCCTCCTTGTTGAAGAGGTCGCCGGGCTTGGTGCGCAGCTCGCGACGTACCACCTCCTCGTAGAGTCGGTCGTTGCCGTAGATGCGGACGTTGCTGAGGTGTGCCTGCGGTCCCTCTGTGACACGCATTTCTAGGTCGATGGAGTCTCCGACAATGTTCACCTCGGTAGGCTCGATGCTCGAGAAGACGTAGCCGTTGTTGTAGTAGTAGTTACCGACGGCATCCTCGTCGTCGCGCAGTCGTTTTCCCAGCAGCTTCTGGTTGTAGACGTCGCCACTCTTCATGCCGAGCACGGCGTTGAGGTAGTCGGTGTTGACGACGGTGTTTCCCACCCACGATATGTTGCGTAGGAAGTACTTGTCGCCCTCGTCGATGCGGAGGTAGACGTTGACGTGCTTGTCGTCCTCGTTCCACACCGAGTCGGCCTCGATGCTGGCGTCGCGGAATCCGAGCTCATTGTACTTCTCGATGAGCTTCTGCTTGGCCTCCTCGTAGCGTTCCGGCGTGAACTTCTTCGCCTTCATGAATGTGCTGAGCTTGCCAGCCTCGTGAATCTTTCCGAAGGCGCCCTTGGTGAAGAGGTGTCCCTTGATGCGGGTGTCGCTGAGCTTGCTGTTGCCGTCGAGGATGATTGAGCGCACCTTCATCTTGTCCTTCTTGTCGATGTCGACGTCGAGGATGACCTGGTTCTTGCCCGTGATGTCGTCGCGCTGGCGGATGGTGATGTCAGCGTTCTTGTAGCCCTTGTCGTCGAAATAGCGCTTTGCGAGTATCTGCGCCCGGTCGAGCAGGTTCTTGGTGAGCGACATGCCCTTGGCCATGCCCAGCTTTGCCTCGAGGTCCTCTCGCTCGCTCTTCTTGACGCCGTTGTAGTTGATGGTGCTGATACGTGGTCTAAGTGCAAGGTGTATGCAGAGGTAGACCTTTGAGTCAACGATTGAGTCGGCGGTGATGCTCACCTTCGAGAAGAGTCCGTGCTTCCAGTAGCGCTTGACAGCCTCGGTGATCTCCGATCCGGGCACGTCGATGGTCTGCCCTACAGTGAGCCCTGAGATGTTGGTCAGCACGTAGTCCTCGTATCCCTCTACGCCCTCGACTGCCAGTCCGCCTATCTCGCACTGCCGTGGTGTGCCGGCATACGACACGTCGGGTTTCATCAGCACGTTCTGGGCGCCAGCGGGTGTGGTGAGCCCCACGGCAGTGATGATGGCAATGATGATTGCCATGGCACAGCGTCTGTTGGGTTTCACCTTATTATATATATATACCATTCGTTTGTCAACTTGTCGGTTTCGGGCAGGTGGGAGTCCCGCCCTTAGATTGTCACTTCTCACTTTCCCTCGGCTTCCACCTGTGCCTCGGTCTTTCCGAAGCGTCGCTGGCGTCGCTGGTAGTCGGCGATGGCCTTGTGGAGGCACTCCTCGTTGAAGTCGGGCCAGTAGGTGTCGCAGAAGTAGAGTTCCGAGTAGGCAGCCTGCCAGAGCAGGTAGTTCGACAGGCGCAGTTCGCCGCCCGTTCGTATGAGCAGCTCGGGGTCGGGCATGAAGTTGGTGGCCAGGTGGCTGCTGATCGTCTCTTCGGTGATGGTCTCTGGCTGCTCCTTGACGATCTGCCTGACGGCTTCGGTGATTTCCCAGCGCGACGAGTAGCTCAGGGCGATGACGACCGTCATGGCGGTGTAGCCCGCTGTGCGCTCCTCGAGTCCCAGTGCCTTCTGCCTGACATTCTCGGGCAGACGGGCGAGGTCACCGATGGTGCGGAAGCGTACGTTGTTTTTCGAGAAGAGGTCTTTCTCGAATGCCTCCATGATGAGGTCCATGAGTGCCGCAATCTCCTCGGGTGGCCTGTTCCAGTTCTCGGTGGAGAAGGTATAGAGCGTCAGGTACTTGATGCCCAGACGTACACACTCTGCGGTGATGGTTGTCACGTTGTCGCCACCGGCCTTGTGGCCGAAGGTGCGTGCCTGTCCCCGCTCGTTGGCCCACCGTCCGTTGCCATCCATGATGATGGCTACGTGCTGCGGCATGCGGGATCTATCTAATTCGTATTCCATATCTTGACTATTCAGTATGGGTTGTCAGGGTTTCGTTCAATCGCGGTCGTTATGGCAGGTCTTACAGCGTTCCCAGAACTCGTAGGTGATCTGCAGTTGCAGGGTGCTGAAGCAGTCGGTGTTCTTGAAGATGCCACTGCTCTTGATGCCGTAGGGGTCGTGGTGCCCGTCGAGCTTGTCGGTGCCCGTGAAGTGCATCAACCACTGCGCGGTAAGGTTCAGACGCGGGCGCAGCTTGTACTTCACACCGAGTCCCACTGGCATCTGCAGGGCCACCGCCGAGCCGTCGCCGCCAGCTACGGCAAAGCCCAGGCCCATGGCGATGAAGGGTGTTAGGGGACGTGCGCCACGATATTCGCGCCCTGTGCCGAAGGGCCAGAAGTTGTACTCGTACTTGCCCTCGATGCTGACGACGTGGGAAGCGAACTTCCCCGTCAGCGAGTCAGGCAGGGGATACCACGTGTTGGCGCTGTTGGCGTTGCCCTTCAGCTGGACGTAGCTCAGCTCGCCTGCCCATGCCATGCGTGGGTTCATCTTGTACTTGGTCACGATCCCGCCCATGGGCTGCATGCCCTTGAGGATGTTGCCGTTGAAGTCGCCCTCGTAGGCAGCCATTCCTGCGCCTGCTCCGAATTCCATGCGGTACTCGGGTTCGTCCTGTGCTGCGGCACTCAGTGTTGCCGTCAGCAGGCAGAGGGTCATTATGACGCGGTTCAGGTGGTTCACGGCAGGCGTTGCGTTGTTGTTGTCAGGCGTTATCAGTACTTCTGTCCTCGCCAGACGTCGCCGTTGTTACTGACGAGCCATAGCGTGCCGTCGGCTCCGGCAGTGATGGCACAGCGCGTTCCCTCGAAAGCCACCGGCAGTGCGTACTGCTTGGAGACCTTCCAACTGATGCCCTGATCGGCTGACTCGTAGACCACGAGCCCGTCGCCGATGGCTAACACCATATTATTATAGTAGGCCAGCGACACGTTCTCCATGCGTGGCAGCGTGCTGAGGTTGCTGTCATCGACCGGCATGTAGACCCACTGGCCCGCCATGCCGTGCTCGCTGATCTTGCGCCAGGCGGTCATCTGGTCGGCGTTCTGCTGACTGTTGCCCACCATGAGCACGTAGTCAGTATTGTCGGCAGCGCCGTAGGGCCACGTCACGGTTGCCACATTCTCGGCAGGCAGCAGCGCGGCCTCATCGTCGAGTAGCTCCTCCTGCCACGTCAGTCCGGCGTCGGTCGACCGCATCAGGCGCCCGTTGTCACCGAGTATGAACAGCTCCGCGCTGCCGGCTCCGACGAGCTGTCCGGCGGGACTGTCGGCGTCGACGACGGCGTGGCTGCCGGTCCATCCGGCGTCGCCACCCATCCGCACCAGCATGTTGCCAAACTTCAGATATAGGCTGTCGCCCATCGTCACGGCCCCGCCCCACTGCTGGTTGGCGTAGCTGACGATGGTCGTCCACTGCTGTCCGTTGCTGCTCACCATGACGTCCCACACGCCCTCGGGGGCCACCCGCGAGACACCCTGCAGCAGCGGCATCAGCACCAAGCGCTGCCCGGTGGCCATGAGCCGCAGGGCCGTGCAGTCGTCGGCCGTTGCATCGACAACGCCCGTTGCCACACGCTTCCAGTCGAATGTCGTACCCTGGGTGTCGCTGACGTTGAGGGTCACGGTGTAGTCGCGGTGGCCCGACCCGTCGATAGCAAAGATGCGGAACACACGGGGGCGTGAGAAGTCGATGGAGTCCTTGCTGTTGAACCACGACAACGAGTCGCTGGTCATCGACTGCAGGGCTACCGAGCCGCCGTTCTTCGTAGAGACGGTACAGACGACGTGCTTCACGTCGGTGCCTACAGGCAGTGGCTCCTCGTTGTAGATGCGGGCGCCCAGCTGATCGATGGTCATGGGGTAGACCGTACCAGTAATGGTTGTGCGCAACAGCGTGTCGTTGCCTGCCGACGTGGTGCCGGTGGTATAGCGTGGAATAGTGCCCAGCGTGAACGCCGTGATGGCCATGTCGCCGGTGTAGGCGACCTGGGTGTCGTCGTCGTCGCCCAGACAGGCCGTCAGCAGTAGGCAGGCCGTCACGAGCAGGCTGAACATTCTGAGTGTATGCTTCATCACAAGTGGTGTTATGACAATTTCGGCTGCAAAGGTAAGCACAATTATCCAAAAAGCGGCCTTTTCGTACCTTTTATTAAACAAAATATATCATTCTGTGTCCCTTTTTAAGTTGTTTTAGGTTTTTTCTCGCCTGCATTTCAGGCAAAAAGCGGCGTTTCGCATGTAAGAAAAAGGCGTAACAACAGACAATTAAAGTTAATTTATCCATAATTTCCCCTAAGAGTGCAACATTTACAGTAACTTTGCGGTCAAATCTGCAAGCAACCATCACAGCGATGATACACCTGAAAGACGTCAACAAGACCTACTACGGTGCACAGCCCCTCCACGTCCTGAAGGGCGTGAGCCTCGACATTGGCCGTGGCGAGTTCGTCAGCATCATGGGTGCCAGTGGCTCGGGCAAGTCGACGCTCCTTAATATTCTTGGCATCCTTGACAACTACGACAGTGGTGAATACTGGCTCAACGGCACACACATCTGGCAGCTGACCGAACGGCGTGCCGCAGCCTACCGTAACCAGATGATAGGCTTCGTGTTCCAAAGCTTCAATCTGATCAGCTTCAAGACCGCCGTCGAGAACGTCGAGTTGCCGCTGTTCTACAAGGGCGTCGGGAGGCGCAGTCGGCACCAGATGGCACTGGAATACCTCGACCGCCTGGGACTAAAGGACTGGGCAGAGCATTACCCCAACGAGCTCAGCGGCGGACAGAAGCAGCGCGTGGCCATTGCCCGGGCGCTCATCACCCGTCCGCAGATCATCCTTGCCGACGAGCCTACGGGAGCCCTTGACTCGAAGACCTCGATAGAAGTGATGGAGCTGCTCAAGCAGCTGAACGCCGAAGAGCACATCACCCAGATTATCGTCACACACGACCCCACGGTGGCCAGCCAGACCAACCGCATCATCCACATCAAGGACGGCGTCATCGCCGAATGACAACCCATGGAACTGCTCAACGAAATCTACCAGACCGCCCGCCGCAACCGCCTGCGCACTGCCTTGACTGGCTTTGCCGTGGCGTGGGGAATCTTCATGCTCATCGTGCTGCTCGGCGCCGGCAACGGCCTGATACACGCCCAGGAGAAGCAGTCGGGGCGGTTCCTGAGCAACTCGATGGTGGTCTTCGCCTCAACCACCTCGAAGCCTTACCAGGGCCTCAGCGAGGGGCGCCGCATGCAACTGCGCAAGAAGGACATCGCCCTCACCGAGCGCGACTTCCCCGGGATTATCGAGGAGGTGGGTGCCCGCTACGACAACCTTGTAACCATATCCGTCGGTCAGGAGTACATATCGACGACCCTTTCGGGCGTCTACCCCAACCACCCGCTGATAGACAAGACAGAGATGAAGGAGGGACGCTTCATCAACCCCATCGACATGCGCGAGCGACGCAAGGTGTTGGTGCTCAGCACGAAGCAGGCATCCGAGCTGTCGTCACGCCCACTGATGGGGCGCTACGTCCGAGTCGGCGACCTGATGTTCCGTGTCGTGGGTATCTATAACGACCTGGAGAGGGGCCGTGCCAACGCCTACGCCCCTTACACCACGCTGAAAGCCCTCTACGGCAACGACGACAACGCCGGGCGCATCGAGTTCACCTTCCAGGGCCTGGCCACCGAGCAGGACAACAAGCACTTCGAGACGGCCTACCGACAGCATCTGAACGTTGCCCATCAGGTGGCGCCCGACGACGACCAGGCCTTCTGGCTGTGGAACCGCTACACCGACGCCATGCAGATGGCCATGGGCATCAGCATTCTGCGCACGGCCCTCTGGATAGTGGGTCTGTTCACACTCCTCAGCGGCATCGTTGGCGTCAGTAACATTATGCTCATCACCGTCAAGGAGCGTACCCACGAGTTCGGCATCCGCAAGGCCATCGGTGCACGGCCCTGGAGCATCCTGAAGCTCATCATCGTCGAAAGCATCATCATTACCACCATCTTCGGATACGTCGGCATGATGCTCGGCATCGCTGCCAATGCCTACATGGACGCCACCCTGGGGCACAAAGAGATAGACACTGGCCTCTTCAAAACCACCATGTTCGTCGACCCCGTCGTCGGGCTCGACATCTGCATCGAGGCAACACTCGTCATGATCATTGCCGGCACACTGGCAGGACTCGTGCCAGCCCTGAAGGCCAGCCGCGTGAGGCCCATAGAGGCCCTGCGCGCCGAATAACCACCGAACCTATGCGCATCGACCTGGATACCTACCGAGAGATCATCGACACCCTGACCCGCAACAAGTCACGCTCGCTGCTGACGGGCTTCGGGGTGTTCTGGGGGGTCTTTATGCTCGTAGCCCTCATAGGCGGAGGAGCGGGGCTGAAGGACCTCCTCAACCGGAACTTCGACGGCTTCGCTACGAATGCGGCAATGATATGGGCACAGCCTACGACGAAGGCCTACAAGGGGTTCCGCAAAGGGCGCTACTGGGAGATGGAATACAAAGACGTTGAGCGACTGCGCATGGCCGTACCCGAACTGCAGGTCATCTCGCCCGTCCTCTTCTCGGGGGGCGGCACGGCCTATTACGGCGACCGCAAGGCCAGCGTCGGCATCCAAGGCGTGCGCCCCGAGCACCAGCAGGTCGTCGCACCGAAGATGCGCTACGGGCGCTACCTCAACGACATGGACGTGGCACAGCGGCGCAAGGTGTGCGTCATCGGGCAGCGCACCTACAAGGACCTGTTCCCCGACGGCGGCGACCCCTGCGGGCGGTTCCTCCGCGTCGACTCCATCTACTACCAGGTGGTGGGCGTCGACTTCAACGTCTCGGAAGCCATGTCGTTCGGCAACGATGCCGGCACCACCATGCTCCTGCCCATCACCCTGATGCAGCAAGCCTACAATCGTGGCAGTGACATCGACATGATTTCTGTCACGGGACGGCCGGGCGTCGTCATGTCACGACTGGCACCACGCATACGCCAGACCGTAGCACGTGCCCACACCATCGACCCAGAGGACGAACGAGGCGTCATGGTTTTCAACACCGAGGTGCTGTTCCAGCTGCTCGACGCCCTCTTCCGGGGCGTCAACTTCCTGATTTGGCTCGTAGGCCTTGGCACGTTGCTCGCAGGTGCCATCGGCGTCTCGAACATCATGCTCGTCACGGTTCGTGAGCGAACCACCGAGATAGGCATACGCCGCGCCATAGGGGCCACGCCGCGAATGGTGCTTTCGCAGATCATCGCCGAGAGCATCACCCTCACCCTCGTGGCGGGCATGAGCGGCATCGTCTTCGCGGTGGCCATCCTCCAGATGCTGGAGCTGGCCAACACCGAGGACGGCATCGTCAACGCACACTTCCAGGTGGACTTCTGGACGGCCATATTAGCAGCACTCGTCATCGCCGTCATGGGCGTGCTCGCAGGGCTGCCGCCAGCTCTCAGGGCCATGAGTATCAAGCCGGTAGACGCCATGAGGGACGAGTGACCCGAGCCCCCTAAGCTAGGGGGTTGGGGGTCTGAACACCCGTTCTCCCTCGCCCTCACGCCGCCTCCCCTGGCTCCTCGCCGCCTGACAATTAGCAACATCATTAACCCCCACCCGGGGGCCTAAACAACAGAACAGATATGAAACGCTATTCAAAACTCATCGTCGCAGCGCTCGTCGCGCTTGTCTTCATCCTCACCTTCGCCTTCCTCTGGCAGAAGAGTCGCCCGAAGGAGGTCAGCTACCAGCAGTTCCAGGCCAAGACCAGCGACATACGCCGCACAACCATCGTCACTGGCAAGATAGAACCTCGCAATGAGGTGAACGTCAAGCCCCAGATCAGCGGTATCATCAGTGAGCTGCTGAAAGAGCCGGGACAGGCGGTTCAGGAGGGCGAAGTGATAGCCAAGGTGAAGGTCATCCCCGACATGGGGCAGCTGTCATCCGCTGAGAGTCGCGTGCGGCTCGCCGCCATCAACCTGCGCCAGGCCGAGACCGACTTCAGCCGCGTGCGGCAGCTGCACGACAAGGCCCTCGTCAGCGACGAAGAGTTCGAGAAGCAGCAGCAACAGTTACGCCAGGCGCAGGAGGAGAAGGCCGCTGCCGACGACGCGCTGCAGGTGGTGCGCCTCGGCGTCAGCAAGTCGAATGCCTCAGCCTCGTCCACACTCATCCGCTCAACCATCAGTGGCATCATCCTCGACATACCGGTCAAGGTGGGCAACTCGGTCATCAACTCCAACACGTTCAACGACGGTACCACCATCGCAACAGTGGCTAACATGAACGACCTTATCTTCCGGGGAAACATCGACGAGACGGAGGTCGGACAGCTCGCCATCGGGGTTCCCATGAAGATCACCATAGGCGCCCTGCAAAACCTCGCCTTCGACGCCCTACTGGAATACATTTCCCCGAAAGCCACCGAGAGCAACGGTGCCAACCAGTTCGAGATTAAGGCAGCCGTAGTCCTCCCGAAGGGCGCCGACGGCACCACCATGGCCACCGGTGGCGCTGGCACCCTCCGCTCGGGCTACTCGGCCAACGCCGAGATCGTCCTTGCCGAGGCCCTCGGTGTACTCACCATTCCTGAGAGTGCCATCGAGTTCGAAGGCGACTCCACCTTCGTATACCTCTTACCCGCCAATGCCGATGCCGCCGCTCTCCGCCGCCTCGACTACACCCGCACTTCGGTCACCACCGGCCTCTCCGACGGCGTGAACATCCAAATCCTCTCCGGTCTCAGCCCCGGCGACCACGTCCGCGGGCCCCAGATCATCGCCGACGAGGAGAAGCCAGAATAGGCGGCGCCCGGCATTGCTCCCCGCTCCTGCCCACCGTCGCCACTCCCTCCGCCCCCTCTCCCGCCGCTGTCCCGTATGCCGCGTTATCAACGCGGCCCCGCCTCAGCCCCCACCACGCCCGCCATCGCTCCTCCCCCCGCCCGCCGTCGCTCCCCGCTCCGCCCCCTCTCTTCCCGTCGTCCTGTATGCCGCGTTGTTAACGCGGCCCCGCCTCAGCCCCCGCTCCTCCCGCCACCGCCCCTCCCTCCTCCCGCCATCGCTCCCCGTTCCACCTCCTCTCCCGCCGCTGTCCTGTATGCCGCGTTATCAACGCGGCCCCGCCACGAAAGCCGCCTCTCTCCTCCACGAAAGCCGCCCCTCTCCACCACGAAAGCCGCCCGCCTCCCCCACGAAAGCCGCCCCTCTCCCCCGCGAAAGCCGCCCGCCTCCTCCTTTCCCCCTCCTCTCCTCATCACCCTCTCCCGTCTAACCCCTAAACACCCCCCATTCCTATGGCCTTCTACAAGAAACAACAACAGAAAGTAAACGGCAAATGGTACCCCCGCTCAGTGCTTGTCGGCGACCCCATCACCACCGACCAGCTCGCCCTCCGCCTAGCCGCCGAGTCAACCCTCTCCCCCATCGATGTCCTCGCAGTGCTGAAGGGCCTCAGCGGCATCATGGGCGAGTACATGGCCCAGGGCCGTTCCGTCATGCTCAACGGCATCGGCTCCTTCTCACTGAACGCCTCCGCCGTGGGCAACGGCGTAGACACTCCCGAAGAGGTCTCCGCCAACCAAATCAACGGCGTCAAGGTCCACTTCGTGCCTGCAACCACCTACCGTCGCGACGGTTGCCCACCCGACAAGTCGCGCCGTGCCGTCCGCACCCTCACCGACGTCGACATCGAGTGGATCGACATCGACTCCCTCGTGAAGTAGCCCCCGCCCGTGACACTGGCCCTGGCGGGCCATCGGGCTGGCACAAGGCCTGCCCCTACATCGGCGGCCCGCCAGCCCGCAGCCCCCTCCGTGCCACCTCGCCGCCCCCTTCACGCCGCCTCGCCGTCCCCGTCCCCCCGTCCCCCCCCCCCCCCCGTGGCGTCCCCCCCCCCCCCCCCCGCGCCTCCCGCCCCCCCCCCCTCGGCCGGCGCCTCTCCCCCCTTCTGT
>JAEEGL017460459.1_pt1 | contig 103946 bp, 93 predicted proteins | sample 9134231 | NCBI WGS metagenome assembly JAEEGL01 (sample SAMN16246548, study PRJNA631951) | gut metagenome | biome: gut microbiome; feature: rumen; material: fiber-attached | host: Bos | place: Iran: Karaj | collected 2018-10 | reverse complement strand
GTAGTTGGTTAACGCGCCAGATTGTGGTTCTGGAGACCGAGGGTTCGAGTCCCTCTACCCACCCTTTTGGGCTATCGCCAAGCGGTAAGGCACAGGGTTTTGATCCCTGCATTCGCTGGTTCGAATCCAGCTAGCCCAGCTTATAGTTTATATTCAGAGTCGTAGAGTGGTAATAAAACCGGTTCTACGATTTTTTTATAAATTAAAGGTATATAATACTTTGTGTGAATATTTTTATTAAATATCTTTGTAAGGGAAAGAAAGGGATAATTTCTTGAAAAAGCGGAATTCTGGATTATTATTCATATTACCCGTTATGACCCTTGTTTTTTCAGGCTGCGCGAGGGACGGTGATGCGGCCTATAAAGAGGGAGTAAATGCGCTTACGGTTCAGGAGTATGATGTGGCTGTAGAGAAGCTGCAGGAAGCTGTCACAGCCGGAAGCGACAGGGAAAGGACCATGAGAGCGCTCGGGTTAGCCTATATGGGCGAGGAACGCTATAGTGAGGCTGTCACAGCGTTTAAAGAGGCATTGAAAGCTGCCGGAACATCAACAGGTGAGCTTGAGTGTGATATAAATTATTACATGGCTGTGTCTTTGTCCAAACTCGGAGAGTACGATGAGGCTGTTTCGAGACTTGATTCCGTTATAGCCCTGCGTCCGGCAGACAGACAGGCTTTAGTGCAGAGAGGGCAGCTTGAGCTGTACCTGGGCGATAAAGAGAATGCCAAGGCTGATTTTGACAAAGCGGTTGCGGTCAAAAAAAGCGATGCCGGTATCTATATTGATATTTATGACGCTTATGTGAAACGGGGGATGGAAAGCGAAGGGGCAGAATATCTTAGTGCTGCCAAAAATGCCGATTCCGGAAAGCTCAATGATTTTGATAAGGGGAGACTGTGCTTTTATACCGGTGATTATGAGGGGGCCTGCAATTATCTTGAATATGCCAGGAGTACACAACAGGCCGGACCTGAACTTATAGGCCTGCTGGGACGCTGTTACTGCCTGCAGGAGAAATATGAAAATGCTACCGCAATCTATCTGGGGTATCTGGAAGAGAATCCCGATCCCACCATTTACAACGAACTGGGGCTTTGCTACGTCACCGAAGGAGACTATGCATCTGCGGCAGAGGCTTTCCATAACGGCAGTGAGATCAAAGAAAAGAATACATATATGCAGATACTTAAGCATAATGAGATAGTCTGCCTGGAGTATATGAGGGAATATGAGCAGGCGGCAGTTCTTGCCGCGGAATATATCGACACTTACGGTGATGAGGGGGGGCTTATGTCCAAGGAATACGATTTCCTTTATACCAGATAAGGGTTTCGCGGCTTTTTCTTAGAATTTGGACTAAACACAAGATATAGTTTTGTATACAAAAATTATGCAATATATCTTGTGTTTTTATATTGACATAAAATTTTGGCTTTGATAGAATACATTTACACAGTCAAGTTCTTGGTTGTTATGTAAACAGTCTTAAAATTCATAATCCAACAAGATGCAGACAGTGATAGGGCAGTTATGAAGCAAAAATTATGAATCAGGGGTTAAAATTGCGCAAAAAACAGTGATTTTGCCCAAAAATCAATTAAAAAACAGGAAGGAAGGAACAAAAGGGATGTTCACAGTTATCAAGAGGGACGGAGAGAAAGCTGATTTTATGTTAACCAAAATCGGTGATGCCATACGCAAGGCGTTTGAGGCTACCGAAATGGTATATAACAACGATATCATCGATATGCTTTCTCTTAAAGTGACGGCTGATTTCCAGAGCAAGATTGAGGGTGGCTGCATTCATGTGGAACAGATTCAGGACAGTGTTGAAAATGTTCTGGAGACGTCCGGCTATGCCGCTGTAGCAAAGGCATTCATTCTTTATCGTAAGCAGCATGAAAAGATGCGCGAGATGAAGTCAACGATACTCGACTACAAGGACGTTGTAAACAGCTATGTAAAGGTTGAGGACTGGCGTGTTAAGGAGAATTCCACCGTTACTTATTCCGTTGGCGGACTTATCCTTTCCAATTCCGGTGCCGTTACTGCAAATTACTGGCTTTCAGAAATCTACGATGAGGAAATAGCAAATGCTCACAGGAATGCTGATATCCATATCCATGATCTCTCGATGCTTACCGGTTACTGTGCAGGCTGGTCATTAAAGCAGCTTATTCAGGAAGGCTTGGGCGGTATCCCCGGAAAGATCACGTCTGCTCCGGCTGCGCATCTTTCCGTGCTTTGCAACCAGATGGTTAATTTTCTTGGCATTATGCAGAATGAGTGGGCAGGTGCACAGGCATTTTCTTCCTTCGATACATATCTGGCGCCTTTTGTAAAGGTTGATAACTTAAGCTATAAAGAGACAAAGAAGTGCATAGAGACTTTTATATACGGTGTAAATACTCCCAGCCGCTGGGGAACACAGGCTCCTTTCTCAAATATCACTTTGGATTGGACTGTACCTGCCGATCTCGCAGAGCTTCCTGCAATAGTAGGCGGCAAGGAGATGGATTTCTGCTACAAGGACTGCAAGACTGAGATGGATATGGTTAACCGTGCATTCCTTGAAGTAATGATTGAAGGTGATGCAAACGGGCGCGGATTCCAGTATCCTATTCCCACATATTCCATTACCAGTGATTTTGACTGGTCTGATACTGAGAATAACCGCCTTCTTTTCGAAATGGCTGCAAAGTACGGCACACCTTATTTCTCAAACTATATCAATTCAGACATGGAACCCAGCGATGTACGTTCGATGTGCTGCCGCCTGCGTCTTGACTTAAGAGAGCTCAGAAAGAAATCCGGCGGTTACTTTGGCTCAGGAGAGAGTACCGGATCTGTAGGCGTAGTTACCATCAACATGCCCAGGATCGCATATCTGTCAAATAACAAGGGCGATTTCTACAAGAAACTTGACAGGCTTATGGATATTGCTGCAAGAAGCCTTAAGGTAAAGAGAGGTGTTATCACAAGACTGCTTCAGGAAGGGCTCTATCCTTACACAAAGAGATATCTTGGCAGCTTTGATAATCATTTCTCGACGATTGGTCTTGTGGGCATGAACGAAGTGGGACTTAATGCAAACTGGCTTCGTGCTGACATGACTGATGTAAGGACACAGGAATTTACTAAGGAAGTCCTTAATCACATGAGGGAAAGACTTTCGGATTATCAGGAGCAGTATGGCGACCTTTACAATCTTGAAGCTACACCGGCCGAGAGTACTTCTTATCGTCTTGCCAAGCATGACAAGGCTAAATGGCCTTCGATTAAGACTGCAGGCAAGGATGGTGAGATACCTTACTATACCAACAGCTCACATTTGCCTGTAGGTTTTACTTCGGACATATTCGATGCACTGGATATTCAGGACGAGCTTCAGACACTTTATACATCCGGAACAGTATTCCATGCGTTCTTAGGCGAGAAGCTTCCTGACTGGAAGGCTGCCGCTACGCTGGTAAGGACCATCGCCCAGAACTACAAGCTTCCTTACTATACCATATCACCTGTATATTCCATCTGTGCCGATCACGGATATATTAAGGGTGAACAGGAATTGTGTCCTCACTGTGGCAAGAAGACAGAGGTTTATTCACGTATAACAGGTTATTACAGGCCTGTGCAGAACTGGAATGACGGAAAGCTGCAGGAGTACGCAGACAGGGTAAACTATGATATAGCAAATTCCACATTAAAGAGAACTCATTCAGCTGTTGTCACCATGAGTGATATCTTTGACGAAGAAGCTGATGTGACTGTGAGCAAGCCCGAAGAGATCAAGTATCTCTTTACTACAAAGACATGTCCTAACTGCAAGCTGGTAAAGGATTATCTGAAAAATGTGGATTATATGCTGGTGGATGCTGAGGAAAATCCCGAGCTTGCACAGAAGTACAAGATTCGTCAGGCACCTACACTGGTGGTGATCAACGGTGATGATGTGACCAAGTATGCAAATGCTTCGAATATCAAGAAATATGCTGAAAACTGTGCACTGACCAGCGTGTAAGCGCAAATCGGAACGGTTTTACGGTAAGCGGTATCGCTTGCTAAGGGGAGGATAAATGAAAAAGGAAATGGGGCGGATAGAATTCGCTCCGTTTTCTTTTTATCGCAGCGGATCTGTGTGGGGTTTTGAGCTTAATGCTGATAATGCACGGTGTCCTCAGACGGTAAGGAGTTTCTATGGCGAAAAATGGCAGCTTATGATAAAATGATGGCGTATGTAAAGCAAATAATAAGTCAAAGGAGTAATCTGTATGATTTCAAAACTTGCAGCTAAGATAAAAGAAACATCACCTATTGTAGTAGGACTTGATCCCCAGCTTAAATTTCTTCCGGAACCTCTGTTAGATGCATCTTTCAGGGAATTCGGAGAGAATCCCGAAGGTGTCTGTGATGCTATTTTCAATTTCAATAAGCGTATCGTGGATGCTGTCTGCGACCTGGTTCCTGCTGTAAAGCCCCAGATTGCAATGTATGAGGTGTATGGTATTCCGGGACTTATTGCATTTGATAAGACTGTAAAGTATTGCAAGGAAAAGGGACTTATTGTTATAGGCGATATCAAAAGAGGTGACATCGGTTCCACATCAGGAGCTTATGCCCAGGGGCATCTGGGGCATGTTACCATAGGCGGAAAGGACTACAGGGGATTCGAGGAGGACTTCGCTACTGTAAATCCCTATCTTGGAAGCGACGGTGTAAAACCTTTTATAGATGTGTGCAAGGCTGAAGACAAAGGTATATTTGTGCTGGTAAAGACCTCAAATCCCTCCAGCGGGGAACTGCAGGATCGTGTGTCAGACGGAAGGCCTATATACGAATGGATGGGCGAAATGGTAGCCAAATGGGGTGAGGACTGCATGGATGGCGATTACAGCGAAGTGGGCGCAGTGGTCGGTGCAACCTACCCTGAGATGGGCAAAGTGCTCCGGAAGATCATGCCGAAGAGCTTCATCCTGGTACCGGGGTATGGCGCACAGGGTGGAAAAGGTGCTGACCTGGTTCATTTCTTCAATGAAGACGGTCTGGGCGCGATCATCAATTCCTCAAGGGGGATTATTGCTGCATACAGGGAAGAAAAATACGCAAAATTCGGTGCAGAGCATTTTGAAGAGGCTTCCAGGGCTGCAGTTATAGAAATGAAAGAAGATATTGCATCTGCACTTGCGTGATCATGTCCATAGCTTTACATGGTACAGTTCTTGTGATAGACTTATGACTTGTGGCAGAAGGAACGGAATTTGGGGAATATGACAGATTTTTAATTTTATAGAAACGGAGGTTTCTGATGGAAGCATATAAGCAGGAATTCATAGATTTCATGGTAGAGAGCAGAGTGCTTAAGTTCGGTGATTTTACATTAAAAAGCGGCAGGAAGTCCCCGTTTTTTATGAATGCAGGGGCTTATGTTACCGGTGCACAGTTAAAAAGACTGGGGCAGTATTATGCAAAGGCAATCAATGCAGCTTTCGGACTTGATTTCGATGTGCTTTTCGGACCTGCGTACAAGGGAATACCGCTTGCAGTAGCAACTGCTATAGCTATAGATGAACTATACGGCAAAGAAGTAAGGTATTGTGCCAACCGCAAGGAGATAAAGGATCACGGAGATACCGGAATTCTTCTCGGTTCGGGACTTAAAGACGGAGACAGGGTGGTAATGATAGAGGATGTCACCACTTCCGGAAAATCCATAGACGAGACCTATCCTATATTGAGTGCACAGGCAGATCTTGATATAAAAGGGCTCGTAGTTTCTTTGGATAGAATGGAAAAGGGAAAGGGTGATGGTTCTGCACTCGCAGAGGTGGGTGAGAAATATTCACTTCAGACTACGGCTATCGTCACCATGGCAGATGTTACCGAATACCTTTACAACAGGGAAACGGCAAACGGTGTCATCATTGATGATGACATAAAGAAACGTATCGATGAGTACTATGCACAGTACGGTGCTGCAAAATTATAATGGTATTGATATGCGGACGATGTCCCTCAATGTATCATTTTTATGCAGCCATTAAAAGGAGATGAGGCATGGAAGAGAAGGTCTATAAGCTCATGAAAAATTCCGGCGGACTTACCCTTGCTTTGGGGATAGTCAGCATTGTGGTAGGAGTTACCACCGGTGTTTTTCTGATCATTACAGGTGCAAAGCTTATCAGTGGTAAAAAAGATCTGATGTTTTAGTAATGAGTCTTCTTGATAAGTACAAATTCAGCAACAAAACACATCCGCTCTTGGGAATCATGTCCTTTTTGCTGGGGGTGATATCTGTTGGTGCGTTTGTTGCGGCCATTACCTTAAGTGTCAGGGCAGGCGGCGAGGTTGCAGTACAGTATGTGCTTGCAGTTATTCTCGGTACCCTTATGTCAGTAGCGGGTATGGTCCTTGGGATCATTGCCAGAAGGAAAAGAGAGTGCTATTATCTGTTCCCTAATATGGGGATAGCTCTCAATGGACTTATGATAGTGGTAATCTGGGTGATGATCACGGAAGGGATTATTGCGGGATGAGTGAAGATTTTATAATGGACAGTGGACTTTTGGCTGAAAGATTCGAACTGGCCTGCGGGCGTCTTGGACAGTTATGTACCGGGAACACCGACAGTGAAGAAATAAAGCCGGAAGCCTTGATTGATAGTGGTGTAAATCAGAAGCAGAATGCGTGGCTGGATTTTTTTTCATGCCAGGCGTCTTTTCTTTTGTTTCTGAAAGAGGTTTATGATCATATCTGTCGTGAGCCGGAAGATATTTCATATCTCGCAGGGATAAACAAAAAGCTGTATGAAGATGTGATTTCCGATAATTATCAGTCCTCGTATGCAAACCCTTCATATGCTGTCAGTATTTTCGGGCAGGATATGGGACAGGCAGCGTCACTTTTGGCGGCTGAGATGCGTGCGGCGATTCCTTCGGTTTTTGAGAATGATGCAGACGGACTTCTTATAAGGATGGAGCTTCTGTTGATGGTCAATACTTCCGTGAATGATTTTTATTCGGAAGATGATGGCCTTGAAGACGAAAAACAGTTATTTAAGAACATAAAAGAAGACATATACGCTTATGTAAGTGACTATTATGAAACCGAATGCGAAAAAAGGATATATGCGCTTACAGAGGCTGAAAAAGGCATTGCGGTATCGCTCATCAGAAAATACTCGGCGGATACGTCGGCCACGGATATACTTTACGGATATGGTGAGTATATTACGGATAATGAGCTGAAAACGGCAGAATATGTAGCATCCCTTCAGGAAGAAGAAATAGATTCCATTGCAGGGACGCTTACGGAGGGGTACAGGCGCGGCTTTGAATTGACCGGCCGGGATCTGTCAATAAAGAAATCCGCAGGTATCAGATATCCTATAGGTTTTGAGCGGATAATCGCAAAAGCAATTGATAATCTTAAGAAAATAGGGCTTGAGCCTGTAATATACAGGAGCAGCCAGAGTCTGTTTAACGGTTACAGTGTTGCGAAGAACGGATTCTTCGGGGCTAATCCCAATCCGCAGTATGATTTTGACCACAGGGAGGATCTGGCCCTCGTACTGGACGGTCAGCTGGTGACCAGGAAGCTGGAGTGTCTTAAGGCGGCATGGGAGAATCATAAGGACAGTGCAAAGGTTCACGCGGGCCCGGTGGTACTTGAGTGCTTCGGTACCAAGCCATTTGTTCCGGAAAGCTGTTCGAATGCTATAAAATACAGCGAGAAGCAGAGAGGCTTAAATGTCCGTTTCCGTACCGAAAGCGGCACGATGACCAATCATTATATTCCGGGTGATGAACGGAGCTTTACTATCATGGCTCTTCCCGTATATGACGCCGGAAAGGATTTTGAAAAGATTTTTGATGCAGTACTTAAGATAAATACTCTGGATAATGAGTTATATTTCAGGATACAGCAGAGCATAATAGATGTATTGGATACAGCAGACCACATATGTGTAAGGGGGATGAACGGAAACCGTACCGAACTTACCGTAGCTCTTGTGGAACTGACCGATCCCGGGCATCAGACTAAATTTGAAAACTGTGTTGCGGATGTTAATATACCTGTGGGTGAGGTGTTTACATCGCCTGTACTTAAGGGGACTAACGGCACACTGCATGTAAGCAGGGTTTTCTTAAATGAAATAGAATATAAGGATCTGAGTATCGGATTAAAAGATGGAATGGTTTCTGACTATTCCTGTGCTAATTTCGAAGATCCCGATGAGGGCAGGCATTTTATAGAGGAGAATATACTTTTTAACCATAAGACGCTTCCTGTCGGTGAGGCGGCCATAGGCACGAATACCACAGCTTATGTTTTATCGAAAAAATACGGGTTTGAATCTCTTCTGCCCATACTTATTGCAGAAAAGACAGGACCGCATTTTGCGCTGGGGGATACATGCTATTCACATAGTGAGGATATAAAGGTATACAATCCTGACGGCAAGGAGATAATCGCCAGGGACAATGAGATTTCGGTTCTCAGAAAAGAAGATGTATCAAAAGCGTATTTTAACTGTCATACAGATATAACGATCCCCTATGATGAACTGGGAAGTCTGATCGCTGTAGCCAAGGATGGCAGAGAGACTGTCATAATCGAAAATGGAAGGTTTGTCTTAAAAGGAACAGAGGAGCTTAATAAAGCTTTTGAGTTATAAAATCAAACAAATTCAGGAGGAAGAAAAAATGCCACAGGTGAGCATAGTAATGGGCAGCGATTCCGATATGCCCGTTATGAAAAAAGCAGCTGACGTACTTAAGGAGCTGGGGATAGAATTCGAAATGAGGATAATCTCCGCCCATCGTGAGCCTGAGGAATTCTTTGAATATGCAAAGACCGCCGAGGAAAGAGGCGTCAAAGTAATAATCGCAGGTGCCGGAATGGCAGCGCATCTTCCGGGAATGTGTGCGGCTATTTTCCCTATGCCGGTTATCGGCATTCCCATGCATACCGAGTCTTTGGGTGGAAGGGATTCACTTTATTCCATAGTGCAGATGCCTTCCGGAATACCGGTAGCTACCGTTGCCATAAACGGAGGAAAGAACGCCGGAATCCTGGCTGCAAAGATGTTAGCAATGTCAAATCCTGCTATCCTGGAGAGACTAAAGAAACTTACAACCGACATGAAGGATCAGGTTATAGCCAAGGATGCAAAGCTTGCTGATGTCGGATATGAGAATTACTGACTATTTTAGATCAACAGATCAGTTTTTATCACCATCAGGTGAGCGGAAGAAGTGAAGTTTTGTATATTAACTGTCAGCAATGAATAAGGAGGTACGTAATGGATTATAAGAATGCCGGTGTGGATATTGAAGCCGGGTACAAGTCGGTTGAACTTATAAAGAAATATGTGGCGGAGACCATGAGGAGTGAGGTTTTAGGAGGCTTAGGGGGATTCTCCGGCGCCTTTTCCCTGAAAGCCATCAAGGATATGGAAGATCCCATTCTGCTGTCCGGTACAGACGGCGTGGGAACCAAGCTTAAGCTTGCGTTCCTTCTGGATAAGCATGATACAGTAGGAATCGACTGTGTGGCAATGTGCGTAAATGATGTAGCATGCGCAGGCGGTGAGCCTTTGTATTTCCTTGATTACATTGCATGCGGCAAGAACTATCCCGAAAAGATAGCCCTTATCGTTAAGGGAGTGGCTGAGGGCTGCAAGCAGGCCGGATGTGCACTGATCGGCGGTGAAACTGCAGAGATGCCCGGATTCTATCCTGAAGACGAATATGATCTTGCGGGCTTTGCTGTGGGAGTTGCTGACAGAAAGGATATGGTGACCGGCGAGAGTATAAAATCAGGCGATGTGCTTGTGGGTATCGCATCAAGCGGCGTGCACTCAAACGGTTTTTCGCTGGTAAGGAAAGTATTCCAGATGAATGCCGATAACCTCATCCGTTATAATTCGGAACTCGGCAAGCCGTTAGGCGAGGCACTTATCGAGCCTACCAAGATATATGTTAAGGCACTTAAATCCGTAAAGGAAGCAGGCATTGTCATAAAGGGATGCAGTCACATTACGGGTGGCGGTTTCTATGAAAATATTCCCAGGATGCTTCCGGATGGCACATGTGCAAAAGTACGGAAGGACAGCTATGAAGTACCTGCTATTTTTAAGCTTCTGCAGTCAACAGGAAAAATCGAAGACCACGTAATGTATAACACCTACAATATGGGCGTGGGCATGGTCCTGGCGCTGGATCCGACGGATGCGGATGCTGCCATAAGGGCGCTTGATGCTGCCGGCGAGAAGGCGTACGTAATCGGCGAAGTTGCAGACAGTGATGTGAAGGAGACCGTAATATGCTAAGGATCGCTGTATGTGTTTCCGGAGGCGGCACCAATCTTCAGGCGATAATCGATGCCATAAGGGATGGACGGATAACCAATGCCGAGATCGTATCGGTCATTTCCAATAAGCCTGATGCCTATGCACTTAAAAGAGCTGAGGAAAACGGAATAAAGAGTGTATGCGTTAACAGAAAGGATTATCCTGATAAGGAAAGCTTTTACAAAGCCCTGATGGATGCCGTGGATGGTGCAATACCCGATCTGGTGGTCCTTGCAGGTTTTATGGTTGTGCTTCCGCCTGAAATGATTAGAAAATACCAGCGAAAGATCATCAATATCCATCCTTCGCTGATCCCGTCATTCTGCGGAGATGGTTTTTATGGCCTCAAGGTTCACGAGGCAGCACTTGCCAGGGGGGTAAAAGTTACCGGCGCTACCGTTCATTTTGTCGACGAAGGGACTGATACCGGCCCTATAATCAGACAGAAAGCCGTGGATGTGCATGAAGGCGATACTCCGGAGATACTTCAGAAGCGCGTTATGGAACAGGCTGAGTGGGTCATTATGCCGGAAGTTATAGACGAGATAGCAAACGGTGAGATCAATATAGGTATGGAACGTAAATAGGAGGTATGATCACGGTATGAAGATACTTGTTGTTGGCGGTGGCGGAAGAGAACATGCCATATGTTACGGATTACACAAAAGCAGCCGGGTGACAAAGCTTTACTGCGCCCCCGGTAATGCCGGCATTGCAGAATATGCGGAATGTGTTGAAATAGGTGTTATGGATTTTGAAAAGCAGGTTGCTTTTGCAAAGGAGAAAGCCATCGACCTTGTTGTAGTGGCACCGGATGATCCTCTTGCGGCAGGGCTTGTGGATGAGTTTGAAAAAGCCGGCATCAAAGCTTTCGGTCCTCGGAAGAATGCGGCTATTCTGGAAGGCAGCAAAGCTTTTTCCAAGGATCTGATGAAGAAATATGGTATTCCCACAGCTGCTTACGAGACCTTTGACGATCCCGAGAAAGCTCTGGATTATATTGAGACAGCAAAAATGCCTATAGTACTTAAGGCAGACGGACTGGCTTTGGGCAAAGGTGTTCTTATTTGCAATGACCTTGAAAGCGCGAAGGCTGGTGTAAAGGAGATAATGCTGGATAAAAAGTTCGGAACCGCGGGCAGCCGGATGGTGGTTGAGGAATTCATGACCGGACGTGAGGTTTCTGTTTTAAGCTTTGTGGACGGAAAGAATATCCGTATCATGACCAGTGCCCAGGACCATAAGCGGGCAGGCGATGGCGACACAGGGCTGAATACCGGTGGAATGGGGACATTTTCACCAAGTCCTTTCTATACCGAAGAAGTAGACAGGATATGCCGTGAGAAGATATATCAGCCTACGGTGGATGCCATGAGGGCGGAAGGCCGTGAATTCAAGGGTATCATTTTCTTCGGTCTGATGATAACTGAGGATGGACCGAAGGTGCTTGAGTATAATGCACGTTTCGGAGATCCCGAGGCTCAGGTGGTCATACCAAGAATGAAAAACGATCTTCTTGATGTGATAGAAGCGTGTGTTGACGGTACTTTGGGGGATGTTGAGCTTGAATTCGAGGATAATGCGGCTGTATGCGTTGTCCTTGCGAGTGAAGGTTATCCTGTTAAGTATGAAAAAGGCTATGAAATAAAAGGTCTTGAGAATTTTAAGGATAAGAACGATTATTTCTGCTTCCATGCCGGTTCTAAGTTTGCTGATGGAAAGATCGTAACAAACGGAGGAAGGGTGTTAGGAGTTACAGCCAAAGGCGCAGATTTAAAGGAAGCAAGGGCTAAAGCTTACAAGGCCACTGAATGGATTGATTTTGATAACAAGTACATGCGTCACGATATCGGAAAAGCAATTGATGAGGCATGATGCAGTTAACATAATTTTATTATTTTTACAAAAAAAGAGTGCATTATTGAAAATAATATGATAAAATCCTTGTGTTATGCATATGGATATAAATAACGAGAGATATGCATAGTTTTTTGAGTTATACGGAGGAAGAAAAGTATGGAAAGCAGAACAGTTAAGAGAAGCATCGGTGTCAGGATATTGCCTGCGCTTTTTCTGGCATTTGTCATGATGTTTGCAATGCAGATGATGGTTTTTGCCGCAGCAAATGAAGGTGATACCATTACTGTGACAAAAGAAGGCGGGTGTAATGTCCGTAAATCCGCATCTACTGACAGTGAAAAAGCAGGTGCGGCGGATAAGGGACAGTCTTTTGTGGTAGCGGAGGTTGTAGAAGCCGGCGATAATGTATGGTACAGGGTTTAGAGTGATGCTGTTTCCGGTTATATCCGCGGCGATATGGTTGAAGTTACAGCTGCTGCTGAGGAAGCACCTGAAACCGAGACTCCGGAGGAAGGCGAAGCCACAGAACCGGAAGCGACTGAAGAGCCGGCGCCTGCGGCACCTTCACAGCCGACACTTAATGCGTTAGAGCCTACAGCAGACCCTGATGTTATCCCTGAGGGCTTTACAAAGGTTACCCTCAATACCGGAGCAGGTTCAGTAACCGGCTGGCAGAACGGTAATTTTTATATTATCTATGCTCAGACACTTGGCAGTGATCCCGGATGGTATCTGCTGGATGCAACAGATAGCAGCGATATGATCTGGATAAGATACAACAGTTCACTTTTTACTGCTGCTTCTACAGCAAAGACTTCATCCGGCAGCGGATATCTTATAATGGCCATAGTATTCGGTGTACTTTGTGTAATACTTATAATTGTAGTTGTTGTTCTCGGTATGAAGCAGTTCGGTGGAAACAACAATAGTTTTGATGATGACGATGATGATGACGATGATGACGATTATGATGATGACGACGATGATGAGGAAGATGAAAGACCGGCAAGACGTCCTGCATCAAGGAGTGCATCTTCAGCAAGGCGTGCTACGTCCTCAAGACCTGTAGTTCCTGCAGGACGTCAGGGGGCAAGACAGCAGCCAGCAGGTGCAGCTTATCCTCAGGGCAACGGAAGGGTAAGAAGGGCTGATCCTTCGAGAAAATCACTTGCAACAGCACAGAAGCCTTCAAACATACCTGATGATGACTATGACGATGATGATTATGATGATTATGGTGAGGATCTGTCAGAGACAAAGGTAATGCCTGCAAAGGAAGTGGATGAAAGAAGGCCTGAGAGAAGGGCTGAAGGCGGACAGGTACGTACCCAGGCAAGGCGTTCACAGGCTGTATCAAGATCATCTGCAGGCAGGGCCGTGCAGGGCGGTGCACAGCGCAGGACATCTGCACAGTATAATAAGACCAGAGTCAGAAATGATGAGGACGATGAGTAATTCCGGTTAGTCTTTGGAACACATTAATCAATTGATTTAAGGGTCTCATTCTGTTATATTTATTATGTAACAGAATGAGATTTTTTATTAAATATTATTTTTAGCCGGATATCAGGGAGGTATCATGAAATTCGAAATAGATCATAATTCCGAAGAGAGTAAATACATACAGCTTCATGACAGGATCATTACTATGATTGCATCAGGCAAGCTGTCCGAGGGCGATGTCCTTCCGTCTGTAAGGGAAATGGCGGAGATCCTGGATATTAATTTTCATACGGTAAACAAGGCATATGCTTTGCTGCGGGATGAGGGATATGTGGCAATGTATCCAAGGATAGGGACTGTTATAGAGCTTTCATTCAATAAGAAGAGCCGCAGGACAGAGATTGACCGCAATATAAAGCTCATAGCAGCAAAGGCAAAATGCATGGATATGGATGTTGATGAATTACACCGGATGATAGATTCTGATTACGGAAGGTTAGTCAAAAAAAAGAATTAAATTTTTTTGGCGGAAAGAGGAAAAATGAAACAATATACTGAAGCGGCAAGTGCTGCATTGCTGCAGGCAGCAAAGGCAGCGGCTGATATGCAGGCAGGTTATATCGGCACGGAACATATCCTTATAGGACTTATGCGTGAAGTAGACTGCACGGCAGCTTCCTGGCTCAGGGCCCAGCACATCACTGAAAAAAGGATAATGGATATTATTGATGATGATACAACCTTTAACGGAGGTATTTCTGTAGGTGCCGTCGGAAAAAAACGGGATCTGGATTATTCGGTAAAGGCACTGGAGGTGCTCGATCAGGCTGAGAGTATTTCCGCAAAGACCGGAGCTAACAGTATCGGTACCGAAGCAATACTTTTATCAATCGTTACAATAAGGGACTGTACAGCACTGCGTCTTTTGATTGCATGTGGGCTTGATGTAATGGAATTCCTGAAAGAAATAGCCCGTAATTCGTCAGCAGTCATGGGAATGGATTTTTCAAATTATATTAAATCCGTTGTCAGAAAAAGGACAAATTCCGGACAGAGAAAACCGGCATCCAACCCTATGCTTTCGCAGTATGGCAGGGATATGACGGAGCTTGCAAGAACAGGCAGGCTGGATCCGGTAGTTGGACGCAGGGAAGAAATCGCAAGGGTTATAAGGATATTAAGCAGACGCACAAAAAACAATCCATGCCTTATCGGTGAGCCGGGTGTCGGCAAGACTGCTATTGCGGAAGGTATTGCCCAGAAGATCGTTGCCGGCGACGTCCCGGAGGATCTGAAGGAAAAAAAGCTTGTTTCCCTTGACTTGTCCGGCATGGTAGCCGGCAGCCGGTACAGAGGCGAGTTTGAGGAACGGCTTAAACGACTTATGAATGAGGTGGAGGAAGATGGAAACATAATCCTTTTCATGGACGAAATACATACCATAGTAGGGGCAGGTTCTGCTGAAGGCTCTCTCGATGCTTCGAATATACTGAAACCGGCTCTTTCAAGAGGCGAATTGCGCATGATAGGAGCTACTACCGTATCCGAATACAGAAAGTATTTTTCCAAGGATGCAGCACTTGAGAGACGTTTCCAGCCGGTGGTTGTGGAAGAACCGACTGTTGAAGAGACTGTTGAGATCCTCAAGGGCTTAAAGGAAAAATACGAAGCATATCATGGACTGGAGATAAGGGATGAGGCACTGCAGGCTGCTGCGGCTTTTTCCGAGAGATATATTTCCGACAGGTTTCTTCCGGATAAAGCAATCGATCTTGTGGATGAAGCCTGCGCTGGAATGAAGCTTAAAAATTCCAACCTGCCGGCATCCCTTATAAAGACCGGAGAAGAAATAAAATCTATCGAGGATAAGGTCTGCGATGCGATAATCGCTGAGGATTTTGAACTTGCCGGTGAACTAAAAAGAAAAGAAATAGCGCTTAAGTCAAAATATGAAGCCGCAATGAAACGTCATGAGGAAAAGACTGAAAAGCTGCTTATTGTGGACGAAGAAACCATTGCGGAAGCAGTAAGCGTATGGACCAGGATCCCGGTGAATAAAATCGCTGAAAAAGAAAGCGAAAGATTATTAAAGCTTGAAGATCAGCTTCACAAGAGGGTTATTGGACAGGAAGAAGCTGTAAATGCTGTTTCCAGGGCGATAAGACGTGGCAGGGTTGGAATACAGGATCCTGCAAGACCCATAGGCTCATTCCTGTTTTTGGGCCCTACCGGCGTAGGCAAGACAGAGCTTTCCAAGGCGCTGGCAGAGCTGGTATTCGGTACTGAAGATGCTCTTATAAGAGTGGATATGTCCGAATATATGGAACCGCATTCGGTTTCCAAGATGATAGGGTCGCCTCCGGGATATGTGGGATTTGATGACGGAGGCCAGCTTTCGGAACAGGTAAGACGCCATCCATATTCGGTAGTGCTTTTTGATGAGATTGAAAAGGCCCATCCGGATGTGTTTAATGTGCTTTTGCAGGTGTTCGACGACGGACATATCACGGATTCTCAGGGGCGAAAGGTTTCTTTCAAGAATACTATCCTTATAATGACATCCAACGCAGGGGCTAGAAATATAATTGAGCCTAAGAATCTGGGATTTACTGCACATACAAGTGAAAAGCAGGAATATGACAGGATGCGCAAAGGGGTAATGGATGAGGTTAAGCGGATATTTAAGCCTGAGTTCATCAACCGCATCGATGAGATGATAGTATTCCATCCTCTCGGGGATAAGGAACTAAAAGCAATAGTAAACCTCCTGTCGAAAGAGCTTAGTGAAAGGGTCGAAAAACAGATGGGGGTTAAGCTTAAGATATCCGCCTCAATGAAGGATATGATCATCAAAAAACATGTGGATGTTAAAATGGGGGCAAGGCCTCTCAAGCGTGCCATCCAGTCGGAAATTGAAGACCCGCTGTCAGAAGAAATCCTGTCAGGGAGGATAAAGTCCGGAGATACCGTAACGGTCACCGTAAAGGAAGAAAAAGCTGCGTTTGTGCACGGGGGAGAGCCTGTGGTAAAGAAGAAAAAGGCTATAGTTATTGGTACTTCGTCCGCACGCAGAAAAAAATAATCACTACTGTAATATACTGATTATGGTATAATATATTTGTTCAGTCTTTGCATTTATGTGTATTTTTGTACATTTATGCAAAGAAACAGTTCATTCAATCATTCTTTTTACAGAGAAACGGAGGACATTATGTCAGTTGTAAAGGAACTCATTCGTACCGAAGAAAACGGAAAGCTCAGTTTCGGTGATTATACACTTGCTGAGAAGACTAAAAAAGAAGATTTTCAGTATGAGGGCGACCTTATGAAGGTCAAGACATATAAAGATATCACAAGGCTTGAAAAGAATGGACTGGTGCTTTACGAGTCGGTTCCGGGAACAAGCGTAAATGAATTCAAGGAGACCGAAGACGGCGTTGATTTTGCCGTTGAGGGACCGGAGGATGCACAGATCACACTTGGTCTTGCGGAAGATACATCCTATAATGTATTTGTAGCCGGCAAAGAGATCGGTATGATGAAGACTAATCTGGGCGGAAAGCTTGCCATCAGTGTAGAGCTTGCCGGAATGGGTGAAACAGAAGTAAAGGTGGTTAAAGCATAATATTGGCACCAAAGGCAAAGACAAAGACAGTATTTTTCTGTAAGGAATGCGGCTTTGAATCTGTCAAATGGAACGGTCAGTGTCCGTCCTGCCATGCATGGAATACCATGATCGAACAGGAGGTATCGGCCACGGTGATAAAGAAAAAAGGGGCTGGCGGGCCTGGATACGAGCCTGCTGCCCCTTGTGCGTTATCTGAGATCACTTTGGGTGATGAGGACCGTATAAAGACAGGGATAGAAGAGTTCGACAGAGTGCTGGGCGGCGGAATAGTTCCGGGGTCCCTTGTTTTGGTGGGCGGTGATCCCGGAATAGGGAAATCCACTCTGCTGCTTCAGGTCTGCAGGGAGCTTTCGGCTGCAGGTGAGAGCGTGCTTTATATTTCCGGTGAGGAATCCACCAGACAGATAAAGATGCGTGCCGACAGGCTGGGAGATTTTAAGAAGGATATGCTGCTGCTCTGTGAGACGGACCTGACAGCAATATCCGATATCATCAGGAACAAAAAGCCGCGTATAGTCATTATCGATTCCATACAGACCATGTATAACGAGGATGTTTCAGGTACACCGGGATCTGTATCTCAGGTACGTGAATCCACGGCTGTGCTCCTGCAGCTTTCTAAGACACTGGGGATATCTATTTTCATTGTTGGACATGTAACTAAAGAGGGCACAGTGGCAGGACCCAGGATACTTGAGCATATGGTTGATACTGTACTTTATTTTGAGGGAGACAGATACGCGGCCTACCGCATACTCAGGGGAGTTAAGAACCGTTTCGGCTCCACTAATGAGATTGGTGTATTCGAAATGTGGGAAAAGGGACTCAGAGAAGTAAAGAATCCTTCCGAATACCTCTTGCAGGGACGGCAGAGCGGTGCCAGCGGCATAGTGACAGGGTGTTCTGTGGAAGGGACAAGACCTATGCTTTTGGAGGCTCAGGCGCTTGTATGCCAGACTGCGTTCGGGATCCCCAGACGTCAGGCTTCCGGAGCTGACTTAAACCGTATTAATCTAATGATGGCAGTACTGGAGAAAAGACTGGGGCTTCATTTGGGCCAATGCGATGCATATGTGAATATTGCGGGCGGCATGAAGATTGTTGAGCCTGCTGTTGACCTGGCACTTGCCATGGCCATAGTTTCCAGTTTCCTGAATATACCTGTGGATGATTCGCTGATAGCAGTAGGTGAGATCGGACTTTCCGGTGAAGTCAGGAGTGTCAGCCAGATAGAGCAGCGTGTATCCGAAGCTGCAAAGATGGGATACGGTACCTGCGTGATACCTGAGGCTGGTGCTGACAGGCTGAAAGGGATAAAGGGTCTCGGGAATATCCGTATTGTTCCGGTGGATTCGGTGAAAAAAGCGATAAGTATAATACAGAAATGATAAAGCTTCGCACAAGGCACTCGGCGTGGAGGGTTAATATGCGTATAATGATAACCAACGATGATGGGATAAAGTCTCCTGGGCTTAAAAAGCTTGCAGAGACAGCTAAGAAATTTGGAGAAGTGATAGTGGCTGCGCCCAAGGAACAGTGCAGCGCTATGTCACATCATATCACGTTAAGAAATGACATAGCATTTTCGGAGTACGATTTCCCTGTTGACAGGGTAAAAGCATATGCTTTTGAGGGAACTCCGGCTGACTGTATCAGGGCTTCTTTTTTAGGATTTATACCGAGGGCTGAAAGACCGGATATGGTTTTCTCAGGGATAAACGAAGGCTCTAACTGCGGCTTTGACATACAGTATTCGGCAACTGTTGGTGCAGCTATGGAAGCACTGCTTTATAACGTGCCCGCTATCTGTTTCTCACAGGGGTTCAGGGAATGTAATCTGCATGGTGGCGAGGATGTGATCACGGATGTCTGTGATAAATATTTGTATGATGTCATTGATGAGCTTCTTAAAAATGAATTGATGTCAAACTGCTGCTGGAATGTGAATTTCCCAAACTGTCGTCTGGAGCAGTGTAAGGGTATGCTTTATGACCGTTTTCCTTCCCAGCAGGCTTTCTGGGATGACAGATATGCACCATATACCGGAGAGGATGGCAGGAACTATATACATATGTCGACTGAGCCTATAAAAGGAGCGGAGGAAGGCAGTGACATGAAAGCGCTGCTTGATGGTTACATATCTATTGGATATGTCAGGAATACTGTGCTGTTGTAACATGAGATAAAACATGAAAATACTAATAATAAGCGACTCACATGTGAATAATAACATCATAATGCAAGTACTTGAGAAAGAAAAGCCGGATATGCTCATACATCTGGGGGATATTGAAAATGATACTTTTCCCCTCGAGCAGGCTCTGGGCACAGAAAAACCTTCTATTTATATCAGGGGCAACTGTGATTATTATGACCGGAACCTAAAGCCCAATGCTGTATTCAGTCTCTGCAGTCACAGATTCTTTGCAACTCACGGACATATGTATGGCGTGAACTATGGGTATGACAAGCTTGTATATGCAGCGAAGGAAAAGGACTGTGATGTTGCTCTTTTCGGACATATCCATAAGCCGGTGGATGAAGAGATTGGCGGAGTCCGTGTGTTAAATCCCGGCAGCATATCCAGACCCAGGGGTGGGAGCAAGCGTTCATATATCATTATGGAGCTTGATGAAGAAGGAAAGATGAGTGTGACATTTAAAGCGCCCTGCTGATGGAGGACTGCTTTTTTTTTGATTTTAAGGAGGAAAATTACTATGGCTTTTTGTGTTAATTGCGGAGCTGAATATCAGACGGGAGCTCTTTTTTGCTCAAAATGCGGAACGAAGCTGCCGGAGAACGGTAATAAAGCACCCATGTCACAAAAAGATGCCCCTACCGTGATCCTTCCGATGAACAGGGTCGGAAATAATATGACACATGGGGCTACTGATGGCAGATCTGGGACTGGAGGCAGTCCGGAACCAGATACGGTTATAAAAAAGAGTAAAGCACCGATCGTTCTGCTGATAGCGGCGCCTGTTGTTTTGATCTTTTTAGTGGTTGTAGTCGGTGTTACATCATATTTTACGCTGTTTTCACAGTCTGCAAGAGACAGACGGGAAGTAAACAAGCAATTGAAGCTGGCAGAACGATATCTGAATGAGCTGGATTATGAACAGGCAATCGCTGCGTATAAAGCTGTTCTCGAGATAGATCCGAATAATACAGAGGCACTTGCTGCATTGAATGATGTTTATGAAAAGTGGGCAGAGTCCGATCCTGATGCGGCGGATAAGATTTATGCCGAGGCAATCAGTTATTATCAGGATCTGAATGAAAGGGCTTCCGAAAATACAGCATCTGATCTGATAGCACAGATGGAGCAGAAAAGATCGGAATTAACCGGGAACAGTGCTGAGACGGAAGCTGAAAATACAATACAGACTCCAAAACTCACACTTACTATAGTTGGTGCAAACGAGACCGGTGTTATAAGTGGAGCGGATGTTACTGTAAGCGGCAGCGGGTTCGACGGTAATGCGGAGAGTGACGGATCGGGAAAGGTGAGCTTTGAAGGCTTAAATGCTGGCATTGTGACCGTAAAAGTAAGTGTATCGGGCTATAACAGTTGTGAGATGGATGTAAACGTTTCGGGGGATACAGAAAAAGTTGTTGCTCTTATCCCTGAGATAAGCGGCGATGACGCCATGGTGCTCATAAACTGGAACGGTGACCATGATCTGGATCTCTGTGCATTTAATGCATCCATAAAAGAGTATGTAAATATCGGCCATCCCATGGACAGCGAGGGTAATGTGTTCCTTTATGCAGACCATGGCGCAGACACTCAGTATGAAGTTCTCTATATACATAATGCAAGTGCCGAGGTGGCCAGGACCTTTTATATAACGGAAGCTGATAAGGCAAGAAACGGTGAGCCTTCCACCATGGAAGCTGACGGCGTATCCATATCTGTGTACAACAGTACCGGACTTGTATATTCATGTACTGCTGATACTTCACAGTCAGCCCCTCTCTGGTGTCCCTGCTATTATTACGAAGGTGTGGTCTACGACCAGGGCGATTACATATATGACACAACAGATGAGCAATATTCATGGATAAGCTTTGATGAGAAGGATGCGTATACAGCTGACTTCAAAGATGCCGGTGTGCCTGATGAAGTGTGGAAACAGGCGTATCTGAAGGCATTAAACGAATATTATAAAGACTGGTATCCGGATGATACGGATAGTGGATTTTATATCGGTTATATTAATGATGATAATATTCCGGAACTGATAATAAAAGAATTCTATATGGACAGCAGTGTATTTTCATATATTAATGGCACAGTTTATCAGCAGGGGGGAGATACATGCGGCGGCTTCTATTATATTGAAGGCAGCGGGAAGATGCTGTTTTACTGTGAAGGCGGTGATTATAGTGGAGAATACTATGAACTGTATAAAATAACCGATACAGGTTTTTCATGTACAGGTGAAGGTGCTATTCATCGTTCAATACCTGCGTGGGAAACTTCGGATAAACCGTATGGAAACTATGATTGGGTTAAAGTTGATACGAATATGGATGAGGATGTTTATGAGGCATATTACTGGAATAATGTATCTTACAGGTCAAGATCCGCCTTTGAGGACGAGATTAAGAAAGAGCTTGATTATTCCAACGCATCAGATTATCCTCGTACATTCAGTAGCTACAATGATCTGATAAAATATCTGTCCGAGTAATATCGGCAGAAGTATAAGGAGGAAAAATAAGTTTTAAGAAAAAAAGTCAGCCTAAAACATTCAAAGAACTTGAGGACAGGATGCGCTGGTATAGTTTGGAATATCCAAACACAATTGACGTGAGAAAGAATGATTCGGGTGATTATGTTGTATATGAGCCTGGTGGTAAGATCAGGTATGAAGGAAATGATGAAGCGTGTGTCGTAAACGAGATATACACTGAAATCAAAGGTCACGCAAAAAAGAATATTGGGATTTCTCTTATTTGTGTTGCTGCTATTGCCGTAATCATAGCTATTATTGTTATATGCAGCAGTTTACCACATAGCCACGATGGATACTATAGTTTTGAGGGAAGTACATACTATAAATACGAAGATATATGGTATTTATACGATCCCTCGTCTCCCAATTCAGAGTTTGGTGGCGGCTGGATAAAAATAAAAGATAACGAGACTACGGATGCCATTGAGTCTGATTATAAATCATATTTTGTGTCAAAAGACTATAACGGGAATATAGAAGCAAGTAACTGGAAAGATCTGTTAAACAACGGATATTACAGATCTACTATAAAAAGATAGACGCAAACAATTGGTACAACAGTTGTGTTGCGTAAGGTTATTTGACTTGGATAGCATAGTTTAAAAGGCGAGGATATTAATTATAATAAGAGGTGGAAGAAGTGGAACCGGAAGAAGTTGTAAAAAAGAAAAGTAAGCTGCCGGTGGTGATTGCTGCAGTTGTGGCGGTAGTTATTGTTGCAGGTGTAATTCTTGGTGTGGCTATTTTCTCACAGTCTGCGAGAACAGAGAAGAGAATAAAGGATTCTCTTGAACTGGCGCAGCACTATATGGATGAACTTGATTATGAACAGGCTATAGCTTCATACAAGGCAGTACTTGAGATAGATCCCAAGAATGTGGAGGCATATCATGGGATTGCTGATGCATATGTAGGCCTGGAACGGTACGAGGATGCAATTGCCATAATGTCAGAGGGCTATAATCAGACAACTGATGAGTCTTTGTTTGAGGCACGTGCTGACGTTTATATTGAATATGCTCAAAAGCTTGCAGATGCCGGTGACCTGGATAAGGCATTAGAAATTCTGCAGGCCGGCTATGAAGCGACCGGGGATGATCGCATATCAGCACAGATTACAAACCTTGAAGCAATGCAGGAAGAACAAATGCTTCAGGCTGCAGAAGACGCAGAAGCGGCGCAGGAAGAAAATTCCGAAAAAGATGAAAATGAGTCAGAAGGGGATGCACCTAATGACACAGATGGTGCATCGGGTGCCGATTCAGACGCTGAGGCGGAAGTATCTGAAAACGAAGCGGATACATTAAGCGAGGATGAAGCTGAGAATGTTACCTATAACACGATTTCAACTGAGGAGACCGGTCATTCCGGAATTGATGGTAATGTATTGGCGACGTTTACAGGTAATACTGTCCTTAAGATAGTAGATGGTAAAGAATTTGTAGATGAAAAGTCAACATTTTCAGTTGATGGAATAAACGGTGCAGCTCCTGATTATTTCTATGTAATAGGAATCAGGACTGATTGCGGAATGTTTGGCTATGATGAAACAAATGGCGGTTACGCAGGAAATACAGAAAATCCTGGGTATATGCATTTATCAGCAGGGTTCTTGACAAATCCCGACTGGATTTCCAGAATGGGGATTACCGGTGCTGACCAGTATTTCTTTTATGCTGAGCCATATGTTGCCGGAAAAACATATTCCCTCTGTCCGAAAGGATGTGCTGATTTCTTAACAAAAAACCAGAATTCCGGCAAGCTCAAGTCATTTTATTGGGGTGTGATGTGGCTTAATGGTGACGGTGAAGAGAATGGCTGGGGAAACGGTGACGCTACAACGTACGGCTGGTTCAATCTGGATGGTACCCATAAGATTTACGAATAAAAAGGAGCAAACTGTCATGGGATTTTGCATTAAATGTGGAGCGGAGTATCAGGAGGGGGCGCAGTTCTGCACCAAATGCGGAACAAGAATTGAGGTTATGGGCAATAACGCTGAGGATGACGCAGGCATAAAAGGAAGAAAATCGGACAGTTCATCAGTTGAGGAGGAAAAGAATGCCGAGACCGTGATCCTTCCAATCAGCAAGTCGGTAAATAAGTCTTCAGAAGATTCTGAAGCCAAAGCCCGGAATGATTCAGTGCAGAATTCTTCACATCAAAAAAACGGAGTCATAGCAAAAAAGAGCAAGGCACCACTGGTGCTGCTGATAGCGGCACCTGTTGTATTGATTGCTCTGGTATTAATAGTCGGTATCACATCATATTTTACGATCTTTTCTCAGTCTGCAAGGGACAGGCGCGAAGTGAATAAGCAGCTTAAGCTGGCAGAAAGATATCTGGATGAACTGGATTATGAGCAGGCAATCGCCGCATACAAGGCTGTTCTGGAAATTGATCCCAATAATGCAGAGGCTCTTGCCGCATTGAACGATGTATATGAAAAGTGGGCAGAGTCCGATCCGGCATCCGCAGATAAGATTTACGAGGATGCGCTGACTTATTATGCTTCGTTGAATGAAAGAGCCGGTACTGATGTCGCTGCAACATATATAGCAGGTATGGAGCAGAAGAAGAGCAACAGTAATGGAACAGCCGACAATACGCCTGCAACAACAGAACATAATCTTACAGTTACAGTTGTTGGTGCAAATGAGACAGGCGCAATAAGCGGTGCGGAAATAACAATTAGCGGAACAAACATAAGTATGTCTGATGAGAGTGATGGCTCGGGAACGGCTGATTTTGCCGGGATTAGTGACGGCTCTGTTAAGATCAGTGTAAGCGCCCCCGGTTATAACAGCCGTGAACTGGAAGTAAGTATTTCAGGATCTGACCTTAATAAAACTGTAGCGCTGGTGCCTGAGATAAGCGGTGATGACGCAATGGTTCTGCTTACGTGGAATGGTGACCACGACCTGGATCTCTGTGCATTCAATTCTTCCATCAAAGAATATGTAAGTATCGGACATCCCATGGACAGCGAAGGAAATGTATTCCTCTATGCGGATCACGGGGCTGATCTTCAGTACGAAGTGATCTACATCCACAATGCAAGCGCCGAAATGGTCCGGACATTCTATGTGGCAGATGCAGGAAAAGCCAGGAACGGTGATTCTTCATCAATGGAATCTGACGGCGTGTCTGTATATGTTTACAACAACACAGGCCTTACTTATTCAAGTACTGCAGATGCATCCCAGTCAGCACCCCTTTGGTGTCCATGCTATTACTATGCTGGCGTGGTCTATGACCAGGGGGACTATATCTACGACACCACGGAGGAGCAGTACACATGGATAAGCTTTGACGAGAAGGATGCATATACGGCTGATGCAACAACAGATGACGGATGGAAACAGGCGTATCTGGAACTGTTAAATGATAGACTGCCAGATGATCGATGGGCGGATAGTTATAGTTATGAAGCTGCATTGATCTATATCAATGACGATGATATACCGGAGTTTGTAATTACTAATGGTAATGCTCCGACGTATATGACTTTATTCGCCTATGTTGATGGATCATGTACACTGCTTACTGCTTGTGATACTTTGGAGTATTATCCAAAAGGTGAGTTATTCTACGACTATTACGGTATCGATGAGGGTGGTGTTGGTGTTAGTAAATGGGACGGCGAAAAACTTACGCAGTTATGGAGGTCGGGATTAATGGATACTGAGGAGTGGGTCGAAATCATATCTGATGAGGAGGCAGAAAAACAGGTTTCAAAGTATTTTGACAGGAGTAAATCAACAGATGCACTTGAAGACGCAATGAGCATTGATGAAATGATTGCATATTTGTCTAGATCATCAGCTACCTCAGCACCTACAGATACGCCGACAACGACCGGTGACTGGAAACAGGCATATAGTGCATTCATAAACAGAAACAGTTGGAACAGTGATGACATGTTTAGTTTTTTATATATAGATAAGGATGATGTGCCGGAACTGGTTGTTGAAAATGTTGACCTAACAACAGTATATATCTATAAAAATGGTGCCGTTACAAAATATGAAGAATATTCCAATTGGGGTGCGCATGGTGTTATGCATGATTTTTATGAGGGTTACATATCCTCCTCGGGTGCGGGAGATGCTGGACCACTTGATTCGGAATGTCCATACTTTTATTCGCTTGATCCGGTGTTTGACGAAAGCCTGGATTCATATTGTGAGAACGAATATGATATTATTGAAGAATACGAATATGAAACCGGTGTGGGAAAAGATGATCACGAAAGGGCAACCGAGTATTTTAAGAATGGTAAAGAAATATCGTACGAACAGTACAAGTCTGAAACTGACCGGATAATGAATAAACCATGCAAAGTGTGGGCCAATGGCAGTAAAGCAGAAGTTCTGAAACAGCTTGATAAATAAGACAGGAGAACCGTCCACTTGTCTTGCGGTTGGTTTGACTTTTTCAGCCTTTCTGATATAATGTACCTATCAAGCAGCCAACAGGAAGGATGTGTCCCTTCCGACCTGGCGATTATAGGTTAATAAAAGCGACCATTAATCCGTCATGATCAGGTGGTCGTTTTTATTTGCGTTTTTTACAAATAATCACTAATGTAATTACTGCACATAACATAATAACAAACTGGAACAAATCAGAAGCTGTTATTATGAAAATTTAACAGAGGAAATTTGTCAAAAAAATTTTCCTTGCAATATCATCCACATAATAATAAAATACAACAGGCATGGGCAGATACCTTCGGGATCTGACTTGTGCAAATATTTTACAATTTAATATCTTTTTAGGAGGAAGAAAGCAATGAAAAAAGTAAGGATCTTTCTTACAGGATTGCTGATGACAATGGCTGTTGCACTGGGCGGCTGCACAGGTGACAAGACTGCGGAGACTCCCGTATCTTCTGCAGAGAATGCAGATGAGTCAGGCTATTCAGCCACAGGTCAGATCACAATCGGAATCGCACAGGATCTTGATGACGGACTCGATCCCCACAAGGTTGACGCAGCAGGAACAAGGGAAATACTGTTCAATGTTTACGAAGGACTCGTAAAATATGATGTGAACGGTAATCTGGTACCGGCTGTTGCCAGCGACTATGCAATAAGTCCCGACGGACTTACATACACATTCACTCTTCGTGAAGGTGTGCTTTTCCATGATGGAAAAGAAGTAACACCCGATGATGTTATTTATTCACTTTCACGATGCGCAGATACCAGCGATGGCGATGCCCTCAAGCCTGCGCTTACCAACATGAGTTTCCTGCAGGCTAATGATGAAGGAAAGGTTGTGATCAAGCTTAATGAGCCGGATCCGGATTTCCTTTCATATATGACGACTGCTATCATTCCTGCATGGAACACGGATCCAGAGACTAATGTCGTAGGAACCGGCCCGTACAAATTCGTATCTCACACTCCTCAGGAGTCTGTTGTGCTTGAGGCTTTTGACGGATACTGGGGCGAGAAGGCTCATATCAAGGATGTGACTCTCAAGGTCATTGCAAATCCTGATTCCATCGTTATGGAAATGATGGGCGGCTCTGTTGATATGTTCTGCCGTGTTACAGAGGAACAGGCAAAGGAACTGTCCGCCGGTGATTTCAATATCGAGACCGGTACCATGAACCTTGTACAGGCTTTATATCTTAATAATGATTACGAGCCTTTTAAGGACGAAAGGGTAAGACAGGCAATCTGCTATGCCATCGATCCTGCAGAAGTAATGGCATATGTATCAGGCGGCGAGGGAACAGAGATAGCAACAGCTGTTTTTCCTGCTTTCGGAAGATACTATGATGCATCACTTAATGATAACTATAATAAAGATGTTGAGAAGGCTAAGGAGCTGCTTAAGGAAGCCGGCTATGAGAACAGCCTTGAGTTTTCAATAACCGTTCCATCCAACTATCAGCCCCATGTGGCTACGGCAGAGGTTCTTGTTGAGCAGCTTAAAGCTGTAGGTGTAAATGCTTCAATTGAGCTTGTTGACTGGGATACATGGCTTTCAGGAACATATACCGAGAGAAATTATCAGGCAACGGTTATCGGTGTAGATGCTAATCCGCTTACCGCAAGGGCACTGCTTGAAAGATACAGGAGTGATGCCGGCAACAATTTCATCAACTACAACAATCCTGATTTTGATGCAAAGCTGGATGCTGCATTTGCTACATACGATGATGAGGAGCAGACAAAGCTTTTCAAGGAATGTCTCTCCATGCTTTCTGAGACTGCAGCAAGTGCATATATTCAGGATCTGCCCTGTTTCGTAGCAGTCAGGAACAATGTAGCCGGATATAAGTTCTATCCGCTGTATGCACAGGATTTTGCAAGCCTGTATTTTACTGACGCACAGTAAGTTTATTATATCTCCCTGCGGTATATCATGCCGCAGGGAATATTTATAAGTCATTATTCAGGACTGTTTCATTTACAAAGTCAATTAACGATCGCTTACCGGTCGAAAATCCGTATCGTCGTATGCGGCGAATTAAATATATCGAATTGAACAATTATTATCTCAAAAAAATTCTATCACTTATAGCCACCCTGCTTGTAATTTCATTTCTTGTATTTGCGGCTTTTGAGATCATCCCCGGAGATCCGGCGCTTTCCAGACTGGGCACGAATGCCACGCCTGAGAGGATAGCGGCTCTTCGTGCGGAGATGGGGCTTGACAGACCATTTCTTGTCAGATATTTTCTGTGGGTGACAGAGTGCGTAAAGGGAAATTTTGGCACATCCTACAGCTATAATGTTCCTGTGATGAGCATGATAGGTGAAAAGCTTCCCATTACCATTACCCTTACAATTTTATCAATGAGCATAACAATGATAGTCTCAGTACCTTTGGGGATAATGCTTGCAAAGTACGCACACCGTACTTTTGACAAGGCAGGTTTTATTGCCAACCAGACAATAATGTCTGTTCCGGCATTTTTCCTTGGGATACTTTTTACATATATATTTGGACTGGTGCTTCATTGGTTCAAGCCCGGCGGCTATGTATCATATAAGCAGAGCATAATAGGATTTATCGGTTTTCTGATAGTTCCGGCCATCGCAATAGCAATTCCAAAATGCGCAATGTCCATAAAGCTTTTGAGAGCTGCAGTGCTGCAGGAAGCGGATAAGGATTATGTCCGTACTGCGTACAGCCGTGGAAATTCCACCATGCAGGTCATGTACAGACATGTACTGAAAAACGCCCTTATTCCCCTGGTCACATTCTGGGGAATGGCAGTTGCGGATGTTATTGCGGGTTCAATAGTCATAGAACAGGTCTTCAATATTCCGGGACTTGGAAGGGTGCTGCTGACTTCCATATCTAACAGGGATTATCCCGTGGTGGAGGCCGTAATATTGCTTATAGCAGTGGTGGTAGTACTTATGGACCTGGTGACCGACATACTTTACAGACGGATAGATCCCAGAGTGCGGGGGAACGAGAAGGGGTAGTGCAGTGGAACATCTTGATATCCACCACACGTGCCTTGCATAAAGTGCCCGTCATAGCTTTTAAGCCTGCAAAAAAACGAGAAAAGAAATGCTTGATTCAATAAGGAAAACATTTAGAAAATACAATAATTTTTTCTTTAACTTTGGTATGATCATCACCCTTGTGTTTTTCGTGCTGGCTGTTGTCGGCTGTTTTTATACGCCATATAACACCACGGAAATGAATGTTGCACTGAAAAATTCTGCGCCTGCCTGGGCACATATTTTCGGCTGCGATAATTACGGTCGTGATATTTTCAGCCGTGTAATGGAGGGGATAAGAAACACTTTCTTTATCTCATTTTTTACTGTCTTGATAGGAAGCCTTATGGGGATACTGATAGGCGCCATATCCGGATATTACGGTGGAAAGCTTGACGAGATACTTATGCGTATAAATGACGTGATGTTCGCCTTTCCAAGTGTCCTGCTTGCACTGGTGATAATTTCACTTTTTGGAAGCGGCACAATGGTGGTAACACTTGCTCTGGGAATAGCTTTCATACCCAGCTTTGCGAGAATAGTAAGGTCAGAATATAAAAAGCAGGCGTCCCTTGATTATGTACAGAGCGCAAAGCTTATGGGAGCAAAAGACTTAAGGGTGATATTTGTGCATATCCTGCCCAATATCCTGCCGGTGTTAGTAAGTTCCATCATGATAGGATTTAATAACGCAGTACTTGCAGAGGCAGGCTTAAGCTATCTGGGAATAGGCGTACAGCCGCCTGAAGCATCACTTGGGCGCATGCTTTCGGAAGCTCAGTCGTATCTTTTTTCATCGCCGTGGTATGCTCTGTTTCCCGGGTTAGCCATAGTATTTATGGTGCTTGGTTTTTCGATGTTAGCGGAAGGGATATCTTTTGCTAAGTGATCAGGAATCATGAATCATGAATGGTGCAATTGCCAATGTTGATTTTACAGGTAAATAATATGCTTTTAGAAGTTAAAGACCTTACAATTGAATTTCATGACCATGATCGTCCGGAGACTGTGGTTGAGAATGTAAGTTTTTCCCTGGATAAAGGTGAGATACTGGGACTTGTGGGTGAGTCAGGCTCTGGTAAATCCATGACGGCAATGGCTATAGCAGGCCTGCTGCCCAGAAAGAAAATGAAAAAATCAGGCGAGATCATATTTGAGGAAAAGAACCTGCTTACTCTGCCAAGACATGATTTAAGAGAGCTGCAGGGAGATGAGATCGCAGTAATATTCCAGGAACCCATGACCGCGCTGAATCCTACCATGCGGATAGGCAGGCAGGTGGAGGAAGCACTGCTTTTACACCGGAATATGACAGCTCAGGACCGTAAAAACAGAGCGATAAAGTATCTCAAGGCCGTAGAGCTGGATGATGCGGAAAGGATATATGAGTCTTATCCTCATGAGCTTTCCGGCGGACAGAGACAGAGGGTAATGATAGCATCCGCTATGATAAACAGGCCGAAGATACTGATAGCCGATGAGCCTACCACGGCTCTTGATGTGACTGTCCAGGCACAGATAATCGATCTTCTGCAACGGACCAATAAAAAGCTTGGGGTTGCAATACTTTTCATTTCTCATGACCTGAGCCTCATAAGCCGTATTACCCACAATGTGATAGTTATGCAGAATGGTCATATTGTGGAGAAAGGGAATACGGATGAAATCTTTGCTGCACCAAAGAATGAATACACAAAGAAACTGATAGCCGCAATACCGAAGGTTGAGCTTAAGTGAATATAAATACAGACAAAACATCATACACTCCTGATTCACCGGATATTCTCGTATCCGGACATGGTATCACTGTCTCATTTGCGGACAGGACAGGGAAAAGGACCACAGTGCTTGACGGTCTTGATTTTGATATATACAAGGGTGAGATACTCGGTCTTGCAGGTGAGAGTGGCAGCGGTAAATCTACATTAGCCAAGACTATACTGGGGATGGTTAAATGTGACTCCGGCGAGCTTTATGTCGGTGCGGATAAGCCGCAGATGATATTCCAGGATCCCTACAGTTCACTAAATCCGGCAAAAAAAATCTCCTGGATCATGCAGGAACCTTTAAGGCTGGGAACGGATCTTGATAAAAACACAAGAAAGCAGAAAGTGTCCGAAATGCTTTCTTCCGTAGGTTTAAGTGACGAAATCGGTGAACATAAGCCTAATGAGCTGTCCGGAGGTCAGCGCCAGAGGGTATGCATAGGAACAGCACTTATGCGCAATCCTGAGCTGCTGATAGCTGATGAACCGGTCTCCGCACTGGATGTAACTGTTCAGGCTCAGGTCCTGGAACTTATGAAAGATCTGCATAGAAAACACGGATTTACTATGCTTTTCATTTCACATGATTTACGGACAATGTATAATTTCTGCGACAGGATAATGATACTTCAAAAGGGTAAGATCGTTGAAAGCGGCAAGCCGGACGAGGTGTACAGAAATCCGCAGGCGGAGTATACGAAACTGCTGTTAGAGAGTGCAGGGATAACACTCTCATATTGAAAATCCATATGTGATACACCACATTTGAGGGCGATAAACAATATGAAAGTAGATTTTCATGGTTACATATTGTAACTTAATGACAAGCTTCTTGAGAAGCATGTTAGATTTGTATCACATCCTATAAAGGATATTCAGGATAATATAGAAGGACAATCCAAATCATAGTTAATAAAAGCAGGTAAATATTAAATGAGTTATATTTCAGACAATTTATTTCCAACATATTTTTCAAAAAATGTATACCACATGAACTTCAAAAAAGTCTGGGATGCGGGCTACAGAGGCATTATTTTCGATATAGACAATACCCTGGTAGGACATGATGCCCCGGCGGATGACCACGCTAAGCGGCTGATAGAAATACTGCATGGAATGGGCTTTGAAACGGTGATAGTTTCAAACAATGAGGAGCCCAGGGTGAAAAGCTTTTCTGATGCCATCGGCTGTAAATATGTATACAAAGCGCTGAAACCAAGGGCATACGGCTACAACAAAGCCCTTGAAGTGCTACATATGCCTAAGAAGCAGGTGCTCTGCATAGGGGACCAGATTTATACCGATATCTGGGGAGCTAACCGTGCGGGCTTAGACAGCATCCTGGTAAGGAAGCTGCACGAATATGAGCCGCCCCATATACACCTGAAGAGGGTGCTGGAGATGCCGGTAATGTGGATGTATGTACAAAAGAGAAAAAAGATGAAATGATATTCACCAAAAATAGCCACAATTCTGTGGCTATTTTTGGTGAGCAAGGTTAATGTAATAGTTTTGTAAATTAGTTTATTTGTTAAAATCGGCTATGGTTTCGTCAGTGATACGGAAGAAGTATTTATCTTCAGGATCAATGACTTTACCTTCTGCATCCGGATCCAAAAGATAGTGTTCTTCCGCAAGCCAGGCTTCTGTTTTTTTGCTGCGCTTGGCATCTGCGGCTTCTGTATAGTAATCATCTCCCATGGAAGAACCATCATCAGAGGTTCTTTCAAGGTATATCATAAGACCATCATAATCTTCAGGTATCGTAATGGTGTATGTTTGGTGATAAGTCGATGAATAAAGCTCCGACCAGCCGTCATCAGACTCGACATATGTGCTCTCATCCCAGAAATCAGTCCAATTTGTTTTAGTTTCCTTATAAACGTCATAGGTTATGTTCTTCCATTGTAATTCTGTATGTATACCGTATGTTTCATTGCCTTCCGTATTTCGTGAATTAAAAAGTTTACCGGAATAATAATCATAAAACCCAATCCCCGGAAGATAATATCTAAAGGACCAATCAAAGTTTCCGTCCCAGGTCACATTGAATTTGGGCTGTATGGAAGATGATGCATTTATAGTTATAGTTTTCATGCCATCAGCTGTGGATTCTTCTGTAATACTGTCTATATTAAAAGTACAGACGCTTTCATCAACTTTGATCTCGGGAGAATCAAGTCTGTAGCCATTATAATCGATCACTTGAAACGGGTATGCATCAAATGACACACTTTTTACCCACGCAGTTTCCACTTTTATATTATTTGCAATGACATAGGGGATTTCTGAACGTTTTGCAGTGAGTGTCGCGCTATCCACGGCATCTTCACCTTCATTTAATATTTTTCCCGCTTTTTCATAATCTTCTTTTTCAAGATAATAGTCTATAAGCTTAAGATATGCCGATTCAGACTCAGGATCTATATCGAGTGCTTTGCGGTAACCTTCTTCCGTGCCGGAAGCGAGGAGTTCATTTACTATGTTTTCACGCGCATCTGCAGCGGAATCAATATCTATTTTTTCGATTGCTGCCAAAAATAACAGTGCAGAATCTGTATCACCAACTGCGATAAGTTCTGTAATTCTGTCATTAAGTTTTGAAAGCAGATATGTCTTGAAAGCAGCGGTATCTTCACCCGCAAGAGACGCAGATGCTTTTTCATATAGCTTAAGTAACGCGTCAGTATTATTTGTGCGGATATATATATCTGCAAGAGCATAGTATGCATCGGTAAGGGCGGGATTTGTGGCAATTGCGTCTTCATAGCGCTTGGTTGCTTCAGTATCATTGCCTTCATCTTCCAGGCTTTTTGCCCATGCCATATATGCGTCATAGAGCCCCTGGACTGCAGCCTCATTATTAGGATCTATTTCTATAGCGGTTTTATATGCGGCAACTGCCTGTTCAAAATCAAGGTCTCCCAGGAATTTTGCAGCTGATATACACTGTCTTTCTGACTTTTTTTCGGGACTGAATGACTGAACCAGTACAACTGAACCGATGATGACCGCAACCATAACTACGGCCACAGCAGCTAGTATTATAGGAAGCGGTGATGTCTTTTTGGTTATTTTTGTCTCTTTGGTAGGAGCCTCCGGTGTCGCATCGGCTGTGCTGTTTTCTTCGTCTGTCCTGTTTTTTTCAGTGTCCTTGATTACATCAGTGTCTTTGGTTTCCTTAGCCCCCTCATTTCCTTCGGGAACTTTATTGTCAGTTTCCGTGATTTCTGCGGTGGCCTTGCTTTCTTCGGCAGCCTTGTTTTCTGCAGTGTCTTTAACTGCTTCGTTGTTGTTTGTTTCTTCCATTGTCATTTTACCTCGCTGTATTTTGATAATCCGGATATAACGGAGCCGCTATTTATCCGGAACTGATGCTATGATACCGCAAGGAGAGGGATGTTACAACCGACATAACTAAAACTTATTTGTTGAATTCTGCAATGCTTTCGTCAGTGATGCGGAAGAAGTATTGTTCATCAGGATCAACTTCGTTAGGATCCAGGAGATAATGTTCTTCGGCAAGGTAGGCAGCATCTTTTTCTTCACGTTTTTTATTGGCAGCATCGGTATAGTAATCATCATCAACGGAACAGTCACCGGCTTCTTTTTCGATGTATATCATCAGACCGTCATAATCCTGAGGGACGGTGATTGTAATTGTCTGGAGAACAGTATCAGAATAAATCTCTGACCATCCTTCGTCGGATGTGATAATTGTTTCTTCATCCCAATATCCATCTGATTCTGTGGCGGTTTCTTTATATATGTCGAAGGTTTTATTTTTCCACTCAAGTTCTGTATGTACACCGTATGACTCGCTTTCATTTGTTCTTCTAGAACTAAAAATTTTACCGGAATAGTAATCAAAAAAACCAACTTGGTAAAGCGAGCCGTGGAAATACCAGTCGCCGCTGTATCCGTCCCATGTATTACTGAATTCTGGCTGGATGTAATCCAATGTAAGTATAGTTATTGTTTTCATTCCATCATCTGTGGTTTCTTCAGTAATACTTAATATTTTAAAAGCATAATCGCCTTTGTCCACAGTGAGCCCCGGAGCATCCAGCTTATATCCGTCATCGTCTGTAATTTCTAACGTATAATCATCATAGACTATATCCTTTATCCAGTCATCTTCCACAATAATATCATTTGCCAGTACATAGGGGATTTCTGAACGCTGTGCAGTGATTTCTTCGCTTCCGACGGCATCTTCGCCGTCCTTTATCATCATCTGTGCACTATCATAATCCTCTTTTTCAATGTAGTAGTCTATAAGCTTAAGGTATGCTGCTTCGGACTTGGGATCAATATCAAGGGCCTTGCGGTAATTTTCTTCCGTGCCGGAAGAGAGGAGTTCATTTACTATATCATCACGGATGCTTTTTGCTAGATCATGGTCTAATTCTTCCAGTGCAGCAAGGAACAGCTTTGCAGCATCCGTGTTTCCGTCTGCCATCAGCTCAGTAATCCTTTCATTGAGCTTTGAAAGAAGATATGACTTGAATTTAGAGGCATCCTCTCCGGCAAGAGAAGCAGATGCTTTTTCATAGAGCTTAAGCAGTGCCTCAGTATTGTTTGTACGGATATATAAATCCGCAAGCGCATAGTAGGCATCAGTAATGGCAGGATTTGCGGCAATTGCGTCCTCATAACGTTTGATTGCTTCAGCATCATTGCCTTCATCTTCCAGGCTTTTAGCCCATGCCATATAAGCATCATAGAGCCCCTGTACCGCAGCCTCATTATTAGGATCTATTTCTATAGCGGTTTTATATGCGGCAACTGCCTGTTCAAAATCCAGATCATCAAGGAAACGGGCAGCCGCCGTGCACTGCCGTTCCGACTTTTTCTCAGGACTGAAGGACTGGACCAGTACAACCGAACCGATGATGACCGCAACCATAACTACGGCCACAGCAGATAGTATTATCGGCAGCGGTGATGCTTTTTTGGTTATTGTTGTCTCTTTAACGGTGCACTCCGGCGTTGCATCGGCTCCTTTGTTTACTTCGTCTGTACTGTTTTCTTCAGCGTCCTTGATGACTTCAGTATCTTTGGCTTCTTCGGCAACCTCTTTTCCTTCGTGTACTTTATTGTCAGTGTCTGTTTTTTCTTCGGTACCTGTGTTTTCTGCAGTGTTCTTAACTGCTTCTTTGATGTTTGTTTCTTCCATGTCGTAGACCTCGCTATATTTTAATAATCCGGTCAGAACTGAGCAGCCCATCATCCGGAACTGATATTATGATACCGCCAGGTGAGGGTGGGATACAACCGATAAAGGTTGCTGTTCATCCTGTTTCGCAGACATTATTTCGCAAAATTCTGATTGTTTAAAGTATAATACTATAGGAATGCAGTTCGTCCTGTTTTGACTGCATTCTGTCAGGCAATATCCAATAATTATCGTTTAAGAAGTATATTATCAATGACGCAGATAAATCATGAACGGATAGATAACATGTTGATAAAAAGAAGGAGTAGCTGGATAGTATGTCTCAATTTTATGTTAAAACAGAACAAGTTAGAAATGGAGCTCAAAATTTAAGTGAGATACGCCATGAGTTATATGGCATAAAATCTGAAATAACATTAATCAAGTATAATCTCTCGATTGCAACTATGCCTGGGGTGTTCCGTGGACTGGTGAAAATTCAGTGGGAATTATCTGATGAAAACAGAAAAATATCAGCAATGAATTCTTCTGCTGAAACTATATCGGAATTATATGAAAAAACTGATAGCTCAGTAGGCGGATGCTCTTCCGAGAAAAACAGTATTCCGGTAAATTTAACGCAGAGAGGAGCATGCCTTGAAAACGTCTTTGGAGATAGTGATGGTAAATATGGCGGAAACCAAGGCTCGCCAATGAATCATCTGTATGAAATGGCACCGATTGTGAGAAAGTATTATCCCGACATGACCGACTGGGAAGTAATGGCTCATTTGGAAAAGCTTAATAGTGAAGGCTGTGGTTACGTTGCTCTTACCAATACTTTTTTTTCTCAGTATGACGGAACTCCAGAGGAGTTCGAAGAAATCTTTGGATTCCCGATGTTTAAAAGTGATGGTAGCTTAAATCACGATGCATTGATTACCGATTTTTACTGCGCTACTGATAATCACGATGAATTCTTGATATTTTTTGATATAAAAAGAGATTGGCAGGATACGATAGCTGATGGTCACTACGGCACATTGCCTCAAGATCGTGAACATAGATGGGAAATGTATATGAAACAGCATGGTTTAGACGTTGATGTAAAAAATGTAAATGTTACTATTGATAATTATAACACGATTTCCGCTGACGGATATGTAATTATAGAAGTTGATGACTTATATATTAAAGATAATAACGGCATATATTATCCTCCGGCTCGAGGCGGTAAGCATTGCATGACTGTTACGGGGGTAACGGATGACGGATTGTTTGTTGTTTCATCCTGGGGAGACAAGTGGTATTTAGATCCCGATGATTATAAAAATTTTCTAGGTGGCCATTCTTATCGGTTTCAAAAAATAACATACTCGTAATGTGAGGAGACAAAAATGACAATAGAAGAATTATATAAAAGCGGTGTATCTGTTTATCTTAAAGAACAGCTGGACTTGGAGTATTACGATAAAACTCTGTCTGAAGATAAACTGAATTTCATACCGTTGCAGAAGAACCGTCAGTGTGATTTGCAGTTAAATAACGGATTCGGGCTTCAGTACATATATGTTGCCAACTCGTTTAATATGGATGTATTAAATGAAGATAACAGGAAAACATTAGAACGTTTGCTAAATGCAGATAATGACGGAATTAGCGGGGATCTGCTTGAAGTTATAATTGAGTCTTTTCCTAAAGCAATAATCCCTAAAAAACTAAAAGATAAATCACTTACCAATGCTTTTACGACCTATAAAATGTCGTTTAATCCGGATTTTGTTCCCGCGAACGCTCTTGTGTTATATATAGCAACACAGTCAGAATATGATGATGCGGGTTATATAATTGATAAGGAACATGAAAAGATTAAAGAGGCAAGATTAAAAGAAATAGCATCGCAGATGGAAAAGAATCTTGAAGGAGCCCTTGGCAGTATTCCGATTTACGTTTTTGTTGACTATGTTTTATAAAGTAACTGATATAGACGGAATATGAGAGGAGATTCAGATTATGGAAGAAAACAAAACAACGAATGACAAAAATTCGGCTAACGTAAACACAGAATCTGATGCAGCAGAAAAAACTGCTGTTAAAAATGCAGATCTTGACACAGCAGTAAAGAAGAAATCCGCAGTTCCGGTAATAGCTATTTCAGCGGTGGCTGTTGTCGTGGTCGCTGCAGTACTGATAGCCGTTGTTCTTTTCGTCAGTTCATCCGTAGAGAAAAGACGTATTGCGGATCAACTTGCATTAGGTGACAGATATCTGTCAGAGCTGGATTATGACCAGGCCATAGCGGCCTATCTTGCTGTGATCGAAATAGATCCGAATAATAAAGAAGCATACGAGGGTCTTGCAAATGCTTATATGGCACAGGCGGATGCGCTTGTAAGCAATAACGAAACAGATGAGGCTATAGCTCTTTTAGAAAGTGCATATAACAAAATGGAAAATATGCGCACAGAAGAAAATGCCTCATATTTTGATCCTCTGATTGCTCAGATTCCCGAAAAGTCTGAAGATTACAAAAAGAGTTTAGTCGAATACGATGAACAGAACAACGAATTACCAGATGTTGACGTTAAAGAAGAAACAATCGCTGAAGAAGAGTCAACTGTAAGCGAAGATATCGCAGAAGAAGAACCCGAGCCCATTCCGGCATACGAATATACAGAAGAGTCAGAAGCGCTTCTAAAGAATGTCTATGATCTTATGGCCGCCGGTGATTACAAAGCGGTGGCATTTATGACAGCGAGTGATGATGAAAGAAAAAGGGTAGAAGAATGTTTTGATAACATTTTTGCTGCAAGCAAAAAAACAAGTACTGTAGCAGCTACACTTACTGAAGGAGACCACATTCTTTGGTCTCCAGATGTGTTTACCGCAGATTATACCGGAACAGCTGCCGGTTTATATAAATTCGGCTATGACTACGACAGCAGACATAATTCCTATTATTATTTTTATTATGGCGGATATGAGAATGGTGTACGCTCCGGCGAGGGAATTATAGTTTGGTGCGGCGAAGAAGCTCGAGGTCCATTTTATAATATCTTTAGGGGAACTTTTGTTTCAGACGCTCCAAATGGATATGGTGAATTGACAAATTATTGGGGATGGGACGCAGAGATTCTAAATGATCATCCGGACGTATCGGTTACAAAAGGAAATTATACTAATGGCTTGGAAAATGGTGAAATGATTAAAGAATATGTATATTATGAAGATCCTTATGACAATGAAAATAAAATTGATATTCATTGTGAAGGGCGTTATACAGCTGTTATGGGGGAGGCACCTGGATTGCCAAATACAGAAGAATATGGCTATACTGGAGAAGAAATAATTTATTGCCTTCTTTATCCCCAGCCTTCTGTTCAGCATGGTCGGGAATTTACAGAACCAGGTTGGAGTTATTATTATCCCGGTGGTAAATTGGGAATACGTGAATTTGCAAATTAAAGGAATCCAATTATTGTTTACTTTATGATGATGAAAACCAGTCTGATTTGAGTCGGGAGCTGATGACAAAAGCCAAGTCATATGCTGTAAGTGAACATCTACTTAGCTTATGAATATATAATGCATTTCATTCTGATAAAATGACCATCTATCAGAAAAATACCAATGCATGCAATCTCTGTTATATTATATTCTTGTTACAAGAAATATGAGAGGAGGTAAAATAAATGGCAGAATTCTATATTTCGTCGGATAATCTGAAATCACCTGTTTCTGATCTGGAAAGATGTCGGTATCTATTGAGAGAATATAGAAATGAAGTAAACAGCGTCAAATTTATTATCAAAAATTCCCTGGGAATATGTTTTAAGGCAAGGAATACTCTGGCTGATATTTCGGACAAATTGTCTGAAGAAGCAGAGTCCTGCACCAGCCTTTCTACAGGACTAAACCGTATCGTTCAAGTATATGAACGCTCAGAAAAGCATGTTTGTGAGTATGCGGTGAATGGCAAAACAGTGATATCATGGGCAGAGATTCTCTCTAACAATGATATCAATACAACTGATGATAGAGGGGGACGAGGCGGATACGGTATTAACGGTTTATTTCAAGATTTTTTCAAGGCTAATGATGATGGCCATTATGAAGGGATTATTGCTGCGACAGGACCATTTGGTACTATTATTGATGGAGTGAAGCAGTTTGCTGACGGAGAATACGGTAAAAGTATAGCTGATATAGTTAAATTTGCAGGTGGGTTTGTCAAAAATATCGAAGGAACAAAAATCGACTGGGCCGAATGGATAGGACTTAATCCGATAGGTGAGAAACCTTGGAAATATGCGGTCAGTGACTATTTTGATTTTTCTAATGCACGCAATGGTTTTTCATCGGTATGCAATTGGGCAACGGCTATAATAACCAGCGGATATGATAATTTCAAAGAATTCGGTGACGGCTGGTATTCAAATCCAAGATTTTTTGGCGAAACTGCCACGGAAACCTTGATAAACGTAGGTGAGGGCATATTGATGACCGCTGCTGCTGCAGCGATACTTGGTACATCAGCTCCTGCGGTTGCAGTCGGAGTGCTTGCGGCTGTCGGGACCGTAGCGGTTGATGCCGGAGTAAACGGTATCATACGACTGGTAACAGGTGATCCTAACGCAGACTGGAAAGAGATTGTATCAGATGCGGTATGTGACGGTTTTGGTACCGCTGTTGAATGGGTGAAAGAAAACGGAGCAGTAGCCGTTGAATGGGCAAAAGAAGCGGGACAGGCAGCGGTTGACTGGGTAGTGGATACCGGACAGGCTGTTACTGACTGGGCTGTTGATACTGCTTCGGATATAGTTGAAGGTATAGGCGAAGGAATTAATAATTTTGGCAATTCAGTATGCGGCTGGTTAGGGATTGCATAAGCTGCAACAGAACAGTTAATCATGATAGTATTAACATTAATATATAAACGAAAGGGGAACTTAAGTTATGGAGAACAATGTTAGAGAATTATTACCTATCGGATCTGTTGTATTACTTAAATCCGCAACAAAGAAAGCTATGATCTACGGCGTCAAGCAGGGGGATAAGGCGAGCGGTACAGAGTACGACTATATAGGGGTGGTTTATCCGGAGGGAAATATGGGTGAAGGTACGCAGTTTTTCTTTAACCATGACGCTATCGATAAAGTGATATTCAGAGGCTTTGAAAATGAGGAAAGGGATGCTTTTATTGAAAAGCTTGCTGATTATTATGACAAAAAATAATTCGGTCGCAATGCATTTCGTCCTGTTTGGGCGGCTATCCATCAGATAATGTTCATATATTTTTATTTTGAAGTATATTATCCTTATGTCGGGGTAATAATCGTAAAACGCTAACAATAGATAGGGGTAAAGCAAAATGGAAAATGAAAAATTGGAGTTAAACGAGGAGCAGAAAGAATCTGTGGGCGAGGAAACCAAAAAGATAGCGCTCCTTCCTATAGGTTCTGTTGTGCTGCTTAAAAACGGGACCAAACGAGTAATGGTCTATGGCAGAAAAATGCGGTCTAAAAGCGAAAACAGGGTGTTTGATTATATTGGCTGTCTATACCCGGAGGGTGCTATGGACAGTGAACATGTAATTTTATTCGACCATGAGCAGATACAGCTTGTGTATTTTATAGGATTCCAGGATGTTGAGGAATTTTTATTCCGTTCAAGGCTGAATAAGGAGATTTGATTATGGCTGAATTTTCTGTCAAACCTGAACTGTTACAGGATGAAGCTGAAAACCTTCGCAGGGTGTCAAATGATGTAAAGACTATTAAAAGAGAATTAGGACATGTCGAGAATACGCTTGACGGAATGTTAGGTTTTAATAAATCAAAAAGCTCTTTAAAAAACATACACACGCAGCTGGAGATTGAAAGCGGAAAAATAATAAACATTTCCATAGCTCTAAATAATATTGGTGAGATTTACATAAAAACAGAAAATAAAGTTCTGGGAAATGATTACGGTTTAGGGGCAGATCTCCATGTGATAATCGAAATGCTTGAAGATGTAGAACCGGTTTTAGCATATGTAGATGACGTCGAAGAAATCCTTTGGGATAGTTATTTTAAAGCCTTAAAACAGATATACGGGGGGACAATTGACTTTGCAGTTGACCATGCAGATGAAGCTTTGGATTATTATTGGACAGCATTAAAACAGATATACGGGGGTGATTTTGTTGAGGACAGCAATTTGTTAGGAACATGGGGATCCATACTTTTGGGTTTTGTTCCTTTTTTTGGTACGCTTGCTGATGCGCGGGATTTGGTTGCGGATATCTATCATCTTATAGATGACGGTCCGGAGACTAAGGAATGGGTTGCATTAGGCTTTACGCTTGTGGCCTTTATACCCTCTGCAGGTGACTTTTTAAAACATTCTGATGAGATATCAGATTTGTTAAAGGGACTTACGCATTCGGATGAAATTGCAGATATAGTGGGCGGTTTAATGAAAAACGGTAGCGATGTGATAAACAACCGTTTGATAACCGATATTCGAGATTATTTGAAAAATGATAATATTATCCCGGTGTGGAATAAAATATTCTCAAATGAAAATGTTAGTGATTTACTCAAGGAGCCGCTTGATGTTATAAAACAGTCTCCTGAAGCTAAGAAATTCTTTAACGATATTGTTGACGGGACTATAAAAACTAATCTAAAAAACATATCATGTGAAAGAGCGGAATATCTGTCTAATTTTGATTGGGAACAGTTGCAGCAGGAAACAGGAATCTCGCAATGGTACGATGACAGTTTTGTAAGTGCTATATTATAAAGGGGGTAATATTTCGCAAGTATGAAATATTATTGGGTAATAGTAACAACAATATCATATTGACAGTCTCTGTTATACGTGCTATCTTTTCTTCATCAAGTGAATATCTTTCTCTGCCTGTTCTGAGTGCAGGGAGTCTTTGAGAATAATCTTCTCACGTTCACTTAAAGTTACCTGATAGTTTTTATTTTTGCGTGGTATTGCATATCAGGATGTAAATTTAAGTTGTCTGAACGTGTCATACCACAGGAAGGAGAGTAAACATGCATGAAGAAAAAAACAGCAGCCAGACTTACATCACATCCGTTACGGAGCTCTTTGGAGAACCGCAGTCAAGGCAGGACATTTTAGAGACTATTAAGCACAGTAATGTATTGCATGACTGGGAAGGAATCAGGCCAGATGACCGTGAGAAAATACTTCTTTTCTTGGAGGGAAGACAGGGTCTTCAGATTCTTTCTGACAAATTCTTCCGCAAGGTGTTCAGACCTGATGATTTTCCGGAGCGTATTGAATCACTGATTTCCGAAGTCCTTGGCGAGCCGGTTAAGATAGTCCAGATACTGTCGAGGGAGGGTACTGTGATATCTGAAAGCGGCAGTCAGGTTATCATGGATATTGTGGTCAAGACAGAAAGCGGTGCGATAGTAAATGTGGAAATGCAGCGTATAGGCTATTATTTCCCAGGTGAGCGTTCAAGCTGCTATACTTCAGATCTGATAATGCGCCAGTACAGTGCTGTCCGAGCTGAGAAGGGACCTGATTTTAGTTACAGCGATCTTAAGCCGGTTACTCTGATAGTAATCATGGAAAAAAGTACAAAGGAATTTATAAGTGCAGCACCGGAGTATATACACAGGAAAATCACCACATATAGCAGCGGAATAAATGTCGCAAACCTTGATAATGTAGTGTATATTTCGCTTGATACATTTAAGAAACGTGGTTACAATAAAATCAGTAACAAACTTGAGGCCTGGCTTTCTTTTTTTACATATGAACAGCCGGAAGAGATAATCTTGCTTGTGAATTCGTTTCCTGAATTTACTGCTCTGTACAAGGATATCGCAGAGTTCAGAAGAAAACCGGAGGAGGTGATCGGCATGTTTTCCGAAGCGTTAAGGATAATGGACCACAATACAACGAAGTACATGATAGAGGATCTGCAGAGGCAGTACGAGGAAGCTGTGGCAAAGCGTGACGAAGCAGAGACAAAGCTCGATGAGACAGAAACGAAACTTGGCGAGGCAGAAACGAAACTTGGCGAGGCAAAAACAAAACTTGGCGAGGCAGAAACAAAACTTGGCGAGGCAGAAATGAAACTTGACGAGGCTGTAGCGGAGCGTGACGAAGCAAATGCAAAGATTGCTACAAAAGATAAGGAACTTGCCGAAAAGGATCGTGAAATTGCAGAGCTGAAAGCAAGGCTCGCACAACATAAACAGTAAATATTTGCAACTTTTTAGGAAAGCTCGAAGCACGTGCTGCTGCTGGTAGCTTGGAAGTGTATTTTTGTAATATTATAAAGACCGGATGTGTGCGAAATTGCACATCCGGTCTTTTGGAATATGAATGACATTGATGACAGCGGAAATACCGATGAGAATACCGGGACATCAGACAGTGATGGAAATGATGCCTATAATGCTGCTTTTTCTGTCGCAGACCAGGACAGGATAATCACGGCAAATCTTTCAAATCCGGACAATGCAATTTGGGGCACAGAAGGGGGAAATGACACGAATGACAAGGTGTTCTGTTTAAACGTGGATGAGATAAGGAAGTATTATTCGCTTGTAATAAAAACTACCACTCATCCTGGTTTACCTGCATTCTGTCAATAATTATTAAAAACATATAGCTCTTGATATATATTATCATTAAGGGTGAATACATAAAGACTCTAAGAACAGAAAAAATACGTGAATTTATATTTACAAAACAATTCATCCAAATATCGAAGTATAGAGGGGAAACAAGTAATGAACTGTATCAGTTGCGGAAAAGAGATAGGCGAAAACGAAGCTTTTTGCAGGTACTGCGGAGCATCGCAGGCTGTTGCTAATTGCGGTAACGAGGAAACTGTCCTATTAAATGTAAACAAGACGGGAAAGACATCAGACGAAGAAAAAAAGTCTGCGGAAACAGTCACAACAAGCCAAAGTTCAAGTACTGATGCAGTGGCCAAAAAGAAGAACCTCATCCCACTTCTGATAGGGTGTATCGCAGCTGTGGCCGTGCTGGCGGTACTTATTTTTACTTTAAGTGCTGTAGCAATCTATAACAGCCCGGAGAAAAAATATGACAGACAGTTGTCCCTTGCCGAAAGATATCTTGACGAGCTGGATTATGAAAAGGCTATAGCGGCATATAAGGCGGCTATTGAGATAGATCCAAATAATCCCGAAGCCTATAAAATGCTTGCTGAACTTTACCTTGCAATGGACGACAGAGATTCTGCCATGGAAACAGTGCAGGCCGGCATAAATGCCAGCGGGGATGCAGGGCTTAGTAACATGCTTACGGAGATAACCGCAGGAATGAATGCTGCAGACGGGACTAACGGAGATGTGACGGAGGATCCGCAGTCATCTGCCGGGAACGTTACCATAAAGGTAGTAGCTGCAAATGAGACCGGAGCAATAAGCGGTGCAGAGGTAAAAATTACCGGAGAAGCCGGTGAATTCACTGGCGAATCGGACAGCAACGGAAAAGTGACATTCGATGGTCTTGATTATGGCGAATATACCGTAAAGTGCGATGCTGACGGATTCCATAAGCGGGAAATGACGGTAAATGTATCCGGCAGTGATGTGGCTCCCGTTGTAGCACTGGTTCCGGATGTGGCCGGCGATGACGCATACATCCTGCTCACATGGAACGGTGACCATGACCTGGATCTCTGTGCCTTTAATACAGAAATGAAGGAATACGTAAATATCGGGCATCCGATAGACAGCGCCGGCAATGTGTTCCTTTATGCTGACCACGGTGCAGACATGCCCTATGAAGTAATCTATATCCACAACGCAAGTGCAGAAATAGCAAAGACCATATACGTGGCAGATGCCGCTAATGCAAGAAACGGATCGTCGTCACAGATGGAAGCCGACGGTGTGACAGTCCGTGTATATGACAGTAGCGGACTCATATATGAAAGCACGGCCGACAGCGCCGAGAGTGCGCCTTTATGGTGCCCTTGCTACTACTATGCGGGAACCGTCTATGACCAGCAGGACTATATCTACGATACTACTGACGAGCAGTATGCATGGATAAGCTTTGACGAAAAGGATGCGTATACGGCGGAAAGTGAAACAGCAGTGCCGGATTCAGAGTGGAAAGCCGCATATCTGGAAAAGCTGAAAAAATCAATATATAAAGATGGAGACTATACAAAATATCCGGATGCATCCCTTATATATGTAGATGGAGATTCGGTTCCGGAATTGGCTGTTAACGTGGGATATGATGGGATGGGGGATACAGATACATTGATGGCTGTATATACATACGCTAACGGACAAGTTGAGACGATATTCGAGTTAGCACACAAATGTGACGATCCCGGAGGATGGTATATCCCGAAAGAAGGCCTATTGATGGACAACGTTCACTGGCTTGTTGGTGAAGGACCTGAAGATTTAAGGGATTGGGATATAATCAAATGGAACGGAGAGGCTTCTGAAACGCTATTGTCCGGTTATAAAGATGCGGATTATGGTTTTGACGAAAACAATAACTTTGAATATTGGGTAAATTATTATTATTATATTAATGACAAGGCTGTATCCGAGCAGGAGTATAACAGTTCAATTGCATCCACTGGCTGGGATGATAATAAGGCAAAACCTGTAATGGATGGCGCCAAGAGTTATGAGGAGATGGTCCTTCTCCTGTCGGATCCCTCTGATAAAGATCTGCAATGGAAAACCGCATATATAGATACACTGAAAAATGTGGAAAAAAATTATTATAATTCCTACGGTGCTGATTCATATGGGATGCTGTTATATCTGGATAATGATGATATTCCTGAACTGATCTGGTATTCAGAAGAATATAGCGGAGCAGTATATACATATTATAACGGTAAGGTTATTGATGTCTTTTCTGAATACTATTGTATGGATTATATTCCGGATGCTTTTTGCCAAGGGGAGGGAATAATTGATTGCTGGCGTTTCTATGGTGAGGATGAGGTTGTTTTAAAGCTTAAAAACGGAGCATTGACAGAATGCTACAGCTACTATATATACAATGATCCGATGGATGGTCCGGATGAGGGAAAGAAATATGAAAGCGGAGATCCGACGTGCCTTGACGGAAAAAATCTAATCAGGATTATCAGCCCTGAACGTTATAATTCCAGCTGGTATAAAAAGGCTGATAACGAAGTGCTCGGGATGAACTATGACGAATTAATGAACAGCCTTATGGAATAGACAAATACTAAAAAAATGATATAATATATGCTGGATTTTTAAGATTCATTTTAATTAAGGGGAGCTTATAATGAAAAAGTTTGCAGAAAGATTAATGGCGGCACTGCTGGTGATCACGGTTGTTGCATCCGGCAATTTCAGTGGCATAGCCACGGTAAATGCAGAGGGAGAGACTACTGCTTCTGATAATGAAGCTGAAGCACTTGTTGTTCCTAACCAAATGTATGAGTATGACTGTGGTGGCGGAACGGCCTGCGTAGGTGTTCTTATTGCAGATCCTGAGGGAATCACTGATGTAACATTTTATGTTTGGGGAGCTGCAAACGAGCAGGACGATATCATTGCTGTAGCAGGAACTAAGGTCGCAGAAAATCAGTATGAAGCAAGGGTTGATGCTACTGCCCATATGACAGGCGGTATGCTTTATCATGCTTATGCTACAAGAAACGGAGTAAGCGAGATCCTGGGGATGGCATCCGCAACCATGGAAAATGCCAATATGACTCAGATTGCACAGACGCTTACTTCTCCTACCGGAACTATAGTACTGGTTGATAAGTCTCAGAATATCTTCGGAATATACAGTTATGATGGAACACAGTACAATTATGTCAGAGGAAATTACTGTACAACAGGAGCCGGCGGATGTACTCCTACCGGAACATATTCAATAGGCAGGAAGGGATACGCTTTCGGAACGGCGGATTATACCTGCTACTACTATAGCGGTTTTATCGGAGGCAAATATCTTTTCCATTCAGTGCTTTACTACCCGGGCACATTTAAGATAAAGAGCGGTAAGCTTGGACGCTACCTGTCTCACGGTTGCATAAGGCTTGATATTGACGATGCAAAGTTTTTACAGGATTATGTGCTGTCAGGCTCAACGGTATACATATACAAATAGAACGTTTTACCGACAGTAATCTTTATCTGATTCCGTAGCTCTATCCAATACGTAGAACAAATAGTTTAAGATGCAGAATATAGACAGCAAAAATAAATATACAGGTATCAATACTGCAACAAGGCTTGCCGGACTTTTAGGACATCCTGTGGGGCATTCCGTATCCCCGTATCTGCAGAATGTACTTGCGGAGAAATACGGGATCAATATGGCGTATCTTGGCTTTGATATTTCAGAAGGTCAGCTTGAAAACGCTGTAAAAGGCGGTCTTGCCATGAATGCTATAGGTTTTAATGTGACTGTGCCCTATAAAAAGGATGTAATGAAGCTGCTTGCAGGCGTTGATCCTGTTGCAGAGAAGATTGGCGCAGTCAATACCTTAAAGCTTGAGCCGGACGGATACCACGGTTATAACACTGACATGCCGGGATTCGGAAGGGCGCTGGACTATGCAGGTATTAACGTTAAAGACAGAAATGTAGTCATGATAGGTGCAGGCGGTGCTGCCAATGCGGTTTTGTGCGCACTGCTTGAAAAGGGTGCAGGGAATATACTGATAGTCAACAGGTCATTAGATAAAGCGGATGCTCTGGCAGGAAGATTCAGGGATTCATATCCGGATAGCAGGATTTATACGGCTGCTTTATTAAATACTAATCTCAATACTAATTCCGCAGAGTCTGGACTTAACAAAGAGCCGGATTACCTTGAAATTATGTCAGGGATATCCGGTGATAAATGGATCGCTATCCAATGCACCAGTGTGGGAATGTCTCCCAAAGTTGATATGGCGCCAATAAATGATGAAAATTTTTATGAACAGCTTGATGCGGCATACGACATAATTTTCAACCCGGAAGAAACCCTGTTTCTAAAGAAGGCCCGTGAACATGGCGCAAAGATATCCAATGGCCTGGGAATGCTGATGTTTCAGGGAATAAGATCGTTCGAGATATGGAACGGACTGAAAGTCAGTGATGATATAGCCGAGGAGCTTCTGGAAGGCATGCAGGAAGCTGTAAAAGAGAGATGAAGATTCCGAAACTTAATCCGGTTACTTAAGTAAGGAGAAAAGATATGTCTGATAATAACGATGAAAAAAGAGGCCCGCTTGCAGAATTGATGGATCTTGCAGAGGGTGTAACTCAAGACCAGAAAGCGGGGGATAATTATTCCCTTGCGGGCGACAGAAACTGGAAAGTTTTGGAAACAATTGATGATGAGGATTTTGGCGGTTCCGGCATGTACGGGTGCCTTATCGATAAGGGCGATGGAACCTGTGCTATTGTTTTTAGAGGGACTGTTCTAGATGAGGATCCTTTGGAAAAAATAGAGGATGGAATACAGGATATTTTTGGCGCAGATCTGGGGCTTGTGAATAATGGAGAGACCGATCAGCAGATTATGGCCAGGCTTTTTACTGAGGAGATGTACAAAAAGTATGGTGGTAGATTTAAAGAGTTTACATTTGTCGGACATTCCCTCGGAGGAAATCTGGCTGAGCATGCTCTTATAACTGCCCCTCCCGAGCTGCAGGCCAAGAGCAGCGCAGTCAGCCTTGATGGTCCAGGTTTTTCGGCCAGATATATAGCAGAACATGCCGCAGAGATAGAAGCAGTGAAAGGGAAACTTGACAGATACCAGTGGTCTTTTGTGGGGGCATGCCTGAATACTTTGCCGGGGGAACGTTATGAAAACTTGAAAATTGATGGACGTGATTATTTCGATGAAAATGACGCTGAAAGTTTGGAAAAGTTTATTTCAAACAATTCGCCTTTGTGCGGAGATATTCCTGGTTTTTTTGGTCGCCAGATTGATAAACACGCAGATTATAATGCTATCAGAGAGGGGAGGTATATCCAGTCTGAAATGAAGGAAAAAGACATCTCCCTCGTAAGCAGAGTTTTTGATGCCTTGCAATCAAATGGTCTGGATTTGGGTTTTACATCAATTCTTCCGGGTACCGTTTTGACTAACATGGCTTTGGATGCAGTAAAAGAGGAGTACATGAGAGCAAGATACCAAAATAATACAAAAAGGGAAAGTGCAGAAATAAACGATGAAAGCCCCGAAGCATCTTCGGGATCAGCAAAAGGACCGGTTCAGTTCTCTGTCGATCCGCAGAAGATAGGCAGCTGCGCTGCCAAGTTGGATGATACCGCGACAGGAATTGAGAGAATAAATGATGATCTCCTGGCAGTTCGGCGCGAGATATCGCCTTTTATCACTCTCAATAGAATGAACCTTCGCGTGATTAGCAAACGATTGGAGAAAGAGGAGAAAAAATGCAAATTAATGAGTGCCGGTCTGAAGGATATTACAGTAATATATGATCGGGAAGAAAATAAATGTGTGGAATATGCAGGAAATGCCTGAAAGACCTATGCAGGGGACGTGTATTCCTATAGAAGAGGTTTATCATAACTAAAAAATACTTGCTGTATTTTATAATACTTGTAAAAGATATTACTTGTTAAATTATATTACTAAAGAAAGAAGGACACAAAAATGAAGTACGATTTCAAGGAAGTCGAAGCAAAGTGGCAGAAGAAATGGGAAGAGGCAGGAGCTTTCAAGGCTGTTGATTTCAGCGACAAACCTAAGTTCTACGGTCTTGTGGAATTCCCTTATCCTTCGGGAGCAGGCATGCATGTGGGACATATCAAGGCTTATTCCGGCCTTGAGATAGTTTCAAGAAAGAGACGCATGCAGGGATATAATGTGCTTTTCCCCATAGGATTCGATGCCTTCGGACTTCCTGCTGAGAACTATGCTATAAAGACAGGTGTACACCCCAGAAAGGTTACTGATGACAATATCAAGAAGTTCAGCAACCAGCTTAAGAGCGTTGGTTTTTCCTTTGACTGGGACCGTGTCATTGATACCACAGAGGAAGATTACTACAAATGGACACAGTGGATATTCCTTAAGCTTAACGAGAAAGGACTTGTTTTCCGTGATATTACAAATGTAAACTATTGTCCTTCATGTAAGGTGGTTCTTTCAAATGAAGATTCCCAGGGCGGCAAGTGTTATGTCTGCGGTTCAGATGTAGTGCAGAAGACAAAGCCTGTATGGTATCTGCGTATCACCGAATATGCTGAGAAACTTTTACAGGGACTGGATGAGGTGGACTATCTGCCCAATATCCGCCAGCAGCAGGTTAACTGGATAGGAAAGTCAAAAGGTGCTTTCGTTAACTTTGCAGTAGCGGGAAAAGATGATTTCATAAGAGTATATACCACCAGGCCTGATACTCTTTTCGGTGCAAGCTTTATGGTAATAGCACCCGAACATCCCATTATCGATAAGTATGAAGCTCAGATAACAAATATGGATGCCGTAAAGGCATACAGGACAGAATGCGCAAAGAAAACCGAGTTCGAACGTACACAGCTCGTAAAGGACAAGACCGGCGTATGCATAGAGGGACTCCGTGCCATTAATCCTGTTACAAAGAAAGAAATACCTGTTTATATTTCCGACTATGTAATGATGGGCTATGGTACAGGCGCCATCATGGCAGTGCCTGCCCATGACCAGAGAGACTGGGATTTTGCAACTAAGTTCGGCATCGATATCACTCCTGTTATCGAAGGCGGAGATATTACAAAAGAAGCCTATACCGGTGACGGAAAGATGATCAATTCAGACTTCTTAAACGGTATTACTACCAAGGCTGAAGCAATAGATAAAATGCTTGAAAAGCTTGCTGAAATGGGCTGCGGTGAAGCCGGAATACAGTACAAGATGAAAGACTGGGCATTCAACAGACAGCGTTACTGGGGTGAGCCTATTCCTCTGATCCACTGTCCTAAGTGTGGTATCGTGCAGGTTCCTTATGAAGAACTTCCGTTAAGACTGCCTAAGGTCGAAAAATACGAGCCCGGAACAGATGGTGAATCACCCCTTGCAAAGATCGATTCCTTCGTAAACTGCAAGTGCCCTAAGTGCGGCGGTGATGCAAAGAGGGAAACTGATACCATGCCCCAGTGGGCAGGATCATCATGGTATTTCCTGCGTTATATCGATCCAAAGAATGACAAGGCATTTGCCGATCCCGAGAAATTAAAGTACTGGCTGCCTGTTGACTGGTATAACGGCGGCATGGAACATGTCACCAGGCATATGATCTACTCAAGATTCTGGCACAGATTCCTTTATGACTGCGGTTATGTGCCTGTTGATGAGCCTTATGCAAAGCGTACGGCACAGGGAATGATCCTTGGCGCAGACGGCGAGAAGATGAGTAAATCCAGAGGAAATGTAGTGGATCCTTTGGATGTAGTTGAGCAGTATGGTGCAGATGTACTCAGGACATACATTCTTTTCATGGGTAACTATGGCGATGCAGCACCCTGGAATGATTCATCAGTACGCGGCTGCAAGCGTTTCATAGACAGGATCGCAGCGCTTACGGATATGGTAAGCGGAGAGGGCATGAGCAGTGAGCTGGAGTCTTCATTCCACAAGACCATAAAGAAGGTATCGAATGATATCGAGGAAATGAAGTTCAATACCGCAATAGCAGCGCTCATGGAGCTTGTAAATGAGATATATGCAAAGGGCAGCATTACCAGGGATGAGCTTGTGATACTCATAAAGCTTATGTGTCCCGTAGCACCTCATATCTGTGAGGAAATATGGGAAAGTATCGGAGGCGAAGGCCTGCTTTCACTGTCTGCATGGCCGGAGTATGATGAGGCAAAGTGTGTTGATGCTGAGATAGAGATTGCCGTACAGATCTGCGGAAAGCTTAAAGGTACGATAAAGATCCCTGTTGATTCCGATAAGGACTTTGCAATAGCTGAGGCTAAAAAGCTCTCCAATGTGGCTGCTGCCATTGAGGGCAAGAATATAGTCAAAGAAATCTATGTGCCTAACAAGATTGTGAATATAGTGGCAAAATAAGACAGGACAGAGGAAAAACTATGAAGAACATTTTATACCACAGCACAAGGGATAATGAAAAAATGCTTACGGCTTCACAGGCGGTACTTAAAGGACTTGCGGATGACGGCGGACTCTTTGTACCGGAGGAACTTCCTAAGCTTGATGTAAGCTTTGAAGATCTTAAGAATATGGACTATAAGCAGACTGCCTATGAGGTGATGAAACTTTTCCTTACTGACTACACAGAGGAGGAGCTTAAATACTGCATAGAGCATGCCTATGATTCCAAGTTTGATACCGAGGAGATAGCACCCCTTGTATCAGCAGGCGGCGCTTACTATCTGGAGCTTTTCCACGGCGCAACTATCGCATTCAAGGATATGGCGCTTTCCATACTTCCGTACCTTATGACTACGGCAGCTAAGAAAAACGATCTCAAAGAAGAGATAGTTATCCTTACTGCTACCAGTGGTGATACAGGAAAAGCAGCCCTCGCAGGCTTTGCTGATGTGCCCGGAACAAGGATCGTTGTTTTTTATCCGAAGAACGGCGTTTCACCTGTTCAGGAAAAGCAGATGGTTACCCAAAAAGGACAGAATGTAAGGGTTATCGGCATAACAGGCAATTTTGATGATGCCCAGACCGGCGTAAAGAAGATGTTCGGTGATGAAAAGCTTGCTGAAGAGCTTAAGGCAAAGGGCTTTGTATTTTCATCGGCCAATTCCATAAATATAGGACGGCTGGTTCCCCAGGTGGTTTATTATGTTTATGCATATGTTCAGCTCCTTAAGAACGGTAAGCTTTCCGAGGGGGACAAGATCAATTTTGCGGTTCCTACCGGAAACTTCGGCAATATCCTGGCGGCATACTATGCAAAGAATCTTGGTGTGCCCGTAAACAAGCTTATCTGCGCTTCAAATACAAACCGCGTGCTTTATGATTTCTTCAGCACCGGAACATATGATAAGAATCACGAGATGGAAGAAAGCAGCAAAGCATTCACGAACGAAAGGAAGTTTATGCTTACCGGATCACCTTCCATGGATATCCTTATATCCAGCAACCTTGAGAGGCTTATCTATTTCATCGCAGGCGCAGATACCAAGAAGAATGCAGCTCTTATGGCTGACCTTTCATCAAAGGGGGCATATACCATTGATGAAAGCATGAAAGCGGCTCTTGAGGGATTCGAAAGCGGTTATGCGGATGAAAAGAAGACAGCAGACAAGATAAAGTCACTGTATGACGAGACAGGCTATGTGATCGATACCCATACAGCTGTTGCAGGGGCGGTATATGATGAATATAAGGCTGCCAGCGGTGACGATACTGTAACTGTTATCGCATCCACAGCAAGTCCCTATAAGTTTGCAAAGACTGTAATGACAGCCATAGATCCTGCAAATGCTAACGAGGACGATTTCAAGCTTATTGACAAGCTTTGCGAGATTTCCAACACAGATATCCCTCAGGCTATCGAGGATATCCGTTCCGCAGCAGTACTTCATGATATAGTCTGCGATAAGGAAGATATGCCGGCACAGGTTAAATCTTTCCTGGCTGTGTAAATCTATCCGGAGTAATGCAATGGTTTATATTTATTCATAGGGGAGTTACGGATGAAACATATCTTAATGGTCGATGATGTTACCACAAATCTGAAAAGTGCTGCAGAGGTTCTGCAGCCTTTTTATCATCTTTCCATGGCAAAATCCGGTAAGCAGGCCTTAAATTTCCTTAAAAAGAACCGTCCGGACCTTATCCTTTTGGATATTATGATGCCTGACATGGATGGTTATGAAACCATGGAGCAGATAAAGCTTAATCCAAAAGCTGCCAATATCCCGATTATTTTCCTTACAGCAGATGCAGAACGTGAGAGCGAGATCCGTGGCATGAAGATGGGGGCAGTTGACTATATCACCAAGCCTTTCGAAGCTGAGGCAATGCTGGGACGCATAGAAAAAGTCCTTCAGATGGAGGATATGCGCAAGAATATCTTAAGTTCGGCCCAGAAAGATCTCCTGACCGATCTTTGGAAACCGGAATACCTGGAAAACGAGATAAATACCCAGCTTAAACTTATCGCAGATAACGGCGCCACCTTTATGCTGGTGGATTTTGATGATTTCAGGGCAGCGATGGCTACAGGACACAGCAGCAATGCAGACGGTGTCATAATAAGATTCTGTGACAGCCTGAAAAAGATTGTTCCAAACGGTTCAATACTGGGCCGGCTGGGGAAAGATCAGTTCATTATTTTCGTCCCGTATAACTTAAATGAAATAGAGATGATGGGACTCTGTACTGATATAAGAGAGGTATCAATGCAGGAAGCTAATATAGCTTCATCTTCGGATACGAGGCTTACTGCATCGATTGCCATAGCACTGGCACCGCAGCACGGAACCGATTATGATACTTTGAGCCGCAAGCTGGATATGGCGATGTATTATATAAAGCAGACCGGCAAGAACCAGACGCATATATACAGGGGGAATTGATACCGATTTTTTGGCGGATTGAGATAAAACTTCTTCAGAAAAAAGATCTTATTTATGGAGGGCTACATGATAGATTTTGAAAAAAATCAGAATGATCAGGATGTTATGATACCGGAGAATACCGTCATAACGGAAAGGATTGCTTCCTTGCGGAAAATAATGGAGGAAAAGCAGGTTAACTGGTGTCTGTTCACTACTTCCGATCCCCATGGTTCCGAATATATAAATGACTATTACGAAAGCCGGCGTTTTTTTTCCGGATTTACCGGATCTAACGGTGACCTGCTGGTGGGCTTGTCTGAAGCACTGCTCTGGACTGATGGCAGGTACTTCGTACAGGCGGAAAAAGAGCTGGCAGGAACCGGCATAAAAATGATGAAGATCGGCGAAGAAGATACGCCGAAGCTTACGGAGTATATAAAAAGCCGTGTCGGTGCCGGAGAGCGTCTCGTGACGGATGGCAGGCTTCTCAGCGCTTCGAATGGTATTAAGATAGCCGATATTCTGAAAAAGAAAAGGGCGATATTCATCACGGATGAAGATCCGGCCGACTGGGTATGGGCTGACAGGCAGGATGACAATGCAGGCGAGATAACGATACTGCCCGATAAGCTGACCGGGAAAAACTCTGCCTTTAAGCTGAGTGTTCTTTCGTCAAAAATAAGGGAAGCCGGGGCGGCCTCGCATGTAATAACATCTCTGGATGACCAGATGTGGCTCTTTAATATAAGGGGCTGCGACATTGAATGTAATCCCGTGGCATATGCATATACGGTAATAAACGGAAGGAATGTATGCGTATATCTGAAAGAACCTGTTTCACCTGTCGTCAGGGATTATTTCGGCAGTTTAAATGTAAATGTCAGGAATTATGAAAACTTTTATTCAGATCTTGAAAAAAGCCCAATATCGATGCCTGTCACTGTTGATTTTGAAAAGGTTAATTTCCGCACGTATCAGCTTCTGCGGAAAAAAGGCAAGATAATCGACCACAGAAATCCCACACTGCTGATGAAGGCCATAAAAAATGAACGCGAGATAGCAAACACAAAGGATGTCTATGTACTTGACAGTGCTGTCCTTACAATATTCCTGCACTATATCAAGAAAAACGCATGGTCCGGAGATTTAAACGAATACGATGCTGCCATGATGCTTGACAATATGCGTTCCCAGATAGAAGGCTTCAATGATCTTTCATTTCCTACCATAAGCGCTTTCGGACCTAATGCCGCCATGATGCATTATGAAGCAAAAAAGGGAGAATGTGCCAAAATAGAAAAAAACGGACTGTATCTTGTTGACTCAGGCGGACAGTATGACGGAGGTACTACGGATGTGACCAGAACGCTGGTCCTTGGCAAGGTCCCGGATGAGATCAAGCGCCAGTTTACAAGAGTGGTTGTCGGTATGCTGCGCCTTCAGAATACTGTTTTCCTGGATGGCTGCACCGGCAGGAATCTGGATATAATGGCCAGGGAGCCTGTCTGGGAGCTGTGCATGGATTACAAGTGCGGTACAGGGCACGGTGTAGGATATATGCTTAATGTCCATGAAGGTCCGCACTCCATCCGGTGGCGTGTGGGCGAAGGGAAAGAAGAGCCTATAAAGCCCGGCATGCTCGTCTCTGATGAACCCGGGGTGTATGTGGCCGGAAGCCACGGCATCAGAATAGAAAATATCCTGCTCTGTAAAGAAGTGGCAGAGAATGATGACGGCAGGTTCCTTGCTTTTGAGCCGCTCACATATGTGCCCATAGACCTTGACGGTATACTTCCGGATGAGATGGAGCCAAAGGATAAGGCAATGCTCAATGCCTACCATAAGGCTGTCAGGAAGAAACTGATGCCTTTCATGGAAGGGGATGACATCTCCTGGCTTAAAGAGGCTACGAGGGAAATCTGACCGGAAACTCCATTTAGTGATTTGTATTGATAAAACGGTGCTGTTTGATGTAAAATAAGTAAGGTTAATTCTTACTGAAATGCTTAATTATACGGATAAAAAGGCTGGTAATAATCAATGTTTGAAGTGCTGCTTGGACTCGGAATCGCCGGTGTGCTGATTATAATCGGAGCGATACTGCTGGTAATTCTGCTTATCGTTCTGATTGTTTCCGGAAACAAGAAAAAAAAGAAGAAAAAAGCTATGGATCAGCTTATACAGGATAAAGAAAGGGAGCGCATACTCGATTCCAATATCCTTAATCCATATGCATCAAACGAAGATATAAAAGGCGCCGGAGAAACTCCTTATTCCGTGAATTATACCAGCGGAGAAAGAAAAGGGGCAAAGGGCGGCAACAGGCATCTCCTTATGCTCCAGATTGAAGAAATAAGCGACCTTTCGAACAAGAAATATATGCTGGATCCTCTTGAAACCATAACCATAGGATCTGCCAAGGATAACAAGATCTCCCTTTCGGATGCGCTGATCGATGCAAGGCAGTGCGAAATCGGATTATACGAAAGGGATAATAAGACCCTTTATCTGCAGAACGTCGGTGAGAAAAGGGTGATACTGCTCAGGAAGAAGGAATGGATCAATGTCGGGCCGGAAAGACTTGTTCTGCTGAACGGCGATATCATTGAGCTTGGACGGATACAGCTTAAAATCACAGTTGTATAAAAGACTTAAGATAATTCAGATATGGAAAGGGGTTACGTATGAGTTGTGTGCTTTCATTGTACAGTGCTGTTGCTTACAGGGAGATACTTCTGCCCGCAACTGACGATTCAGATTATCAGCTTGAAATCCAGGGAAAACTGTTTGGACTGCCCAAGGACGTATCCCTAAAAATGGAAATCCTGGACGGTAAATGGAAAATCCTTCAGGATGATGAATATTCGATTAATTATTTTGGGGACGACTCGGCCGAAGAAGACATAGCTCTTAAAAACGAAGATAGTCTTTTATTGAATTTACGGAATCAGAACGGACAGGTTTTCATACTTGTCAGGGAAACTGATTCCGTTTTTTCTGTTTATAAGAAATTTACTCTCAACGGACTGAATACCCTTTTCATAGGATCTGCCCAGAACAACCATATTCAGTACGACTGCCAGATGAACGGCAAGAGCCTTGTTACCGCCAATCATACCGAAATCCAGCGTAATGGTGATAAATTTGTCCTTATCGACCATTCCACCAACGGAACCTTTGTGAATGAAAAGAGGGTACGGGGGACCCGTGATCTCTGTTTCGGTGACCTTATAAATATTTATGGCCTTAAGATCGTTTTCCTGAATGACATCATCGCAGTAAATGCTCCCGAAGGCCGGATAAAAGCAATCCAGCAGCAACTGCAGCCTTATGAACAGGCACCGGATGAAAGCGAAAATGAAGAAGATGCTCCTAAGAAAGCGGAACTGTTTCACAGGTCTCCCAGAAACATCCCAAAGATAGAAAGGGAACCCGTCGAGATCGAGGCACCCCCGGCAGCCAAGGAAAATACAGCGCTTCCGACATTTATGGCCATCGGTCCTTCACTTACAATGGCGCTGCCTATGCTCATGGGAACAGGCTTGTCCATTATGGCCTCAATGAGGAATAACGGCGTTGCAAATGTGATGATGTTTACCGGAATCGTTACGGCATTCGGCTCTGCCGTAGTCGGCTCTTTCTGGTCCATCAGGAATATGGGATACCAGAAAAAGAAGAACCGTGAGGATGAAGTAAAACGTTTCGAGATGTACAGCGACTACCTTATCCGCTGTGCCAATGATATTAAAGCTAAATACGAAGGAAATACCGCTGCTCTTCTGCAGATGTACCATTCATCTGATTACTGTGTCCTTATAGACAGGAACAATATCGAACTCTGGAACAGGAACAATAAGCACGAGGATTTCCTTATACACAGGGTCGGAATCGGCCAGATCCCGTTCCAGGTACAGATAAATGTGCCCAAGGAGAGGTTTACGCTTATTTATGACAAGCTGAATGAACGCCCCCGCATGATCAAAGACAGCTACAAGATGCTGAACCAGGTGCCGGTGTGCGTTGACCTGTATAAGAATAAGCTTATAGGACTCATAGGCGGTGAAGGCTATGCGGGCTGCTACAGCATCATGCATGACCTTGTTGCTCAGATCGCAGCATCCGACTGCTACACGGATGTAAAGCTCGCCTTTGTTTTTGACGGCACGGACGGCGACGATGACGAGAAAAAGATGTTTGCGAAATGGCTTCCCCATGTATGGAGTGAAGACGGCAAATTCAGGTACGTTGCCTATGACAAGGCAGGAGCCGGTGATGTTTTCTACGAAATTGCAAATATCCTGAGGTTCAGGTCGGAAGAGCAGAAGGATTTCAAGAAAAAAGATGTCATACCCAAGCCGTATTTCATTCTTTTCATAGAGAATCCCGAACTCCTTGAAGGGGAACTGCTGGCAAAATATGTATACAGCCAGGAGGAGAATTTCGGTATCACAACAGTCCTCATGGTTCACAGCTATGACGAACTGCCTAACTCCTGTGAGTTCATCATTGAGAATACAGAACGTTACCAGGGCACATACTACGTGACTGACGGTGCAGATGAACGCATCAGCGTCAATTATGACATGGTTGCCGGCAGTCTTCTGGAAAGAATGGCGCGAAAGCTTTCATCCATAAAAGTAAAGGAAGAGTCCCTTGGCGGCGAGATCCCCGGATCCCTTACATTCTTTGATATGTACGGAATCAGGACTCTTGAGGAACTGCAGGTACTTGACCGCTGGCGCAAGAACCGTACCTATGACAGCCTGAGGGCTCTTGTGGGACAGAAATCCGGCGGAGCTGACTGCTATCTGGATGTTCACGAAAAATACCACGGACCCCATGGACTTGTTGCCGGTACTACAGGTTCCGGTAAGTCTGAGACCCTTCAGACTTACATGCTTTCACTGGCAATCAATTACAGCCCTGATGATATAGGATTCTTTATCATCGACTACAAGGGCGGCGGAATGGCCAATCTTTTCAACGGCCTGCCACACATGATAGGCCAGATTTCAAACCTGTCAGGCAACCAGGTACACCGTGCCATGGTTTCCATCAAGAGTGAAAATATGCGCAGGCAGCGTATATTCAACGAGCACGGTGTTAATAACATCAATCTTTATACAAGGCTTTATAAAAACGGCGAGGCGACGCTTCCCGTGCCCCATATGTTCATTATCATAGACGAGTTTGCGGAACTTAAAAGGGAAGAACCGGAATTCATGCGTGAGCTTATCTCTGTTGCACAGGTAGGCCGTTCATTAGGTGTCCACCTTATCCTTGCCACACAGAAACCCGCGGGAACCGTTGATGATAATATATGGAGTAACTCCAAGTTCAGACTCTGCCTCCGTGTGCAGGACAGACAGGACAGTATGGATATGCTCCATAAGCCGGATGCCGCTTACATTACCCAGGCCGGACGTTGCTACATGCAGGTCGGCAATGACGAACTCTATGAGCTTTTCCAGTCCGGATGGAGCGGAGCTGTTTATGATGAGGACGGCGGATACCAGACAGATATCGCCAGGATGCTTGGCGACAACGGACGCGCAGCCCTTGTAGGCAGCCATGCACAGCTTGTCCATAAGGAAAAAGTCAAGAACGAGTGGGTAAGCTGTCTTATGGGCATTGCAGATGAGGCTGCTGCCAATATTAACTGCAAGCTGACAGACTGTGTTGATGATAAGACACTTGAGGTTTCTGTAATAAAAGAATTCTTTAAGGTCATTGGAAAAACTGATATTGATTATCCCGAGAACGAAAGCAACGCACATAAAGTGGCTGATTTTCTTGATGTATATGCATCATGCATGAAAACGGATATGGAAAGGGATGAAATGCCCGCTAGTATCAACATTATGGCGGCTACCATGCGCAAAAAGCTTCCGGAAGCAACTGAAAAGACCCAGCTGGATGCAGTTGTGGAATACCTTGCAAAGATGGCTGCTGAGAACGGATATACCCATGACCTCCAGCTCTGGCTTCCCGTTCTTCCCGAAACCCTTTACCTGGATGAGCTTGCGGGCTATAAGACAAGGACCTTTAACGGAGAGACCTGGCGTGAGCCCGGCAAGAGGTACACCCTTGAAACCCTTATCGGACTTTATGATGATCCTGAGAACCAGGCCCAGAACCCGGTGCTTGTGGACATCGCCGAAAGCGGAAATATAGCAGTGGTCGGAATGCCCATGACAGGAAAGAGCACGTTTCTGCTTTCCTTCATGTATTCACTTGCAGAGTGCTATTCACCGGATATCGTTAATTTCTATGCCCTCGATTTCAGCAGCAAGATGCTGGGAGCACTGGAGGGACTTCCCCATACCGGCGGCGTAATGTATGAAGAGGACGGCGAAAAGATAGAGAAATTCTTCACTTTCCTTGACAGATGCCTGCGTGAACGCAAAAAGCTGATGCAGGGCGGAAACTACAGGCAGTATGTACAGGCGAACGGATATAAACTTCCGGCAATGATTGTTATCATTGATAACTATGCTTCATTCCGGACAAAGACTGAGAACATCTATGATACCCGCATGATGAATTTCATGAAGGAAGCCAACGGATACGGAATTTATTTTGTCCTGTCTGCAGGAGGATATTCAACTGCAGAGATCCCCGGCAAGATGGCAGAACTGATACGCCGTGCATTTACCCTGGAACTTACGGAACGTTTTGCATACAGCGAAGTACTTCATCAGATGCACCTTGAAGTACTGCCCGAAGCCAATGTCAGGGGCCGTGGTCTGGTCCGCATAGGCGAAGCTGTACTAGAGTTCCAGACTGCACTGAGCCTGCGTGCCGAAGACGACTTTGACCGCAGTGAAAAGCTCCGCGGCATGGCTAAGCTGTTTGCAGAGAAATGGAAGGGCAAAACCGCAAAAGCTGTTCCTACGATACCTGATGAACCTATATGGGGCGATTACTGTGAGCTTGAAGATGTCATCAGGATGGCAGAAGAAAAGGATTATCTTCCCATCGGATACGACCAGCGTACAGCAGCAGTTTACGGCCTTGACCTTAAGAATATATATTCATATGTCGTTTCGGGCAAGGCAAGGACGGGTAAGTCAAACATGCTGAAGATCATATCGGCTTCCGCAGTCATGTCGGGGCTTGATGTCATAATGCTGGATTTCAGCGGTGAATTTGCAAACTTTGCCGAAACATCCGGAATTAAGCACATCCGGGATGCTGCGGGACTGTATGATTACCTAAAAAATACATTGCTGCCTGATTTTATCAAGAGGAACAAGCTTAAAAAGGAATGCGTTGAAAAGGGAATGACAGACGTTGAACGTTATGAGGCAATGCAGGTATTCCCTAAAAGATTAATAATAATTGCTGACCTTCCGGAATTTATCAAAGTTGTTAAGAATCCGGGTGAGGGAGTCGGCCAGATGTCAGATTCCATAAATAACCTGCTTTCCTGCGGAATGCTCCATAATATTTTCTGGTTTGCAGCACTGAACCAGGACCTGATGCCTTCGGTATCCTCAACAGACCTGTTCCAGAGCTTTACAAGGGACAAAAACGGCATACATCTGGGCGGAAATTCCCAGGGGCAGAACCTGCTGCAGTTTGACGGCGTGAATTATAAAGATGCCGCAAAGAAGCTGCCTGTCGGTTTCGGCATGCTTTCGTCCCACGACTGGGATGATACAAGGCTGGTTGTAACGCCGTTCTACAGAATCAAACAGAAAGATGGTAGCAACTGATGATTTCTATTGTAACTGTCGATGGAAAAAATGAAGAGATGCCTTTGCTTAAGGATGTCATTTCGGAAACCGCTGCGATCCTGACCGATGAGCACTGGGAAAAGAAGTATTTCTCCAATACGTTGGAAAAGGACAAGTACCTTGAATCAGAACCGCTTATGGATTTCGGCTGCTTTGATGTCGCACTTGACGGGATGCTTTCCGGGCTTCCCGATGTCCGTAGCAATTACGAAGATATGGGAATGCTCCTTATTGCGGATTCGGATATGTCTCCTATGGAATATCTGAAACCGGGGATACGGGCAGATGCCCTTCTGATCCGGCCGCTCCGGATAAAAGAGCTGAAGACGACAATGAACGAGTTTATATCCAGCGGCCTCAAACGGATGGACAGGGATGAGGATTCTGATGACGTTTTTGTATTAAAGACCAAGGAGGGCCGGACTTTCATTCCCTATGACAATATCTATTATTTTGAAGCAAGGGAAAAGAAAGTGTTTATCCGGCTGCTGAATGAGGAAATTCCTTTTTATTCTACAATAGACGAACTGGAAGGAATGCTTCCGGACCAGTTTGCGAGATGCCACAGGAGCTTCATCGTGAATGTAAACAGGATCCGGAAACTCATAAGCGCAGAAAATACAATAGAACTGCAGCAGGACTTCATGATACCGCTGTCACGTACATATAAGCAGAAACTGAAGGAACGGAGACCATAAAGATGCAGTTATCAGAAGAAAAAATATTATGCCTCTCCGGCAAGGAGTTTGCAATTCTTGCAGATGTCTGCGGAATAAGGAATCTTATCTGCTTTCAGACGGATGAGGATGATATGCCAGCACTTCCCGACAGGCAGGAATACCCGGTGATCGTTCACGGCCTTATTAAACGTGGGATCCTTAAGTCCGCAGATGACGGGATTGAGCTTACGCCGGATACCGTAAAGCTTTTTGTATGCATAAGGTCAGCGGCCTATACGTTCCGTTTCATCAGGAACAGCGGCATAAATAAGGTCTCATCCTGCATATATGTGGGGACCACCGGAGAATTTGTTTCCGCGCTTCCCGGCAGCCGTCACGGAGAATACATAAGGCTGTGCCTGCATAATAAGGATGTTCTGCCGCAGTGGTTAAATGATGTGGAGCTTTCGGATGCAGACAGTGTATTCAGCGGCCTGGGCAGCATACTTGTCAGCAAAGGAATACGGGACGGCATTTATGCCGAATACACTTCAGAACAACAGCCGGACGGAAGCGTCCGTTTCGCCGGCAAAGACAGAGCAGTGTTTTACAGCGCAGAAATAACATCAAAGCTTTTGAAAATAGCAGGAGGTAATTCATGATACTTGTAGATATTTATGTTCCCAGTGTTGATAAAACCTATGACTTCCAGCTAAACGAGCAGATTCCTGTGGCCATGGTCCTTGAAGAGATCAGCGAAATGATCGGCCAGAAGGAACATGCCGCCCTGAAGGGGAACATATCGGATCTCATACTGTGTTCATATGACACGGGAGCCGCTTTAAGCAAGGAAAAAAACCTTGAACAGGCCGGAATTATTACCGGAAATAAGCTTTTACTGGTATAAAAATGCATTTCGTCGCATTAAACGTGCTATTCGTCAAATAAAATACACATATTGAAAAGCGGCGCTATAATGAGATTAAGTTAAGGGGAAGGAAGTAAAAAATGTTTAAGCTTAATACTCAGACATTACAGAATACGGGAGAACAGCTCGAAGCTCAGCAAAGAGAATACCTAAGGATAAGGGATGAACTTTCTGACTGTTTAAGAGAAATCCGGAACATGACTGAACTCTCCGGGGAAAAAGAAAGACTGAAGAAGGTTATCAATAAGGCTGACGATGAGATCTACTTACAGGGCCGGCTGGCTGAAACGGTAATAGAAATAAAGAACAGATATGAAAAATCTGACGACCTTTCAGAAGAATCCGCAGAATCATGTCCAAGGAATTACAGACAGGCTGTTCTGGGAGAGGTAACCATACCGGTATATGAAAGCGGAGTAATAAAAAACATAATCATATAAAATAAAGTAAGGAGAAGAGTATGAACAGAGAGATCGCTATCAACACAAATACGCTGCAGGGCGACATTGACAAGCTGAATGAAAAGCTTACCCAGGTCCGCAAGAGCATAGACGAAGCCTACACTGCGACACACGAACTTGACATGATGTGGGACGGTCCGGCCAACATAGCATTCCAGGCAGCTTTCAAAAAGGACCAGAAAGACATGGAAGAAATGTGCAACATAATAGAAAAGATGATAGCGTCAATGAGCATGTCTAAGACAGAGTATGAAAAATGTGAATCAGATGTAAATACCATCATAGACAGCATAAGGATATAAAGGAGGACCGAAATGACAATAGGAGATTTTCTTGGCGGCGGAAATGCTGTAAAAGTTAATACCGACGTACTTATCACAAAGGCCAACGAAGTTGAAGATAAAGTCAAGACCATGAGGGCAAACATCCAGGAAATAGAGGAACTGGTAGAAGGAACCAGGAATTACTGGATAGGCGAAGGCGGAGATGCACACAGGAAGCTTTATGAAACGCAGAAAGAGGATGTTGAAGAAATACTGAACCGCTTAGCAGAGCATCCGGTCAACTTAAGAACAGTAGCTACGCAGGTATATGGCGGTCTTGTGGATGAGAATAAGAGTGTGGCTGAAGCACTGCCGGGAGATGCGATATCATAAAATTCACAGCATAAATTTAAAGAAAGGATAGGAAGACATGGGAGTAATAGACATAGATTTCGCCGTAGCAAGGAAGCAGGCACAAAAGCTTGATGAACTGGCAGATGATCTTGAGAGGCTTAAGGATGGTGATTACAACCAGACAATGGAACAGATCAGGACTAACTGGACAGGCGAAAGTGCAAATGCATATCTTACAAAAGGCGCAGCGCTTGAGACCGAAATCGAAGATACTATAAGGGAAATAAGGAAAGTGGCCGGCGATATCCGGGAAACGGTAAGAAAGCTGGAAGAAGCCCAGGAAGCAGCACAGGCAGTTATTTCCGGAAAGAATTTCTGAAAAACGAATGTTATACGGCATAGGGCCGTGTGATATAAATAAAAAAAACAAAAGAATTTAGGAGGAAAAAAAATGGCAACTTTTTATGTAAACTGGCAGGAACTGCAGAACAAGGCAAGCGAACTCGAGGGGTTCAACACAAAATTAAAGGCTGAATGTGAGGCATACAAGCAGAATGCTGATTCACTCAAGGCAAGCTTTGAAGGTGATGTTGCAACAGAGTTTTATGCTGAGGCACAGAAGCATCTGGAGCAGATGAACTTATTCGTAGATCTTGTAAGCAAGTATGTACAAGCTATGAGGACCATGGCTGAGAACGCAAAGAAGCGTGAAGCTGAAGCCCAGGCTGTCGTAAGCAACAAGAACTATTGATGAAAAGTAACTGAAAGTAACTGAAAGTAACAGAACATTAGGATAAACAAAAAAAGGAGATAAAAAAATGGCAGAACAGACAATCTTAAAAGTTTCAACAGAAGAAATAGAGAAGACAATCGGCAATTTCAGCGGCAACCTCAGCACAGTACAGAGCCTTACAGGCCAGATGATGAGCACAATCGACGGTCTCGGATCAGTTTGTAACGGTGAGCCTTATGATGCATATGTTACTAAGGCAAAGGGCCTCAGCAATGATATGGAGCAGGTTAAGAGCATGATCAGCGGTCATATCGATGAGCTTACACAGGTAGCCGGAATCATGAAGACACTTGTTAGCGAGAACGCAAGTACTGTTGAGGGACTTCCCGCAGACGCTATATCATAAAAATAGCAAATATGATTATCCCCATGAACCGTCTGGTTCGTGGGGATGTTTTATGTGGAGGATGGATAATTGGATTCCAGAATTATTTTAGGCATTATTATTGCTGTTTGTTTTATTGTATTTGTCCTGATCTTAGTTGTCATTGCTTTGATCATATTCTTGCTGATCAAGGGCAAGAAAGGTGAAAAGGACGCCTGGAAGTATCTGCCTGAGTCAGATGGCTCCGGGGTAAAAAATGTTCCCCACACAGAGCCGGTAAGAAAACAGGAACCCGAAGAAAAAAATACAGTTCCTCTTTGGGATACTGCCGCAACGGGCCCGGTACAGAATTATTATATTGTCCTGGAAGAAGTTGATACAGGAAAAAGGTACAGTGCAAGAATCAATGAAAGCATCGTTATAGGAAGGTCGGATCCTGCGGACATTCTGCTTGTTACTGACGGCACCATATCCAAAAAGCACTGCGAGATAATAAGGAATGATAAAAGATTTATCTTAAGGGATCTTGGATCCAGCAACGGAACGGAGTATAACGGTGTATTCATTAACGGCGATACGCTGATAAGCAACGGATCCATAATCGGCATCGGCAAGAGCAGGTTCCGTATAATGACAGAAATCAGATAGGATTCAGGTGTATGGTTAAGCTTGAGGGATTCGTCTTATCCCATGAAGGAAGCATCCGCGGGAATAATGAGGATAATTTCCTTCTGTTTGGTAAGAACAAAAAGGATCCGCTTGAAAATAGAATAAGCCTTTCCAAAAGTGTTCTGGCAGGAAAAAAGATTGCGGGAGTATTTGATGGCATGGGTGGCGAGACTGCAGGCGAGATAGCATCGCTTATGGCATCCGAATGCTACAGCCCCTGTGATATAGGAAATGTCAGGGAATCCATGCGCAGGCAGTCTGCTGATGCTAACAGAAAAATCTGTGCAACAATGGCAGAACACAATTGCATCATGGGAACTACTGCAGTTCTTTTATTTTTTGATGACCGGAAATGTGTATGCGCAAACCTTGGGGACAGCAGGGCATATCTTTATCGTGGCAGTAATCTTTTCCAGCTTTCAGCCGATCACAGCGAAGGACAGATGATGATCGACCTTGGAAAGGTTACAAGGGAGGAAGCCAGACAGAGCGGTGCATGGCACAGGCTTACCAAGCACCTGGGAATTCCTGAAAATGAATATATTGCCGAGCCCTTTGTGGGAGAGGCGATTGATCTGCATGAAAGGGATCTTTTTATGCTTTGTTCGGACGGTCTTACGGATATGGTGTCGGACGATGAAATCCTTAGCATGCTTGATACTTATGGACATGACAATGATCTTATCGATATTGCCGGAAGGCTGCTGGGAAGGGCTATTGAAAACGGCGGTGAAGATAATGTCACTATCATGCTGATAAGGGTAACCCCGGGACTTTTTATATGACAGAGGTTGTGAATCAAGCCCCGGATATATGATAAAATATAATTGTTCCAGAAACGCTATGAAGTTTTAAAAGCGAATATTATTATAAGTCGGAGAAAATGAATGAAGTCAAAAAAAATATCTTTTAAAAAGTTATTTTTCACGGTAATTGCATTTATGCTGCTTTTTAATGTACTTGGCCAGGCGGCATATGCCACAGATGAACAGCCCGGTGCAGATGCATCCGTCGCCGGATGCCGGACAACAGATGACGGGGTGTACATTTATATCCGTAACTGCGGTATGCTGGATGAAATGCCCACAGTACAGATCGGTACGGAACTTTGTGAAAACGTTGAGTACATAAGCGATTATTCAGCGCAGACACTTATACTTCTTGATAATTCCGTATCGGTAAAGTCCGTATGGAAAGACGGTTCCATAGACCTTATCTCCGGCCTGATTGCAAACCACGGGGAAAATGAAGTGATTGCCCTTGCAACATTCGCAGACGGAATGACCGTCCTGTCTGAATACACATCCGATTATGAAACACTTTATTCCCAGGCTCAGGGCATACAGTTTGCCAACCAGGACAGTTATCTTACAGACATACTTTACCAGCTGTTAAAAAATGTAAAGGACAGCAACGAGCCGGCCTTCACCAGGTTCATAGTGATTGCTGACGGTGCAGATGACAATTATGTGACATATACCCAGGAAGAACTGAATGAAATGGTAAAGAGCAGCGGTGTGTCACTGAGTGCAATAGGAATAAACACCGGCAAGAACGGAGAGGCGCTGGAAAGGCTGTTTTCTTATTCAAGGCTTACTAACGGCAATTATATGATGGTAGGCAAAAAGGATACTGCAGATGCCGCACTGAACTTGCTGGCTCAGGATAATGGCTTGCTCTGCCTGAAGGTTACACCGTCATACGGCCTTCAGGACGGAAGCGTAAAGGAGGCGAAAATTACCCTTCCTTATGAAAGCGGTGATGTGGTGCTGAAAACAACCATGGAAATGCCCTTTGCTGATCCCGCCAATGCCCCGACTGAAGAAGTGACACCAGAACCCACGCCGGAACCTACTGCTGCGCCTACAGCAACACCGACGCCAGTACCAACGGAAACACCAGCTGATGAAGGAGAGGAGAATGCCGGAGGCGTCTGGATAATCATCCTGGTCGTGGCTGCCGTTTTATTCCTGGTTTTAGTCGCAGTTGTAATAGTACTCATAGTTGTTATTAAGAAAAAGAAAGAAAAAGAGAGGGATGCATGGAGGTATCTTCCGCCCAAGGAAGAAACAGCTCCGTCAGGCAATACTGCAAATTTACCGGCCAGGCCGTCTTCAGGAAGCTTTAACAGCAGAACAGACGCTAATCCTGTTAACAGCGCAGGCAGGACAGCAGCCGCAGAAGTCCCGTTATGGAATGCTTCTTCCGCAAAGAAATGCTTTATAATACTCATGGATGAATCAAGCTCAAAGGAATACCGCAAGGAAATAACAGGAACTCTCGTAATAGGACGTTCTCCGTCAAACGATATTGTCATTGACAGTGATCCGTCTGTATCGGGAAGGCATTGCGAGATCATAAAGAGAAATGAGGATTACTATCTTAAGGATCTGAACTCAAGCAACGGCACATCCCTGAATGGAAACAAGGTGACCGGAGAGGTCCGTATATCCTCTGGATGCATTATCGGAATGGGATTAAGCAGGTTCAGGTTTACTACAGAAGTCATATAAGGAGAACTGAAAATGGAAGAAAAATACCCCTTAGCGTTACCAATCGGTTCAGTACTTGCCGGCCAGTATGTCATCGAAAAGGTGCTGGGACAGGGCGGTTTCGGTATCACATACCAGGCGTCGGACCACAAAAGCGGAAATAAGGTTGCAGTAAAAGAGTTCTTTCCGGACTCCATGGTTACCCGTACGGAACGGACAACGGTTACACCGTATTCCGGGGACCGCGCAATCAACTTCAGCTACGGTAAGGACTGTTTTCTTCAGGAAGCTGAGACCCTTTCCCAGTTCATAGGATATGAGAATATCGTAAGGATATACAGCTATTTCGAAGAAAACGGGACGGCTTATTTTGTCATGGACTATATAGAGGGCCAGAGCTTTGATGAATATATTAAAGAAAAGGGAGGCAGGATAAGCATAGAAGATGCAAAGCGTATCCTTTTCCCGGTAATGGATGCACTGGCTGTTGTTCATAGCCGGGGAATCGTGCACCGTGACGTTACTCCCGATAATATATATATAACAAGTGAGGGCGTAATAAAACTGCTGGATTTCGGCGCCGCAAGATACAGTTTAGGAGATAAGAGCCGCAGCCTTGACGTAGTCTTAAAGCATGGCTTTGCTCCTAAGGAACAGTATGCAAGACATGGAAGGCAGGGGCCTTTTACGGATGTATATGCTATGGGTGCAACATATTATTTTGCGCTGACGGGAAAACGCCCCCCTGATTCTGTAGAACGTATGGAGGAAGATGACCTTATTGCACCTTCTTCCCTTGGGGCCAGACTTTCTGCCGAAGACGAAGATGCGATCCTGAAAGCCTTGAGCCTTCGTTCAGAAGACCGTTTCCAGAATATGACTGAATTTAAAAATGCAATGTCCGGTGCTGCAGGCATTGAAAATATGCCTTCAGATGCGCCGTTGCCCGCGTCCGGCGTGACACAGATGGTATTCCAGGAACCGGACAGCATCGGGGCAACACAGCCGGGAGAAGAATCATCTGACAGCGTCATACCCCATACTGTTTTTCCGTCTCAGCCAGTAACCGAACCGCAGCAGATACCGGCTTCACAGGTAATACCGCCCTCACAGGCAATACCGCCCTCACAGGCAATCCCGCCCTCACAGGCAATACCACCCTCGCAGGCAATACCGCCTTCACAGGCAATACCGCCCTCGCAGGCAATACCGCCCTCGCAGGCAATACCGCCCTCGCAGGCAATACCGCCTTCACAGGCTGCACAGCCCAAAAAGAAAACCGGCCTGATCATCGGAATAATTGCTGCAGCAGTAGGAGTGATAGCGCTTGTTGCAGTGGTTTTTATTGCAGTGATAGCCATTGCCATTACCGGAAGCAGGACCAAAGGTTCTTCTAATACAGAAAGGGATGCATCAGAACACCTTGCTGAAACAGCTGAAAACGGAATAATGTCATACGGTGACAGCACAGACTCTGCAGATGCTGTTGAGGATGTGGCTTCTTTAGCAGCGGATTCCGAGGACGGACAGCCGTCAGACGGAGGTTCAGCTTCATCAGGTGAATTAAATGCAGCAACCCCTCCCGATACATCCGGCTGGGGAAATGATAAAAAGATTTATGTCTTGTCAGGAAATGATGAATTCAGCAGCAGGCTTCAGTATGTACTGGACAAGTACCCTCAGTACAGCAGTTATGTTGAAATGGAAATTGAAGGCATCGGCCTTACTGATGATGCCTATCTGGATACGATAAATAGCGGACTCGAAGGGAACAGCTACATGTATCCGTCATTATTTGCCCTCGATGATTCAAAGGCCAAGGAATATATTGAATCAGATTATGTCCTTTCCATGGATGAAGTGGGTATCACTCCGGATATGTATTCCGAAGCATACACCTATACCATTGAATTCGCAAAGAACGGCGGTGACCTTAATGCCCTCACCTGGCAGGCTACACCGGGGTGCTTCACCTATCGCACAGATATAGCAGAGGAAGTACTGGGAACATCGGATCCTGCTGAGGTTCAGCGGTACGTAAATGACTGGGATACTTTCTTTGAAACTGCGGAGCTGATGAGCATGTACGGATACAAGATGGTTGCGGGACCGGATGAAATCAAGTATGCAGTGCTGGACCAGAAAAGATCCCCCTGGGTAACCTTCGGAAGTGACGGATCATACGTGGTGGATCTGGACAGTTCTGCAAAGGATTACATTGAGTATGCAAAAATACTTTATGACAACGGATATACGAACGAGGCATTTATGTGGTCTGAGGAGTGGAGCCAGGGGTATAACAGCAACGTGTTCGGTTACTTCGGCTGTACATGGTCTGTATACTGGATACTTGAGCCGTATGCTACAGACACCTATGGCTATTGGCATATCTGCCAGGGTCCCTCGTCCTATCACTGGGGCGGAACCTATATCTGTGTCGGAAAAGATACTCCCAATCCGGAGCTCTGCGGGTTCCTGCTGTATGAACTTTGCTGTGATACGGACATAATGTATGAGATATCCGCAGATACTCACGATTTTGTAAATAATAAAGCTGCGATGCAGCGTATTTCCGATAATGGACTCGGCACGCTGGACATTCTGGGGGGCCAGGATGCAGTTGAAGTGTGGCTGACTTCTGTAGCGAATGTTAATCCAAAGTATCAGACAAAAATGGACAGCGTAATAATGGATTATTTAGTAAGCGCTTCAAGTTATTACAATGAAGGCAGCTTTAACAACGCAAATGAAGCACTTCAATGGGTTGAGGACAACCTCAACTGAACTTAATGCAGGTGTCTGTTTTGATAAACCTTAGGGAAGGAGATTAAAATGGGGATTGCGTATGACGGCCTTGAAAATGTCAGGCCCGAAAAAAACGAAGAACAGGGCAGCAGAAAAATATACGAACTCTCAGAGGATGAAGAGCGGTTATTATGCAGCATATTCATCGACGAAAAACGTATACGCAGCGGCAAGCTTTATTTGCATCAGGCCGCAGCACTGGAAGAACTCCGCTTCGGAACAGAATATCTGAAGAACAAGTACCCTGATATTAATATTACCATCCAGAGTTTCAGCAGGTCTAACACAGCTGTGGATTTTGCAAGGCTGATATTTACTGCAGGGGATGAGAAAAAATATTCCGTGAAAGTAAGCAGGGAAAATGATACCTTTTCAGCCACCGATGATTATATGGAGAATTAATATATGGGAAATCTTTCTACTGAAGAACTGCTGATACTGGATAACCTGATGTATATGGACGAGCCGTCTGTCACGGATTATTTCAATAATTTCACCCCAAGCGAAGGCTGTCCTGAACCCAGCTTAGGTGACTGGGTCCAGAAAATGAATGCCCAGGCACAGCACGAAAAGCACGATGACATGAAAATGACATCAGCGGAAGAGTGGCAGAGGATCTATGATGTCGTCAATAATAACGAAAGACTGCAGAACATACAGATTTCAGCTGTGAATGACGATCACGCTGAAGGCGGCGGAGGCGGACTCAGTGCGGTCTTTATTGACAAATCAAGCAACGAAGCTGTTGTTTCCTTCCGCGGGACTGCCGGCGGTGAATGGAAGGATGATTTTATCGGCGGTGCCATGACCGATACTCCCCAGCAGGAGAATGCGCTGACATGGTATCAGGATGTATATAAAGATCAGAACCTGGGCCAGTACGAAATAACCGTTACAGGGCACTCGAAAGGCGGCAATAAGGCAAAATACATTACAATTCTGGATGATACTGTCGATAACTGCGTTTCATTCGACGGCCAGGGTTTTTCTGATGAATTCTTTGATAAATATGCAGACCGCATTGCCGCAAGGCAGTCTTTGATCGAAAACCACAATGCTGATGCTGATTATGTAAATATGCTGCTAAATGATGTAGGAGATACCACGTATTATTATGGGCATCAGTACAGCGGCAAAATAACCGATTTCCTGGAAAACCACTGTCCAAATACCCTGTTTGATGAAAACATGCAGATGACAGTCAACCCTAACGGCCAGTCACCGATAACGCAGCATCTGGACAGGCTTTTTAACAGCTGTCTCCGTTCTATGGACGGCGAGGACAAGATGACAATGCTTGCAATGCTCGGGTCTCTCGTAGAGGCCGGCTTTGGCGGCAAGCTCAACGGCGAATATGTCCGTGACATACTGTTCGATCCCGAAAACAAACAGGCTGCGACGTATTTCCTTGCATACACCCTTAAGTATGAGGACGCAGAGCTCCGCAAGGCATTTGACCAGATGGGCCTTGGTGTAGTCAATCAGCTGATGGATGTATATCATTTCCTTGAAAGCATTGATACCGCAAAATGGATAGAAGGAATCAAGGACAACATTATACAGAACTGGTTTTACGAATGGATACTGCAGGGGCTTAAGGCACTCGGCATCAACATTTATCCGGTAGACCTTATTATTATCATTATGCAGATACTCGGACGAGTGGACGATGTAATGGGCGAGATAAGGATTGAAGACGGAACCGGAGAGGACAGAAAAATCGGTTCTGCTGCCGGAGGAAGACCGGCTGATTTTCATGTACATACCGGAACCCTGACGGATGCTTCAGAGGCGTTAAGAAGGGTAACGGAAGGAATTGACCGTGCTGAAAAAAGCATCGATGATGTTTATAATGTGCTTCATTCAAGCATCATTTTGAGGCCGAAACGCGTAAAAAAAATATCCCAGCAGCTTGAAAACGAGAAATCCGTATGCAGCAAAATGCAGAGTTCCATCAAATCAGTAGCATCCCTGTGCGAACGTTATGAGCAGAAGGTAATCGGCCACGCTGGGACATGAACCGGACGGTTTTAGCGGTTCATCCTATTTAAACAGCATTCTGTCGGATAGTGCACATAATGGTCTGTTCATGGATTATATTATCATTGTAACAGATGCATTAAAGGAGGTTTTTTATGGCAGAGTTTTATGTACAGCCAGAAGCATTGAATCATCAGGTAGTCACCTTGCTTGAAGACAGTGTTAAGATGGAATTTATGATAATAGAACTTGAACTGCTTCAGTTAAGTATTTTTCCCGGAGCCATCGGTCAGGGACTGATAAGGAAAGTCAGAAGATTAAGGTCTGATATCAAGCTGAACAAAAAGGCTGTCAAGAATATGTCAGACGGACTCGGAGATATTTATGGTTTGTATATGGGGGCAGAGAATAAAGTATGCGGAAACGATGTGGATGTAAGTATAGGTACGGTAGCTGCGGATTTAATAGAAAATTGCGACTGGTTAAATGATATTTTAGTAGATTTCGGTATCGATATTGATCAGTTCAGAGGTGAGGGCGATTCATCAGTTGAAGTGCTCACGAAACTATATGCATATGCTGAAGTAATGGGGCTTACAGTCTCAAAAGATGAGCATTACAGCAGAAATAATAACATGCCGATTTCAAGCCTTCCCCAGACACCGGAAGAAGCCCAGAATCTTGGATGGGATGATGGTGTAGCTTCAAACTGTCACCAATTTACAGCAGAAGGGGGCAGAAATACTAAATATGTATCACCTGATGGGCGCTATGAAGTGATTTTTGATAGTAAGGGAAATATCGTTACCGCAGATGAGGATTGCGGAACATATAACTACGCCGATCCACAAAGTGATCCTGTAGGGCATTTTTTTAAAGACGTGCTTCCGTGGTACGTTTTTGGAAATTCGGAAAATGATTCGACAACATCAGAGCAAAGGCTCGTAATATCCCTCATAAATGACTAACTGGTTATAATTTTATGAAGAAGAATTCTAAACTATTTGTAGTTTTTATTGTTATATTGATCGTATTAGGAGGATGCGGTATGTCGGATAAAGAATATTCAGAAAATTTATATCAGGCTATCAGGTCAGAGGATGAAGCTGAAGTAGATAGATTACTGTCCCAGAACAGAGACCTCAATGTCCTTAGAAGCAGCAGTCCCTATATGAGAATGGTGGATTTCGAAAACATATATCCTCTCGAGGCAGCCTGCAAAACATCGGAGGAGATGGCATATAAACTGCTTGATGCAGGGGCTGATGCAGATGTTGTTGACATATATCTGTCCGGAACCCCGCTGATCTATGCTCTCTCCGCAAATTACGAGGGAAGGTTCAGGGTCGCCAGACGTCTTATAGATGAAGGTGCAGACATTGACCATGTTGATGATAACGGACGTACCGCGCTTATCAAGGCTGCAGTTGTGCTAAAAAATGATTCTGATGAGTCAAGGGAAGAAGAACTGGAACTGATGAAATATCTGCTTAAAAACTGTGACCTTGACAGAGTAATGAAGGAGAGCGAAAACAATCCGCTTGCAGAAGCTGCCAGATATAATAATGTCGCAGTTGTTGAATACATACTCGATGAGGAAATAATTGATATTGATATGACTGCAGAAGGATGGACGCCGTTAATGCGCGCTGTACTCAGCGGAAGTACTGATGTCTGCAGGATTTTATTAGAACGCGGAGCGGATACTGAAATACTGTCACCGACAAAACAGACAGCTTATGATCTTGCCGTAGAAAAGAATAACACTGAAATAATTGAACTTTTTGAAAAATAATGGATATAACAAATAGAAAAAATAAATTATGCAAAAACTGCGGAGTAGAGATTCCTAAGGGCGAGAAAACATGTCCTTTCTGCGGTACTGCTGTAGATGAAAATCTTGATGCCTCAAAGGATTCCTATAAGAATGACAGGGTTACAAAGAAAAGCTCACCCCTGCCGATTGTCATAGGCTGTGTGATGGTTCTTTTAATTATTGCAGTTGCTGTAACCGGCGTCCGGGTCTATGGAAGTCCTAAGGCAAAATCAGACAGACAGCTGTCACTTGGAAATAAATACCTAGAGGAACTTGATTATGACCGTGCCATAGCTGCATACCGTGCTGCAATAGAGATTGATCCTAAGAATGCGGCTGCGTATAAAGCACTGGCTGATATTTATGTAGAAATGAACGATATCGAAAATGCAGTTGCCGTACTGGAGGAAGGCATAGACGCAACCGGTGATGAAGAGCTTAAGAAAATGCTGTCTGAGCTAAAGAATCCCATAAGTGATGTAGCAGTCGATGACGCCGGAAATACAGATCTTTCAATAGCAAATTCTCATCTGGATGAACAGGATTATGATGCAGCACTGGAAATGTATCTTGCAATGCTGGATGAGGATCCTATGAATGCTGATGCATATCTGGGCATCGTGGAAGTATATCTGCGCAGGGGTGATTATGACACGGCACTAAAATACGCCAAGGAGGGCTATGACAAGACCGGTGATGAGAGACTGCTTGAGAAGATCAATATGATTGAAAGCGGTAATATATCAGATTCAAGAGGAAACCGCCTCAAAATGACCGTCTTTGACGAGAACGGAAATATTAAATTCTGGCATGAATACACCTATGATAAGGACGGCAGGGAGAACGGCGTTACAAGCTATGATGTAAACGGCAACCAGATTTCACATGTCGATGAAGAATATACTGATGAACATGTGGTCAGCTATTGGTGGGACGACACCGGAATAATCGGCAAGGAAGAGTTCTTTATTGATAGTAATGGAAGATATTATAAGGGAATAAGCTATGATGAGGACGGAAATATAGATAACTATATGGAATTTGAATACTCCGGAGACTCTGACAGAAGATCCTGCGAATCCTACTATGATGAAAATTATGTGCTAAGTAATGTTTGGGAATATACATACGACAGCGAGGGCCGTGAAACAGAAGTCCATATTACATATTATGACAATGAAGGCAGCATCCTTTACGATGATTATCAGACCAGGGAATATGATTCCGAAGGAAGGCTTGTTAAGTATTCCGGCCTTGACGGCGACAGAAATGTTCTTTGGTATGATACTTACGAATATGATGAAAACGGCAATATGATACGCGAATTCCGCTATGACGGTGACGGAACGCTTAACCAGGAAATAAAGTACGAGTAAGGAAGGAAATATTAATGGAAGATACAAATAAAAAGCCAGATGATAAGCTGGACACAGCGGTAAAGAAAAAGTCTGCAGTACCGGTAATAGCTATTTCAGCTGCTGCTGTTTTAATTATTGCGGCAATACTGATAGTTGTAGTGCTTTCCGCAAAGTCATTCGGCGAGAAAAAGCGTATTACGGATCATCTTGCACTTGGTGAAAGATATCTGTCAGAAATGGATTATGACCAGGCAATAGCTGCATACCTTGCTGTCATCGAGATAGACCCGAATAATAAGGAAGCATATGAAGGCCTTGCCAACACCTATATGGCGCAGGCTGATGCTCTTGCAGACAGCGGAGATAAAGAGAACGCCATTGTTATTCTTGAAAATGCCTTTGCCCAGATGAGCAGTATGCAGAATACTGACAATGCCGCTGATCTTGAATCGCTGACGGAAAAGATAAATGAAAAGACAGAAGAACTGCAGAATGAGCTGAACGCAGAGCAGGAAGAACTCCTCAGGGCCGAGGAAGAAGCAGAGCAGGCTGAAAAAGGACATGATGATTCCGAGGCAACAGCCGAAGAAAATGAAAGCGAAGAGACTGATGCTGAAGACGCTGATACTGAAGAAACCGTGTCAGAAAATGAGGCTGATACTACCGTAAGTGATAATGAGACAGCGGCTGCAGAATATAAGACTTTATCCTGGGCTTTTACCGGATATGATAACAGTAATTTTAATGATCCTCAGGCCATATCCACATTCAACGGTATTTCTGTTCTGAAAAACACAGAAAAGGGAGAGATGCTGGATGAAAACTCCACTTTTACAGTTACCGACCTGACTGGTGCAACACCTGATTATTTTTATGTTATAGGCATTACTACAGACTGTGGTATGTTCAATTATGATGAACGTCCAGAATGGAACCCTGAGTATGTACATCTTTCGGCAGGATTTTTGCCATACTATTATTCCGGCAATATAAATGATTTGTTGTATATGGGAATCACCGATGCTAATCAGTTTTATTTCTATGCAGAGCCCTTTACTCCGGGCAAGACATATTCAGTATGCCCCAAAGGCTGCTCTGAATTTTTAACTAAAACCCAGAACAGCAATAAACTCAAATCCTTCTACTGGGGTGTAATGTGGTTTAACGGTGACAATGATGAAATCGGCTGGGGAAACGGCGACGCAACTACCTATGGCTGGTTTAGCATGGACGGAAGCGGAAAGATATACTGAGTATTACCGGGAGGGACTAAAATACAATGTTCTGTACCAAATACGGCAAAGAGATAGATGACAGTGCAAAGTTCTGCTCCGGGTGCGAAGCAGCTGTGCCTGCAGAACCTGATAATACATCCATAGATGAAACTGTCCCGATCATTGAAAAAGATTCACATAGTGAGGATACAGCATCTGTACCCCGATGCAATAGTAGATTCTGAAGAGCTTTCCTGGGCAAGTGTCGATTATTTTGACGAAGACTGTGTTGATACTGTCCTTCGTGAATTCTATCATCTGAGCGACGATATGATAGCCAGGATCAAAACATCAGACGTTGAAGAGACGGAAAGATATGTAGCATACGAAGGCGGAAATTATGTACGTTATGCCGGAAACGTCGTCGGCGACCTGGAAACGCATGAATACAAAGTCACTTCCGTAATGTACACCGGTGAGTATCCGGGCCAGATCGACGGCGTAAAATACCTTTTTGAATATGAAGATAATGTATCATGGCCAGATGGATCTGAATATATGACCGGAACCGGTTATGCAATAATGGAATACAAGGAAATAGACGGAACATATTACTGGACTGTTTATGAGTCCCTGGAAGATCCAGTGTACTAACCTTAAATTCAGCTGAATGGACTGTATAATAACATTTTGAAGCCTAAGGAGATTACAAAATGGACGAAAAAAAAGAGATCGAACAAGTGGTAAAAAAAGGGTCCAAAACACCTGTCATTATTGGATGTATAGTCATCGCAGCTGCCGCCGTTCTTGGTATAGGCATATTTGCATATACCCAAAGCCCTTCACAGCAGATAAAAAAGCAGCAACGTCTTGCTGCACGATTTATGGAAGACCTTGATTATGAACAGGCTGTAGCAGCATATAAAACAGCACTTGAAATTGAACCGAATAATTTAGAACTGATAAATTACATTTCAGATACGTATATACAGTGGGCGAATGAGCTATTAGAAAATGGAAATGAGACAGATGCCATAGAGAAATATAAACTTGCACTAGAAATTAATCCGGATGATCTGGAAGCATATAAAGCACTACTTTTGATATATGCTCAAAACGGTGACTCTGCAGCATTTGAAGAATTGCTCGCCCAGGCAAAAAAAGCACTGTCTGAAGATGCTGTTGACGAGGTATATGTTTCCGTATTAGAGAAAATTCAACAATCTGCAATTTCCGCATCTGATGCCGGTGATTACGAAGGATTTGTCTATTACGTTGGTTTAATGGCAAAAATAGATGCTGACGATGCATATAAAGTTCGTGACGAAGAGATAAATAAGCTATTAGATAAGGGTGATGAGCAATCCTGTCTTAATGTTCTTAAGATAGATTCCGAAAATGAAAATGCTTATATTAAGATGATAGACGCATCGATTACAGAGGAAGATTACGAAAAAGCCCATGAACTGATTGAAGAGAGCGAGTGTATGACCGGCGGAAGTACACTGATAGCAGAGAAACATTCAGAAATACCATATGTGATAGATCATGATATTAAAATAGAAAATAAGATAAATGCGCAGATAGATTGCCCTGATTATAAATTCTATACACTTGATGATGAAGGAAAAATAAAAACATATCCCGGACTTACATGGAAAACTGGAAATAATGTATTAACACTTGAAGAAATAACTATAGATCATTTGGGTGACGGAACGAAAAAAATAACAATATCAGCATCCTCACGAATAGAACCAACACTTTATGTGGATACTGATGAAAAATACTACTTTAACGCTACACTAATCGCTCCTAAATTTTTCGATTATTATACCGGTTTGTATTACAAATCTAGAGGAACATACGGTTCTGAAGAATATAACACCGCTACCGATATTCAATGGAAAGGAACTACTTATACAACGTATGAAGCCGTTAACGTCAAATGGGATGGCTGGAACTGGGGCGAATGGTTTCTTGAGGATGATGTATGGGCCAATACGGTAAGTGATTGCTGTCATACCTGCACAGAATTCATTGTTCCCGACGACTATGACGGTATAGTTCTTTATTTAGAGAGGATACCGGAAGATTTTGAATATGTTGAGGGAGATTATTTCTATAAAGCAGAGAGCGAAGAAGATATGGAAGCTAAAGCTGAAAAGCATTTTTTAGATCCGAGCAAAAATGGTGAATGTTTAAATCCTGATAATTATTATTTCTTCAGACTTACGGATGAAGCAATCGAAGATTTTAATGCAAATAGGTAATAGAATTCAAATTATGACACTATCTATCGTATAGATTTCAGGAGACAGACATGGAATATGGCAGTGGAAATACAGCGGCATTTCACGTTAGTACCGGATTGCTTAAAAATGCCGATGAACATATGGCGTCTATTTCAAAAAAGATGGATTCCATCAATGAAGAACTGAGACAGGTCAAACGCGCCCTGGCACCATATCAAATTATCAGCCGTACGAAACTGACATATGCTCAGTATGACCTTGCAGCACAAAGCAGATGCTACGAGGCCATGGGTGGAAAGCTTTCTGCTGTAGCGAGATCCTACGAGCGGTCCGATGATATTGTTGCCGGTAAAAAAGCATGGAACTGGCCAGATATCGTAGATGATTATTTTGATACTACCGGTCCGGGCAGTGTAGCAAGCATAATCCCAATATTAAGCAAAAAAAACTCGCAGGACGAAAAAACAGAAACGACAGCCCGACGGATAGATCACTAGGATGGACTTGGGATTTTTTTTCAAGTCAAACAAAATACGATAATATCAATATTGGTCCAAATAATAGACCGACAGATAATAATAGTATAAATAATGGTATTAACCTCAAACTATTTTCGTATGGTTTTTCAACTGAAAACTCACTGGTACATGGTGCCATATTACTTGGAGATGAAAACGGAAGCCATTTGTCCGGTATGTTACGGATGGGAAATTTTGATGCATATGGAGGTATCTACGCTGGTTCACGAATTGGCGGTATAGTAGGATTAAGTTTGTCTCTCCTTCACCTGGAAGGGGAATTACTGGCTGAAAACGGTATGTTTGGCTCCTATATAAAAGGCGGCGTGGATATTCTTAAAGGCGAACTAAAAGCTGATGTATCTGCCGGTCTATATGATGCTGATGGTAAATTAAATCCAAGTTTTTATGGCAATATCTCCGCTGAAGCACTAATTGCTGATGCCTCCTTAAGTTATGGGGTTAAGTGTGGGGATTATGTCGATGCAGGATTCAAGTGCAGTTTGAACGTCGGTTTTGGAGGTCATGCCATTTTGGGATTTACGGACGGAAAATTCAAAGTTGATATTGGAGCATCATTTGTTGTTGGCGGCTCCATTTCGATAGAGATTGATGCCTCTGGAGCAATTGACGCATTAGCCGGCGAAGCTGAATCTCTTATAAGCCAATCTGAGGATGCGTGGGATAACCTGATAGAACAAGCAGAAGAAGCACAAGCGTACGTAGCTGAAAAAGCAGAAGACACGTTTGATTCTATTATCGCCTTGCTTACAGATTAAATTTATATATAGTTCATCAAAATATCCCTTATATTAAATAAAAATGAGGACAATAATTTATAAAAGAGTAAAATATAACCATTATATGCATTCCATCCCATTTAAATGCACGTCTGTCGGATAATGTAAATATGCGACGGAATATGTAGTATATTAAGATTGGAACAAATGGTTAGGGTATTATACAGAAATATAAGGTATAATAACCAGTAGAAATGATGGTGCTATCCATCATTAGAACAACAGGAGAAAGATATGGGATACAATAGCGGAAATGCGGCAGATTTTCACGTGTATACCGGATTGCTCAGGGATGCCGACGAACGGATGGAAGCCATTTCAAAACAGATGGATTCCATCAATGAAGAACTGAGGCAGGTAAAACGCACCCTGGCACCATACAGGATAATCAGCCGTACAAGACTGACATTTGCACAGTATGACCTTGCTGCGCAAAGCAGATGCTGTGAGGTCATGGGAGGAAAGCTTTCTGCTGCAGCGAGATTATACGAAAGGACCGATGACAGGGCTGCAGGGAAAAACGTATGGAACTGGCACGATATCATAGATGATTATTTTGATACTATCGGCCCCGGCGGCGTAGCAAGCATAATCCCCATAATAGGACCGACTCCCGGCGGCGGATCTGGCGGCGGCGGAGGCGGCAGCTGGGGAGATGAGGAAAAGCCGCAGGGATGGACCTGGGATTTCTTTAACAATAAACCTAAGGATGAACATAAATTCGGAGAGGGCGGTTTTGATTTTAAGGACCACTATTACGATGACGGCAAAAATAACGGGTTAAGCCAGAAAATCCATGATTTTAACGATGCCCACAAGGAAGACCTGGATATACCGTTCCGCGGGAATAATATCAACGGGAAGTATATCAACGGCGTCAAGATAGATCCAAATGACGAGGCTGCCAACAAACAGTTTGACGAACTGACAGATGAAAACGGTAAATTCAAAGGCGTAGATGTCAAGCTTTATTCATCAGGCGTGGGAACTGAGAATTCACTGATACGCGGCGACGGACTGCTGGGAGACGAAAAGGGCAGCCATCTGTCCGGACAGGTAAGGGTCGGTAACTTTGACGCAAACGCAGGCTGGTATGCAGGAATCTTAGGATTAGGCGGAACAGCCGGTGTTAGCCTTTCGCTACTTCACCTGGCAGGAGAAGCTCAGGCCGGAAACGATATGCTTGGCGCTTATGTAAAAGGTGACGTGGATGTACTTAAGGGCGAGCTGAAAGCTGACGGTTCTGTCGGCCTGTTTGATGCCAACGGCAAATTCAGCCCCAATGCACATGTGGGCGGTTCTGCAGAAGCCCTGCTCGCAGAAGCCTCGGCAACAGGCGGCGTCAAGGTTGCAGGCACCGATATCGGTGTCAAGGGCAGCGTAAATGTAGGTTTCGGCGCTCACGCAGACCTCGGTTTCAAGGACTGGAAGTTCACGGCAGATATCGGTGCATCCGTCGGTGTAGGAGTCGGCGTTTCGGTAGAAGTTGATCTTTCCGGAACAGTTGAAGCAATAGCCGGTGCTGCAGATTCTGTAATAAGCGTAGCCGGAGATGTAATGGAAGGCGCAGGGGAGTTTATAGGAAATGCCGCCGAAGATGTAGGTGATTTCTTCGGAAGCGTAGGTGACGGTGTTGCCAACTTCTTCGGATGGTAGCGCAGTAATATAGATACGAACACATATTTAAGGAGGAAAAAATGGATTTCGAATTATTACCGATAGGTACAGTGGTGGAACTGAAAAACTCAGATATTCCGGTGATGATCAGCGGATACCTTTCAGTAAACAGAGAAAATAAGGATAAGGTATGGGATTATTCGGGCTTTGTGTTCCCGGTGGGATATTCAAAAGATGATGATATTTTAAGTTTCGACCATGCTCAGATCACTAATATCATTGCATACGGATACAAGGATATCCAGGAAATGCACTTCGTAGCTCAGGTGGCCGAAATGAGGAAGGCAGTCCTTGAAAAGACAAAGAAGGAGGAAGAGTAATAATGTTTTCATATGACAGAGTATTACCTATAGGTTCAGTTGTATTTCTTAAAGGTGCAGAGCAGCGTGTTATGATCCTCGGTTATCAGCGTATGTCCGCAAACACTGCTGACAAGACCATATATGATTACTGCGGATGTCCTTATCCCCAGGGGTTCCTCAGTGCTGAGAAAACCGCCATTTTCAACCATGACATGATCGACAGGATCATCTCTGTCGGGCTTCAGAATGAAGCATATGACAGGCTGGCAGATAAGGTGCGTGAAATAATTGCCGAAAGGGAAAATCCCGAAGAATAACTGCTGGTTTTTTGTAAAAAAACGAGAGGTAATGTACAGTTAAATTTTCAAAAAATAAAACAAAAAGTGCTGTATAACGGCACTTTTTGTTTGTATAATACTGTTTGGAAATGTATTTATAATGTGAGGATGTGCATATGTTTTGTACTAACTGCGGAAAAGAAATAGCTGACGGTTCCAGGTTCTGTTCCGGATGCGGAACACCTTTATCCAACGACCAGCAGGAGATGATTCCGGATAAAACTGAAGAACCGGCTAAAACAGAAAGTGCAACCATTTCCATCTTCGGAAATTTTGATCAGGGCACCAAGCCTGATATTACTGTTAATCTTACGGATACACAGGCATCTGATGATTTAAACAATTCCGAAACAGCTTGTGACACTGCTAAGGAACCGTCAGATCCGGCCCGTATCGTGACCAAAAAGAACACTCTGCTGCCGCTGCTTATTGGCGGGGCGGCAATACTTTTTGTTGCCCTTATCGTACTTATAGTCACCGGTGTGCTGGTTTTTGGCAGTCCTAAATTTAGATATGAAAGACAGCTTTCACTCGGTAACAAATACCTGGACGAATTGGATTATGAACGAGCAATAGCATCATATGAAGCTGCCATTGAGATAGATCCAAAGAATCCCGAAGCATATAAAGCCCTCGCCGAACTCTATATCGCTATGAATGATACAGAATCAGCAGCTGCGGTTTTACAGACCGGTATCAATGAAACTGGGGATGATGGTCTTAACACACTCCTTGCCAGTACCGTGAACACAGCCGGAACTGATGCTTCATCAGGTACCGACAGCGGCACCGGCGAAGAAAACCAGCAGCCCGCAAGCATAGAATTTATGGTCACAGCCGCTAACGGAAACGGTGCGATAGCCAATGCTGAAATCGAAATAAATTCAGGCGATGAAAAGGCCGGCACGGGAACAACGGATGGTTCTGGTAAATTCACAATCCAGCTTGACCCGGCTGTACAATATACCGTCATCTGCCGTGCTGAAGGATATTACACAAGGGCATTTGATATACAGGGCAAAGACAGCTGCGTAATCGCCATGGTGCAGGAGATAGACACCGAAGATGCATATGTTCTCCTGGACTGGAACGGCAGCCAGAATCTTGATTTCTGCGTATTTGACGCTGCTATAAAAGAATATACGAATATTGCCCATCCCATGGACAGCAACGGAAATTTCCTGTTTGCTGATAACGGCTCAGATAACGGTTTTGAAATGATCTGCATAAGGGATTATAACGCCGAGAGAGTACGCAGTTTTTACGTTGCGGACAGGAATGCTACAGATTCTGGCAAATCATCATCAATGGAAGCTGACGGTGTCTCTGTTTATGTATTTACTCACGACGGCCTTGTATGGAGCGGTAAAGCAGACAGCTCCAAGTCTGAACCTTTATGGTATCCGATGTATATATATGCAGGCGATGTATATGCTGACGATATTTATATCAGTGACCTTAGCGACCAGGCATGGACCAGCTTTGATCCCGCGGAACAGACTCCGGGGCTGGCTGAAATTTGGAAGTCCGGCTATGCTGATATCGTAAAAAACTACGAGACTGAAAATCCGGCATACTCTGAGTATGATTATAATTTATACGCACTTATTTATCTGAATGATGACAGCATCCCCGAACTTGTCACAGACCACTGCGGATACCATTGTGAAGTCTATTCCCTTGTAAACGGAAAGTGTGAAATGATATACAGTTTCGGTTACGGTGCATTCGGACGTGCCGGCAGCTCATATCTGGAGAGGACCGGGTATATTTCAGATTCTGATAACGATTATGCCGGCTCAAGAACATACGTATCCCAGTTCTTATTCGACGGCAGCACGGTATATGAAACCACCCCGTCGATGTATGTTGATTGCTTCGTGGACCGCAACAACAACGACTATCCGGACAGTGACGAAATTGATTTCGATAATCCCCATTATTTTGTAGATAAAACAGAGGTCAGCGAGGAAGAATATGCTTCATACCTTACTGACGAAGAAGGCGAATGGCATAGTATAAACGGTGACACGCCATTTGATGAAATTTTAGATAAACTGGCATTTTAAAGTAAATTTAAAGGATTTTGCTTATGTTTTGCTGGAAATGCGGGCATGAACTGAAAAACTGGATACATTACTGTCCGATGTGCGGTGCACCGGCGAGTATTTCCGATGCAGAAAAGGCCAATAGTGCAGCGGACCCCATAAAGGCAAATTATCCCATGGCACTGCCCTGGAATACCATCCTTGCCGGACAGTATCTTATTGAAAATGTCCTTGGTCAGGGCGGTTTCGGCATAACATATCTTGCAATGGACCATAAGAACCGGAGAAAGGTCGCAATAAAAGAGTTTTTCCCCGAGGGGCTTGCAACACGTATGGGCAAAACTACCGTGAGCCCTTTTACGGGAGAACGTGGGGATAATTTCGAATACGGCCGGGAATGCTTCCTTCAGGAAGCTGAGACCATGGCACAGTTTAACGGCTGTAAAGGAATTGTATGCGTACATACATACTTTGAAGAATACGGAACAGCCTATTATGTCATGGATTATATAGAAGGCGTAAGCCTTGATGCATATATGAAAAGCCATGGCGGCAGGCTTGCTGTAGACGAAGCAAAGGCGCTGCTTTTCCCTGTAATGGAAGCCCTTGCGGTCGTTCACAGCAAAGGTGTTGTCCACAGGGATGTTGCGCCGGATAACATACTTGTCTCAAATAATGGAAATGTGAAACTGCTGGATTTCGGTGCGGCAAGATACAGCCTGGGAGACAGAAGCAGAAGCCTGGATGTAGTCCTTAAACATGGATATGCACCGAAAGAACAGTATACAAGGCGAAGCAGGCAGGGTCCTTATACTGACGTATATGCCCTGGGGGCAACTTTTTATTATGTGATAACAGGAAAGTGCCCGCCTGATTCAATAGAACGTATTGATGATGACAGGCTGATCCCGCCTTCTGCCTTAGGGATAAATATAAGCAGGCGTGATGAGGAAGTTCTCCTTACTGCCCTCAGGATCAATTCCAATGACCGTTATCCTAATATGATAGAATTCATGAAGGCTCTGAATCCGGCACCATTTACAAAAATGCGTTTTGCAGTGCCTTCCGGCAATGATACGGTTATCATACCTCAGCAGGCACAGCCGCATCAGAAACAGCCTCCAAAGACACCCGGGCAGCCAGCCAGATATAAAACATCCATTGTCAAGAAGGAAGAATCTGCTCCGGTCCAGGATACGAAAGCTCGTATACTGGAGGAGGAGAAGAAAAAATGCCGCTATGCAATCGATGACCTCCGTAAGAAGATTGTTAAAGAACAGAAGCGCGACAGGTCATCCCTGTTCCGTAAAAAGAAGATATGTTCAGATGCATTGTTTATTATATGGAAAAATGATGTCGAAAAGAACCTAAAGGGATACATCGCATCCAATAACGATATTGCATGGGAAGTGTTCTTAATCCTTCCTTGTCGGTCCAGCTGTGATGTTATAAAATCATTGAACCGCAGAGCCGGAGAACAGATTGAAAAGAAATACAATGACCTGGCCTGAATTTTTTGATATATATGTGACAGAGTATATGTAATGCAAAAAGATACTGTAAATATAAGTTATTCAAAAAAAAGGAGGCAAATCAATGAAATGTAATAAATGTGGAACAGAATTAACGGACGATGCCGCTTTCTGCTATAACTGCGGTAACCAGGTGGGACCAGTGCAGCCAGTCCAAGGCTCCGCTCCGGTGCAGGTGACAACCCCTCACGCTGAACCCCGTATAAGAAAGCAGTTTTTAAAACCGCTGGGGATAAAAGACTGTCCTGTCATTTTTAAAAACTGCATGATTGTAGACCGCCCCGACGGAAGCGGCGAGGTTGATTTCAGCGCTGAAATCAGCAATATGTCTGCTAAGGAAATAGAGGCAATCTACTTTGAACTGAAAGGCCTCGATGTCCTTAACGAAGAAAAATGCAATATCAAGGACATCTGTTTTCTTGACATGTGCATAAAACAGGGCACACAGCAGCTGCTTCCTGAGGCAATAAAACTTCCCGATAAAACTATCCGCAGAATAAGAATGATCATCCGCCATGTATGCTTCACTGATGAAAGCATATGGAGTTATGACGGAAACGAGCCCCTTTCCTGGATAGATGATGATGAAACCACAAAGACAGAAATGGCCGTCAGAAGCGAGCCAGCCTCCGTGAATGAACCGGAAAAAACAGACGAAGTTAAAATTACAGAAAGCAGCAGCGAAGATGCCGCTTCCGAAGAAAACATCCGGGTCAAAGAAGCAGATACAGAAATTATGAAAGAAGAAACTAAAGAATCCGCGGGAGATTTAAAAGAAATCACTGCCGAGACTGAAAACGCTGATGCGAAAGAAGAGACAAGCGGATCAGATATAAACACATCTTCACCTGATTTTTCGGAAATCGACGCAACGATCATGCTGCCTCGTAACAGGTCAGCTATATCAGGGCCATTTTTCGACAATAAGGAATTATCTGACAACAGAGTAACTGAAAAAAAAGAAGAGAAAAAAGAAAAACTGACATGCAAGTACTGCGGGACAGAACTTAACGATGATGATATGTTCTGCTTCAACTGCGGCAAAAAAATATAAAAAAAGGATCGGTCTGCAATGTTTTGTCCAAAATGCGGAAAAGAAATACAGGATAAGGCTCTTTTTTGCCCTGGCTGCGGGGCATCGCTGAAAAATATCCCCAACAGCCCTAAGCTTCCGGACGTTTATGAGATTTTTGAAGAGCTGGGGCATGGCGGTGGCGGCACTGTATTCAAAGCCTATCATAAAAACCTGAGAAAAACTGTAGTCATTAAAAAGCTCCACGCCGGTGCAGGAGATGAAGAGATACAGCGTACGGAAGCTGATATCCTGAAAAACCTCCATCACCAGTACCTTCCCCAGGTTTATGACTATTTTACTGCCGGCGGCACTGGTTACACAGTAATGGACTTTATCGAAGGGGAGTCCATTCAGCAGAAACTTGACAGGGGTGTTAAGTTTTCAGAAAAACAGGTACTAAAATATGCAAGGCAGATAACGGAAGCCCTGGATTATCTTCATTCACAAAAAATCCCCATTATACACGGAGATATCAAGCCGGACAACATCATGGTCACACCGGAAGACAATATCTGTCTGATCGACTTTAATATTTCCGGTGTTTCCAAGGACGGCAAGGCATATACTTTCGGCTATACCCCGGGATACAGTGCCCCCGAACAGTATGCCGCATTCAAGAGGATCAAGAACCTCATGGCAAAACAGCAGACGGATGTTGCAACAGCAGCCAAGAGCGCCTTTGAGCTTTCTGAAGGCATTGCCATAGACAAGAGGTCTGATATATTCAGCCTTGGAGCCACGCTTTACAGAATGTACTGCGGAAAAAAATACGATCCGCAGGAGGATACTGTGCTGAAGGGAAGTGTCAGCGAAGGATTTGTATATATACTTAACAAATCCCTTCAGACTGATCCCGCCAAACGCTTCCAGGATGCAGGCGAATTAAAAAAGACACTTTTTAACCTTCATAAGAAAAACAGCACTTATAAACGGCTTGTTTTCATCCAGACCCTTGTACAGGTATTCCTGATCTGTACCGCTTTAGCCGGTGCCGGGCTCATCGTGACCGGCAGGGATACCCTTGAAAAAGAAAAGCAGGAAAAATACAGCAACTATATCATCGACCTTCAGGAATACCGGATAGCAGGAGATTCAGATTCGTTTGAAGGAACCTACGCTGAGGCCTCCGAATTCTATCCTGACCGCATAGAAGCCTACTATGAACGTGCGCTTTTTCTTTATCAGTCCCATTCATATGAAGAAGATATACGTTACATAGAAAGCAGGATCCTTACAAATTATGAATTTTATGCCCAGCCTGGCATCGCTGATATCTATTTTGTTCTTGGAAACTGCTACTACGAACTGGAGTTTTACCAGGAAGCCACAGAAAATTTCGGCAATGCCATATACCACAATTCCGATAACCCGGAATACTATGTTGACCAGGCAATTGCCTATGCAAGACTCGGCGATACGGAAAGTGCTACGAAGGCGCTAAATAAGGCTATTGAAAAGAACGTGTCCGATGATATGGTCTTTCTCGCTTCCGGCGAAATATCATATGCAGACGGGGATTATTCCGCTGCAGAAGAAATGCTCCGAAAGAGCATAGCAGAAACTGATGACGACTACGTAAGGTTCCGCGCTTATTTAAGATGCAGCCAGGCTATAGACGGCCAGAAACCGTTTCTTGACGTCACGGATGCAAATGACGCTGACCTGGAAGCATGGAGAAACGATTCGGAAAGGAGCGCTGCACTGCTGAACGAGGCCATCAACGACCTTCCGTCAGAATACCATATGATGCTTATGCAGCAGCTGGCATCTGAATACATCGATTCCTATGACAAGCTGTCTGATGAGAACTCTGCGTATTCAGCGATAGAGATGCTGAAAAAAATTGACGCCAACGGATGGAGCGATTACACGCTTCTTTCCAATCTGGTCAATCTCTATCACCGTACCGGCATGTATGACGATGAGCAGTCACTGCTTGCACGCATGGACGAAAACTATCCTTCTGATTACAGGATAAAAATAAAGTCCGCCCTGTTGGAATTCGAACTCCAGAGGCAGAAAGACCAGTCAGACAGGGATTTTTCCTATTTTGAGGAACTTTACAGCGAAGCACTGGAACTTTATGAGAATTCTGACTCAAAGGAAGGTTCCGATACTGAAATATCGCTCTTAAAACAGGCTTACCAGGAACTGGTGGACAATAACTGGATCAGCGAATAACGGAGGTGACAGAATGTACCAGGGTGAAATAATGATATATGCGGGAATCGGTCTTGTGACATTATCCGTGCTTCTTTTTATTGTTTTCAGCGTTGTATTCAGCGCCAGAAAAAAGAAAGTTATAAAAAACATATACGGTGAATGAGGTTATCGCTTGATACATTTAAGTATCGTGGTTACAATAAAATCAGTAACAAGCTTGAGGCATGGCTTTCATTTTTTACCTATGAACAGCCGGAAGAGATAATCTCGCTTGTGAATTCATTTCCTGAATTTACTGCTCTGTATAAAGATATCGCAGAGTTCAGAAGAAAACCTGAGGAGGTGATCGGCATGTTTTCCGAAGCGTTAAGAATTATGGACCGCAATACAACGAAGTATATGATAGAGGATCTGCAGAAGCAGTTCAATGAGGCAGAGGTTAAGCTTGGCATGGCTGTAGCAGAGTGCGATGAGGCGGAGGCCAGGCGTGACGAAGCGGAAACGAAACTCGACGAGGCTGTAGCGGAGCGTGACGAAGCAAATGCAAAGATTGCTACAAAAGATAAGGAGCTTGCCGAAAAGGATCGTGAGATTGCAGAGCTGAAAGCAAGGCTCGCACAGAATAAAAAGTAAATTGTTTGCAACTATTCCGGACAGCACGAAACACGTGTTGCTGAGGAAAGTGTATTATGTGATATTCTAATGATGACCGGATGTGTATGAAAAAATATGCATCCGGTCCTTTATCAGATGTAAGGCATATCAATTCATTCAAACTGGTTTGATGTGCAGATAAAGGAGAGAAGAAATAATGTTTTGCAGTAAATGTGGTAAAGAAATAGAAAACGGTGCAAAGTTCTGTTCGGGATGCGGAGCATCTGTAGGGCAGTTAGATATCAGTGAAGCTGAGTCAGTTTCTCACGAAACTGGCTCAGATATTGAAAAAGAGCCAAAGAGTACAAATACGGCAAAAAACACAGGTGAAAGCCTAAATGAAAACAGAAATACAGTTATCAGGAAAAAGAGCTTTGTTCCGCTTATTATTATCGGAGCAGCTGCTGCCATAATGGTCATATCGCTGATTATATTCGTAACGGGAATTCTTGTTTTCAGCAATCCACAGCAAAAATATGAACATCAACTGTCGTTAGGCAAAAAATACTTAAACGAGCTTGATTATGAAAAAGCAATAGCCGCATACAGAGCAGCTATTGAGATAGATCCGAAAAATCCGGATGCATACGAAGCGCTGGCAGAGTTATATGTAGAAATGGAAGAACCGGAAGAGGCGCTGGCTGTACTGCAAGAAGGTATAGACGCAACAGAGGATGAAATATTGGAAAAGATGTATGAACAAGTTGAGGCGCAGCCGGTTCAGTCTTTTGCCTCTGATATGGATGATGTCAAAACAAATAATACAGGATCTTCTGATAATTATGAATCGGATGCCGGAACATCAGATTCCGATGAAAAAGATACGAATAGTGATTCTGATGGTTCATATACAAAAACCGGGGAATATGTCATATTTGGCAGCTATGAGCAAGATGGAAATGCTAATAACGGTCCGGAACCTATAGAATGGGAAGTGCTTGATGAAGGAAATGGAAAAATGCTGCTTATCAGCCGCTATATTCTTGACTGGCAGCCGTATAATACAGACAAGACTGCTGTGACTTGGGAAAACTGTACTTTAAGAAGCTGGCTAAATAACGATTTCTATAATATCGCTTTTTCTACAGATGAACAGAGTCGTATAATCACTGCCGATCTTTCAAACCCGGATAATACATATTGGGATATCAGTGGTGGGAATAATACGCAGGATAAACTGTTTCTGCTTAGCATTGATGAGATTAGAAATTATTATTCTTTTAACAGCTGGTATGAAGATACTCAATCCGGATATTGTCAGTCTTTGCTGACCGAAGGTACGGCATACGCTAAAGATAATGGATTATTTACAAACACTATTGATGAAGATCTGTATTATGGCAGCGAGAACGAAAATGACACAAATCGCGGGCTTGATTATGAAGGATTTAGTGCGGATGTAATCGGAAAAAACTGTGGTTATTGGTGGCTGCGTTCTCCCGGCTACCTCAGCAATCCCGGTTGTATCGTCGGTGTCACCGGCTATGTGGGTTGGAGCTATTTCAGTTATGAGACCTATTATGAATACGCAGGGGTACGCCCCGCCATGTACATAGAAGAATAGTAAAACACAAGCAGTTATTTGAAGCAGACTTATTAAAACTATAATAAAATCTAAAAAAGGAATTGAAAATGATGTTTTGCAGTAAATGCGGTAAAGAAATCGAAGATGGTGCTAATTTTTGTCCGGAATGCGGTTCATCTGTAGAGCAGGCGCATAACAGTAAATCCGAGGTGTTTTCACAAGAAAACGAAAATTACGCACCTTCAGAAAAAGAGCCTCCAAGTGCAGATATATCGAAACGCACCGATTCAGACCGGAATATAAAAGAAGAAACTGTTATCAGAAAAAAGAAAAGTCTTATTCCGATTATCATAATAGGAGCAGCTGCTGCCGTACTGGTCTTAATACTGATAGTGATCATTACCGGAATCCTTGTTCTTAGCAGTCCACAGCGAAAATATGATAAGCAGCTGTCGCTAGGCCAGAGATACCTTGATGAGCTTGATTATGAGCAGGCTATTGCTGCATACCGTGCCGCAATAGAAATCGACCCGAAACAGCCGGAGGCATATGCCGGTCTTGCCAATACATATATCGCCATGGAGAATTATGAAATGGCAAGAGAAGTATTGCACGAGGGTATAGATGCAACCGACAGTGATATGCTTAAAGAAATGCTTAGCGAGCTGGAAGAAATGTACTTTGCAGATAATGGTGATACAGGTGCAGGGTCAGATTCTGACATATCGGCACAGATTCCGAATGATGCACTTGAATGGAACGGGCATTTTTATGCAATTTATGATGATACATCTTCATGGGAAGATGCAAAGACTCTTTGTGAAGACAGGAACGGACATCTGGCAACCATAATGTCTGCTGCAGAAAACAATGTGATAAGCGATTATGTTATGTCAATGGGGTATTACAGTATTTATTTCGGATGCTCAGATATTGATCAGTCAGGAGACTGGAGTTGGGTGACCGGTGAGCCCTTGTCATATACTAACTGGCATGAGGGAGAGCCTAATTACGATAATGAATATGAACGGTATGGAATGTATTACTTCGGAGATGGCACATGGAATGACGGAGATTTTAGCGGTGGTTCATATATCTGCGAATGGGATGTAGGAGAAGAGGATCCTGCTCTGATCGATGCTTTTGATGAGGAGGCGCCTGAGGGGGATTATTATGAAATCGGGCTTATAGATGTACCGGGTGGTTATGAAGAATACTTTAATTTGGAATATGATCATGAATCAATAGAAACAGTACCAAACATCCTGCTTGATGCTACATATAAGTGTCAGGAGATATTTGATGATGCATTGATAAATGAAACAAGTGATGCGGGACATTGGTCGATCAGCACATTAGATGAGGACTATGTAGATCAGATTCTGCGAGAATTCTATCATCTTGATGATGATATGATAAGCAGGATAAAGTACGAAGATTTTATCGAATCCGAACGTTATGTGGCATATGAAGGCGGTAATTATGTTCGATATGAGGGAAACGTAGGAGGCGACATAGCAATCCATAAATACAATGTTATCTCTGTCATGTTCAACGGAACTGATCCCGGACACCCCGATAGTGGAAAGTACCGCTTCGAATATGAACACATTTCAGAGTGGCCAGACGGTTCAACTGAATTTAGCAGAAACGGGTATGCTTTAATGACATATGAAAAATTCAACGGTACGTACTATTGGACCGTATATGAGGCATACGAAGGGGAGGATTATGAAGTGAGCAAGGACACTGATAACGGTGCGACCGAAGATACTTCGGGAGATGAGTGGAAGAACGCATACCTGATCCTGATAGATGAATACTATGAACCCGAATCTTACATGTTTGCGCTCGTTTATATCGATGATGATGATATACCGGAATTAGTAACTTTATCCGAGGGTGGTGCAAGAGCCTGGATGGAAGCACACACATTCTATAATAGACTGCTTTGCAGGAGTATAGCAAGCGGAAATGATATCAGCTACAAAAAGAAAAGTGGTCTGATATGTTCCAGTGGAGCCGGCAGCGCTGAAGAATTTGGATCAGATATATTAGAACTAAAACACGGTAAAACAACTACCATCATGTCCGGTTACGCTAATCCTTCAGGCTATTATATAAACGGAAACAGTGTCAGCTATTCGGAATATGAAAAAAGTTTTGACCAATATTCTGATATTAATTCGAGCTATGAATGGATGTCATATAATGAAATAAAAGATTATTTATACTAATGTTTCCTTGTTGTATAATTTCAAAGGATATGTTGAAAAAACAGTGTTTTAATTTGCTCGGAGGCTAAATTATGTTTTGCAGAAAATGCGGCAGAGAATTGGAAAACGGAATGAAGAACTGTCCGGATTGTGGGGCAGAAATAATTACTGATGAGCCCGTACAGAACGGAAATGCAGAATTAAATGCTACTGAAGCTAAACAGCCTATTGAATCCGAATTAAAAAGCACACCAAATGAGCAGAATGTTGTTAAGAAAAAAGCAAATCTGCTGCCGATTATCATAATAGGCTTAGTTATAGTGTTCATAGTCACAATCGCTATAACCGGTATTTTGGTTATCAGCAGGCCTAAAGTAAATTACCAAAAACAGCTGTCGCTGGGAAATAAGTTTATGGACGAGCTTGACTACGATCAGGCTATTGCCGCATACCGTGCCGCTATCGAGATCGATCCTAAGAATCCTGATGCATATAAGGCCCTTGCAGAGCTCTATATCGAGATGAATGATCTTGAGGCAGCAATGGCTATTCTGGATGAGGGAATAAATGCCACCGGTGATGATACTCTGATAAAAATGCTTGAAGACTTGAAAAAGCGCTCAGAGTCCACTGAAACTAATGTAGAGGATCCACAAAGTGCCGATGACTACCTTGAAACACAGGAATATGATACAGCATTAGAAATGTATCTTGCTATGCTCAATGAAGATCCCATGAATGTGGATGCCTATCTCGGAATAGTAGAGGTCTATCTGCGCATGGGAGATTATGAAAAAGCTCTGGAATACGCACAGAAGGGCTATGATCTGACCGGGGATGAGAGACTTCTCGAAAAGATTGAAATGATCAACAGTGGAAATATAACGGATTCCAAGGGTCGTACGCTCAAAATGAGCTGGATTGAAGACGGCGAAGTAAAATGGTGGCACGAGTTCACATATGACTCAAAAGGAAGGAAAAAAAGCATAACCGTATATGATTCGAACGGAAATCAAGTGGATTATGGTGAATACGAGTATGATAGTGAGGGCAAATGCACAGTAGATGTAGGTGGATATGATTGGGATGACGGAACGATAGATAAATATCTATATTATTATGATGAAAATGGCAGAATAATTCGAGAGGAAGTGGGCAGTAACCTTGATTTTTGGATTTATCGTGTAACCGAATATCTGTATCATGGAGATGAAAACATAGCATACCGTCAGGACATAACTCGATATGACAAAGACGGTAATGAAACAGGCCGGCAATATGAACTTATAAAAGATAATATACACGAATTATATACTATCGAATCAGATGGAACTGAATGGTTAGAAACAACTCATGAATGGGAGTATGATGATAACGGAAATGTAATAAAATATACATTTACAGATTACGATCCAGAGGGAAATATAATAAGAAAGGAAATAACCGTATCTGAGTATGATGAAGACGGTAATATGATAAGAGATATCACTTATGATACGGACGGTAATGTCCTGCACGAAAAAAATTACCAATAACCTAATCTCACTGAAAATAGACGACAAAGATTATAGAATTTCGCAACGCCGCAAAAGCGGCAGAAAGGGGAAATATGAACTGTAAAAGATGTGGAAGCAAAATAAGCGAGGGAGCTGCGTTCTGTTTTAACTGCGGTGCTCCTGTTGAGGAAACAGCAGCATCGAATAGAATTCCAAGTTAGAACCAAAGATTAGAAAACAGCTGCCAAAGCCTCTCTGGATCAAGAGCTGTCCTGTGATTTTTAATAAATGCGTGATTGCCGACAGACCCGACGGAAGTGGTGATATATGCCTTTCCCTCAGTGTATTGAATATATCCGACCGCAAAATTGAAACATTATATTTTGATTTAAAGGGGCTGGATGTATTAAACGAAGAAAAATGTAATATAAAAGATATCTATTCATTAGACATGTGTATAAAGCCGGGGGAGGAGTTCTCACTTCCGGAAGACATACTGCTGCCTGAAAAAACTATCCGCAGAATCAGGATAACCCTGCGTCACGTATGCTTTACCGATGAGAGTATATGGAATTACGATGGTTTGATCACCTCAGAGGGCAAATCCTTTAGCGAGCCAATATATTACGAAGATGGCAGCGTGAACATGGATGCTTCCAGAAGGGTGGAATTTAAGGCGATACTGTTGTACTAGGCTATTTATAATAAATAGATAGTAAAAATTTACAAATGAATATGGTTTAATAAGGGATACCCAAAGGAATAATATGGAAGATAATATTAGAAAAAAGAAAAATTTAGCCGGGATAATTATCGCTATAGCTGCCGTAATTGTTTTGTGTGTGGTTCTAGTTGCTATTTTGATCGCCAAATCCGTGAGTCCAGCAGCTAAACTGGAGAAACAGCTTTCTCTCGGTGCAAAATACCTGAATGAACTTGATTATGACCAGGCAATTGTGGCATATAGGACAGCAATAGAAATCGATCCTAAAAGCACAGATGCTTATATTGGATTGGCAGATGCTTATATAGGAAAGCAGGATTATGATGAGGCTCTTGCTGTTTTAAATGAAGGCTATGACCAAACTAGTGATGACAGGATTAAAGATAAGATCCACGAGATAGAGGCACTTATTGCCCAAGAAACACCGAGTGATGCGGAATCGTCAGCAGATAACGGAGCGGAGGCTTCTGAAGGCCAAACCGATACGGGAGAGTTAGCGCTTGACCAGATGTTTGAAGTTAGAGGATATATTTTTGCAACTGAAGATCTCATACCTGACACAATTCGTGAAGAATACTCAAGTATGGGTTGGGATACATATGGTGTTCATTTCGAAGATGGCATTATACTAAGTGAAAATGGGGAGTCTATAGTCGTTGAAATCGCAGACCTGGTCAGGGTTGATAAAATGAGCGATATGGATACAGAGGCTTATCTGAATGTACCTTGTTTGTTTTATGGCTGCGTAAAGAATCACGAAAACAAAGATGGTCCGGAATCGGATGGGGGGTATCATTTTGACCCATATGAATATACATTTGAATTATACGACATCATATCCACGGATGAAGCCGTCCGGGAAATTAAGATGGAAGAAATGGACGTTTCTGTTTTTGATGCTCAGAATATTGATGCCAACAATCTTTCTTTTGAATTTGAACATCATGCCACAGAGGCTTTGGATGTGAGGATTGCCGCATGGAAAATGGAACCCTGGACTCATGAAGAGATAGTGGACCAGTATGAATTATATTCAGATGAATGGAGTGACGATGAGGTAGTCCTGCTTGAGCCTGATGTGACGTATATTCAAAGTTTTCCGTTGAAATCAGATGAACACGGCGATGTATATGTTTTGCTTTTTGGGCGTAACGAAGACGGTGATATTGTAGCTTATTCTGTTATCGAGTTTATTCATTAGGACATCAGTTATTTAAACTGATATGTCAGGGGATAACTACAGGCAACGGAACAAAAAAGGAATTCCGGATAAGAAACAGGTAGAAAAATGGAAGAAGAAAAAATCGTTAGCAAGAAATCAAAGATGCCTCTTATTATATTGCTGACGGCTGTGCTCGTAGTGATGGTGGCTGTTTTGGTCATAGCGGCATTGGTGGCCGTGCAGTCAGTAAGCCCGAAACAGCGGCTGCAAAAACAGCTGGAAATCGGTGACAGGTATCTGTCAGAGCTTGACTATGAACAGGCTGTCGTGGCATATCGTACAGCCATCGAAATTGACCCTAAGAATGTAGATGCATATCTTGGTTTAGCTGATGCCTATGTGGGTATGAATGATCATGAAGAGGCTGTAAATGTGCTGGCTGAATGTTATGAACAAACTGAGTATGAAGATATTCCTGTGCAGATGGCTGAAGTTTACTTGGAGTGGGCTGAGTTTGTGTTGATAACAGATGGAAGTTCCGGAGATGACAGCTCCTTTACCTATGCGTTGGAAATCTTGCAGACGGGCTATGAAAGTACGAATGACGATCGTCTGATAAAGCGTATTGAAGAGCTGACAAAAACAACTGAAAATAATGATCAAACTGAATACAGCAGCCCGGAAGATGGCGGGAATCAAGATGCAGAAGAGAAAAAAGCCTGGGGTAACGGTCGTGCATGGACAGACCGGGAGGATATTACGCCTCATGAGGAGGGGGAATATGTCGTCTTTGGTGCCTATGAGCAGGATGATGATCTAATGAACGGACCGGAACCTCTTGAGTGGGAAGTATTGGATGTAAATGAGAACGGAACTCTGCTCATAAGCCGTTACGTACTGGATGCCAAGGCATATAATGAAGAACTAGTGGATACTACTTGGGCGGAATGTACACTGAGGCAATGGATGAATGACAATTTTCTAAACAGTGCATTTACTACGGCTGAACAGGAATATATCAATGAGGTTACTATTCCGAATCCGGATAGTTCCACTTGGGGAACTCCGGGAGGAGAAGATACCACGGACAGAATATTTGCACTAAGTACAGACGAGGTTGAATACTATTATGATCTGGATATGCCGAGCCCTTTTGCTGATCATTTAACTACATACGACAGACGATTATTGATCCAGCCAACACCATATGCTAAAAATACAAGACGGGTGATCTGCAGCGCTATTTCTCAGGCGGATTACGACGAATGGTTTGGAGGCGTCAGCGGCTATGAAAGTGATGTGATCGGTTTAACCGGTGCGGGCTGGTGGCTTCGTTCTCCGGGAGGCGATAATCGTGGTGCATGTCTTGTAGACGATGATGGAGGTGCGAGCTGGGTACATTCGTATGGTGTAATTGACACTCCATATTTCGGCGTGCGTCCTGCGTTGTATATAACACAAAGATAAGTTATGTACTTAATAAGCAGCCAACAGGAAGGATACACTCCTTCCAATCTTGCAAAATTTTAGCTAATAAAAGCGACCATCGTCTGTCGAGATCGAGCGGTCGTTTTTGTGAGTTTAAGTATACTTCTGATGGAAAAACTATCAGATTGGATGTGTACAATGTGGAAGATTCTGGAAGAATATACGATGCTGAGATGCAGAATCTCGGCAATAAATCTATAGAGTCTCCCCAGAGTGTTGAAGAAATTACAGATTTTGTGGCTATCCTTTAGAACTTGTCAAAAAGATAGAAGATGAGTTAAAAAAATCCGGTTGACATATATCCCTGTAAATGCTAATATTTTACGGTATGCCGCATGGCGAGGTAGAAGTTTTTGTGTGTTTTTGCGCAGAACACCATAGTCAGCGAGATTGGAAGAAGGAGGTAGTCCTATGTACGCAATTATTGCAACAGGCGGAAAACAGTACAAAGTTTCCGAAGGTGATGTGATAAAGGTTGAGAAGCTGTCAGCAGAGGCAGGCGAGACCGTTACTTTCGATAATGTACTTGCTGTATCCGATGGTTCTTTAAAGGTTGGCAGTGATGTGTCAGGTGCTAAGGTAAGCGCTACTGTTGTTTCTCAGGGAAGAGACAAGAAGGTAGTAGTTTACAAGTATAAGCCCAAGACAGGTTATCACAAGAAGAACGGTCACAGACAGGCATTTACGCAGGTTAAGATCGAATCTATCAAAGCCTGAATCTGAGGTTGCGCTATGATTGATGTATGTGTTACAAGCTGTGGGGAGCATTCTTATAAAAGGATAGACTGCAGCGGACATGCAGGATTTGCTGAAGGCGGGAAAGACATAGTATGTGCGTCGGTATCCATACTGGTGATCAATACTGTTAATTCCATAGAAACCTTCACAAAATGCAAGGTCATAGAGGCAGAGGAAGATTCGGTAAACGGCCGTGCATCCGTGATTTTTCCGGATGGAACGGAGGAAGATGCCACATTGCTTATAGATTCCATGCTTTTGGGTATAAGATCTATAGAAAAGCAATACGGCAATGAGTATGTGAAGTTGACAGAAGTGAAAGAATAAGGAGGCGAAAGCCATGATGAAATTAGACCTTCAGTTCTTTGCTCATAAGAAGGGTGTGGGATCCACCAAGAACGGCAGAGATTCCGAATCCAAGAGGCTTGGAGCAAAGAGAGCGGACGGACAGTTCGTAAAAGCCGGTAATATCATCTACAGACAGCGTGGCACCAAGATCCACCCCGGACTTAATGTCGGACGCGGCGGCGATGATACATTATTTGCTACAGCTGACGGAATTCTTCGTTTTGAGCGTTTAGGCCGTGATAAGAAGCAGGCAAGCGTTTATCCCCAGGCTGAGGAGAAATAAGTCTGTAAGGAAGATACGTCACAACGGTTAATATAACTGTTAATTTACAAGCCGCCCGGTTTGTGCATATGCGCAGATCGCAGCGGCTTGCTTTTGTAATATGGATGATTTGATTTTTTCACAGGAGAATTTCTATGTTTGCGGACAGAGCTAAGCTGACGCTGGTCAGCGGAAAAGGCGGAGACGGACACGTCTCTTTCAGAAGGGAAAAATACGTCCCTGACGGCGGTCCTGACGGCGGAGACGGCGGCAGGGGTGGGGATGTTATACTCCGTGTCGATCCGGGACTTAATACGCTCATAAATTACAAGCACAGAAAGAAATTTGCCGCAACAGACGGTGAAGAAGGCGGTAAAAGGAACTGCCGAGGCAAGGACGGAACAGATGTTATTCTTCCTTTGCCTGAAGGTACGGTTGTCAGGGATGCAGTGACCGGCAAAGTCATAGTAGACCTCTCCGGTCAAACCAGGGAATATACAATATTAACAGGCGGGAGAGGCGGTGCAGGCAACCAGCACTTCGCTTCATCTACCATGCAGGCTCCTAAATATGCCAAGCCCGGCGGACCGGCCAAAACCGCCGAGGTAATATTAGAGCTTAAGCTTATTGCTGACGTAGGACTTATAGGATATCCAAGTGTCGGGAAGTCTTCTCTTTTAAGGGCAACCACAAATGCCGAACCGGAATGTGCAGATTATCATTTTACTACACTTAATCCTCACCTGGGCGTGGTTGACTTAGGCGATGGCAGCACCTTTGTAATGGCAGACCTACCGGGACTTATAGATGGCGCTGCAGACG
>JAEEGL015908639.1_pt1 | contig 103973 bp, 121 predicted proteins | sample 9134231 | NCBI WGS metagenome assembly JAEEGL01 (sample SAMN16246548, study PRJNA631951) | gut metagenome | biome: gut microbiome; feature: rumen; material: fiber-attached | host: Bos | place: Iran: Karaj | collected 2018-10 | reverse complement strand
TTTACATAAACATCATTTATGTACTGGAACTGCTGCTTGGGCAGAAGTTCCTCAGATGCTTTTTGAGAATAATGCAAAGATGGCAAATAGATATTTTGATATTCCACTTGGAAAATTAAAAGAAGGTTATGCTGCAGATGTAATTGTTACTGATTACTATGCTCATACACCAATGGATGAGACGAATATTAATGGCAATATTTTATTTGGTATGAGTGGTCGCTCTGTAGTAACTACTATTGGAAATGGTAAAATACTTATGAAAGACAGAGTTTTAACTATGCTTGATGAGCAAAAGACCCTTGCTGACATAGCTGAGAAAACTAAGAAATTATGGAGCAAAATAAATTCTAATAAATAACATGTTGCTTTTTGTTTATTTATTAAAGTAAAATAATGGATGGTAATGTTAATATGATACCAAAATACACGATATATGAACATATAGGTAGTATTTCAAAATCAAATAATGGATGGGTGAAAGAATTAAATAAAATTGCATGGGGAGATAGAGAGCCAGTGTATGATATTAGGACATGGAATATTGATCATACTAAATATGGCAAAGGGGTTACCATAACTCATATTGAGTTGAGAAATCTTTATGAGTTGCTTTCTAGCATTAAGGTTAAATTATAAAATAAGAAGTGTATAGTCATATAAGAGTAATTTATAAACTGATTTTTGAAATGGTAAAAAGTCGAACAACACAATTAGTTTTTCAATCAATTTATGTGGGCATAGCAATAATTGCAATTTTTGCGAGTCTCGGTTTATTTGAGATGACTTATAGATGGGATTTTTATGTGCACTTTACTAACCTAAGTAATTATCTATGTGCGATTATGATGTTTCTAGAACTTCACGACACAGCAAAAAAAGAAATTGATAGTTATGTAACAACAGTTCCTTTACTTAAATTTATTGCCTTACTTGGTATAATGCTAACTTTTATAATATATAATTTTGTTTTAGCTAAAAGAAGAGAATTAAAAGATAGTTTTGTGGTTTCAAGTGTGACATTACATATTATATTGCCTCTTATGTTTATATTAGATTACATTTTATTTTATGAGCACGGCAAAGTAAAATGGTATTATCTTATAGTTTCTACTGCTTTTCCACTTTTATATGCTGCATTTATATACATACATGCAGCAATTTATAAATTTGATTCAAGCATATATTATCCAGGTAGAAAAGATCCATTTATATATCCATATTTCTTTTTGAACTTAGATAAATATGGTGTAGCTGGAGTTGCAAAATATATTGTGATTATACTCATTGTGTTTGTGATATTTGGATATATTATTGTCATGATTGATAAATCATTAGGTAAGGTAATTAATAAAAAAGTATAGATTTTAGAGGAATTTATTGAGAAATAGTTATGACAACATTTGAAGAAAAAGTTTATTTAGAAGTAAAAAAGATTCCGAAAGGAAAAGTTGATACTTATAAAGGCATTGCTATTAAGATAGGTTATCCTAATGCTGCAAGAGCGGTAGGAAATGCTCTTCATAAAAATCCAGACTATAAAAATATTCCTTGCCATAGAGTTGTTAATAGTAATGGAGAGTGTTCTGGTAGTTTTGCATTTGGAGGGAAGGATGCACAAGAAAGACTTCTTAAGAAAGAAGGATTAAGGTTTATTAATGGGAAAGTGTTTTAAAATTAAATTAAAAGAAATATGTTTATTTATTTTTATTGCTTCACTATTATTGTTATTTTCATGCAAACAAACGATAGATAGTTCGCCGAAAGGAAGTGGAAAAGGAAAAATAACAAAAGAAATGGCATATAATGGTATAAAAAATTATTGCCACCAAAATTTTGACTGGTCGATTGCTAAAGAAAATCCTGGCATTGTGTCTGTGGAGATGGGAGAAGAGACAGACACAGAATATCAAGTTACATTTAGAAGTTACACTGGCTCACTTACATATTTTTATGTAAACAAATCTGATGGCAAAACAAGAATTGTCGAGTATGTCCCAGCACTTGACATTAAAGAGGAGTCAGGAGCTATAAATTTATTTGATTACTTAGATAAGTAGAATTAGAAACATAATGAAATACCATAAAACTACTAAAGGCATTATCTTATGACTAACCTAAAAAGCGACTTAAAATTATTGATATCACTTATAGTGTGGATGCTGATGCATATGATACTGTCAATAATTTTATATTCTGTTGAGTCTGATAAAAAATTATGAAATAAAGGAACAAATGATATGGCGGTTATATTTACATTTAATATAGTTTAAACATTGGACGAGTTAAGATCGGAAAAGGATAATTAAAATATTGAATAAATGAGAAGATAGTATGTCTTATAAAACAAATGTTTTAGTAACTAAAGAAGATAATTGGTATGTAGCAAGTAGTATAGAAACAAATGTCGTTTCACAAGGGAAAACTATTGAGGAAGCTATTGCAAATTTAAAAGAGGCATTAGAATTATATTTTGAGGATTCAAAAAACAGAGATACCAAACTGTGATTATTCCAAATCATAGCGAGATTGCAAAAGGCACATTAAAAGGAATATTAATGCAAGCAAATATTTCAATAGATAAATTTTTAGAATTATTAGATAAATAAGTATACTGTATGAGTTTTGTAAATTAGGAGGAAAAAATTATGAGCGACCGTATGAAAATTATGCCGTTTAAAAATTTGATGGAGTGGATTATTGATGAGAATAACACTCGCAAATCAATTTTTGGTATTAAGAAGTATTATAAGGCTGATGTTAAAAAGGGTTTTAATATTTATAAGGAGCATATGGAGACACCTATAGGTCCTGCTGCTGGACCAAACTCTCAACTTGCTCAAAACATAGTTGCATCATATGTCGCTGGTGCAAGATTTTTTGAACTTAAGACTGTTCAAGAGATGAATGGTGATGCACTTGCAAAATGCGTAAATAAGCCATGTATAAAAGCAGAAGATGAGTGCTATAACTGTGAATGGTCAACTGAACTTTTTATGGATGAAGCTATACAAGAGTATATAAAAGCCTGGGTTCTTTTACATTTTGTTTCTAAAGAATTTGGACTTGGAGCAAGTGATGGATTTGTATTTAATATGTCAGTTGGATATAATCTTAATGACATTATGAAAAAAGACACAGACACATTTATTGAATGTATGAAAGATGCAAATAAGCACCCAATATTTAATGAATGTAAAGAATATTTAAAAGCACATATCAATGAATACAGCAATTTTAAAGCAGAAGATATTGAAAAAATTCCAAGCAGAGTGTGCGATTCGGTAACTGAGTCAACTTTACACGGATGTCCTCCTGCTGAGATAGAAAGAATAGCAAGATATCTTATGGATAAAAAAGGCCTCAACACATTTATTAAATGTAATCCTACACTTCTTGGATATGAGAGAGCAAGAAAAATACTTAATGAAATGGGATATACTTACATTGCATTTACAGATGTTCATTTTGAAAATGATCTACAATGGAATGATGCTATTTCTATGCTTGAAAGATTAATGAAACATGCAGATGAATTAGGTTTGTCATTTGGAGTTAAAATTACTAATACATTTCCTGTTGATGTCACTAGAAATGAGTTGCCATCTAATGAAATGTATATGTCAGGTAAATCACTCTTTGGTTTGTCAATAAAAGTTGCTGAAATGCTATCAACAGTTTTTGGCGGTAAACTTAAGATTGCTTATTCTGGTGGCGCAGATGCATTTAACATTGATAAACTAATTGATGCTGGCATTTGGCCGGTTACTGTGGCTACAACTATACTTAAGCCAGGTGGATATGATAGATTTTATCAAATGGCAGAGAAAATAATGGCAAATGTAAATGGCATAGTAAGTTTTTCTGGTGAAGATGTTAAGAAAGTTCAAACACTTTCTGAAGAATGTAAAAAAGATAAACATTTAATTAAAAAATCACTTAGATTTAAGCAAAACAAAATTAAATCAAAAAATCCACTAACTGATTGCTTTATGGCACCTTGCTCAAATACTTGTCCTATTAATCAAGATATTTCTCTTTATAATTATTATGTAAAAAACAATGAATTTGAAAAAGCACTTGAAGTTATATATCGCACTAATCCACTTCCTTTTATGACTGGAAATATCTGTGCTCATCCATGTACAACTGCTTGTATGAGAAATCATTATGATGACCATGTATGTATTCGTGGAAATAAATTAGTTGCTGCAAGAAATGCTTTTGATAAATTAATTAAGAATATAAAGCCAGTAGCATCAAATGGTAAATCAGTAGCAGTTATAGGTGCTGGACCTGGTGGTATAGCAGTAGCATCTTTCCTTTCAAGAGAAGGATATGCTGTCACTGTTTATGATAAAGAAAAAACTGCAGGTGGAACTGTTGCAAATATTATTCCACATTTTAGACTTTCGCAAGATGAAATTCAAAAAGATGTAGAGTATGCAAAAGCTTGGGGAGCAAAATTTGAACTAGGAGTAGAGAAAAATAGTGTAAAAGAATTAAAAGATAAATTCGATTATGTAGTTCTTGCTATCGGTGCTCATAAAGAAAATAAGGGCGGATTCAATGGAGATGATAAGTGCATAAATGCACATAAGTTCCTTAAAGATTTTAATGAAAATAACGGCAAACTTGATATAGGTAAAAATGTTGCTGTTATTGGTGGTGGAAATACTGCGATGGATAGTGTTCGTGCAGCAAAACGAACTAGTGGTGTAGAAAATGTTTATCTTGTATATAGAAGAAATTTATTAAATGCACCTGCTGATGAAGATGAGATAAATCTTGCAATAAAAGATGGTGTCATTATTAAAGAATTATGTGCTCCTGAAAGTTTTGAAAATGGTAATTTGAAATGCAAGGTATGTAAACTTGGTCCAGTAGGAAGCGATGGCAGAAGTAGTATTGAAGTAACAAATGATACAGTTGATATTAAGGTTGATACAGTCATCACTTCAATAGGTGAAAAAGTTGATAGTGATTTTTACAAGAATAATGGTATTGAAGTAACTGAAAAAGGTTTACCAAAATTAAGTGCACTTCTTGAAACAAATATCAAAGGAGTATATGCTATAGGTGATGGTGCTATGGGTGCTTCTATAATAGTTAAAGCAATTGCAAATGCAAAACTTGTAAGTGTCGCAATTAGTGGCAAAGCGTTTGCAGGAAATGAGTTGCCAAATGAATCAATTGAAAGTATTTATAAAGAGAGAGCAATATTAAAAGAGCGCACAGCTATGTGTTGCCATGGAAATGTAGTGGCAAGTGAAAATGGTGTAGGGGCGAACGCATGCGGAGCGCAATCCGTAGGGGCGAGCTCAGCGATCCCTAATGATGCAAGTCGCTGCTTACACTGCAATAAAGTTTGTGAAACTTGTAACGAAGTTTGCCCAAACCGAGCAAATGTTCACATTGAACTTAAAGATGGAACACATCAAATAGTTCACGTTGATAGCATGTGTAATGAGTGCGGTAACTGTGCAGTATTCTGTCCATATGACAGCCGTCCATACAAAGATAAGTTTACATTATTTACAGATGAAAATGCTATGCAAGATTCTGAAAACGATGGCTTCTATTATAAAGATGATAATACAGCTGTTGTAAGAATCAATGGTAACAAATCAGAATATAAACTTCACACAAGTGATGAAAAACTTAAGAAACTTGCGGAAGTGATAGATACAATTAAAGATAAACATAGATACATGGTATTTTAATTGTTACATATGAATGTTTTTATTAAAGAGAAATTAAAATATGTTATTCTAGTTATTGCTATTATGTCATTAGCTTTTGGAATTTATGCTGGAGAGATGGAAGTAGTTTTAGATAAGGCTGTGACAATATGTTTTGAGTGTTGTGGCATAGGATAAGATGGACAATTTTAAGAAACAAAAAAAATCAAGAAAAATTGTTCAGGCTTTATGGGGGTTCATTACAAATGCACATTTGACTGGATATATAGATGGTGATATATATCAAGGACCTCTTAAAAGATTTTGTGTACCAGGAATGAATTGCTATGCCTGCCCAGTTGCTTTGATGTCATGTCCTATAGGATCTATGCAAGCAGTTCTTGGTCAGAGAAAACCAAAGTTTGCATTTTATGTAATAGGATTTTTATCAATAGTAGGAGTGCTTGTAGGAAGATTTATTTGTGGCTGGCTTTGTCTATTTGGACTTATACAAGAACTTTTATATATGATACCAGTACCTAAAGTAATAGTTAAAGAACAAATTGATAAGATATTAAGATTTGCAAAATATTTTTTCTTGATTGGTTTTTGTGTATTAGCAGTTTTGTTTATACGAGATAAGTATGGTTTCTCATTTCCATATTTTTGTAAATATGTATGCCCTGTAGGGACACTTGAAGGTGGGATACCGCTTCTTACACTTAATGTAGAAATGCGAGGTGCTGCTGGTTTTTTGTTCATATGGAAGTTTTGTATTCTTATATTAATTGTGATTTTATCTATGATAATCAATCGCCCATTTTGTAAATATATTTGTCCACTTGGAGCATTTTACTCACTCTTCCAAAAAGTTAGTTTTCTAAAACTTGAGCTTGATAATGACAAATGTATAAAGTGTGGTGCTTGTGCAAAAACTTGTAAAATGCAAGTAAACCCAGCAATTAATCCTAATAGTTTAGAGTGTATTCGTTGCGGGGAGTGTATCAGCATTTGCCAAAATAATGCATTAGAGTTTAAAGTATTAAATAAAACTATAGGAAAGAAAGTTACAATTAAAGAAATTTGAAAAAATATTATTAGTCGATGGACATCAAAGTATAATAAAAATAACAATATTGTTATATAAATTAATTGAAAATGGAGAGCCATATGTCAAAGTTTTTTGTAAATGGAAAAGAATATGAATTAGCCGATGAGAAGAAAGTCATGGGTTTTCTTCGTGATGAGTTGAAACTATTATCTGTAAAAGATGGTTGTGCGGAAGGAGCTTGTGGTGCCTGCACAGTTCTTGCCGATGGTATTCCTACAAAAGTATGTGTGCAAACAGCAAAACGAATGGAAGGAAAGCACATAATTACTGTTGAAGGGCTTTCTGATAGAGAAAAAGAAGTGTATAAATATGCTTTTGGGAAAGCTCAAGCAGTTCAATGTGGTTTCTGTATACCTGGCATGGTTATGTGTGCAAAGTCACTTATAGATAAAAATAACAATCCAACACGAATAGAGTGTGCTGATGCAATAAAAAATAATTATTGCCGTTGCACTGGTTATAAAAAAATTATAGATGCTATAATGCTTGCTGCTAAAATAATAAGAGAAAATACACCAATATCATTTGAAAATAAAGTTATGGAACTAGGCGATAGTGATATAAGAGTAGATGCTATAGATAAAACTATGGGCACAGCAAAATATGCTGATGACATTTATCTTGACAATATGATATATGGTTCTTGTGTTCGTGCTGCTTATCCAAGAGCAAGAGTGAAAAGCATTAACTTAGAAGAAGCAAAAAAACTTGATGGTGTTGTAGGAATACTTACAGCTAAAGATTTGCCTGGTAAGATGACAGGCCATTTAAAGAAAGATTGGTTTGCTTTAATTGATGTAGGAGATATAACTCATTCACTTGGAGATGCTATAGTAGCTGTGTATGCAAAAGATAAAGAAACTGTAGAAAAAGCAAAGGCACTTGTGAAAATTGAGTATGAAGAACTTCCTGCAGTTTTTGATAGATATGAGGCTATGAAAGAGGGAGCCCCTATAGTTCATGAGGAAGAAGATACAAAAACTAATATATTAGTTGAAAAGCATATAAAAAGAGGTGACCCAGATACAGCTATTAAAAATGCAAAGTTTAAAGTGACAAAAACTTATAAAACTCCTTATACTGAGCATGCATTTTTAGAGCCTGAGTGTGCAGTAGCACTTCCACTTCAAGATGGCGGAGTTATGCTTTATTCATCAGACCAAAGTACTTATGATACAAGAAGAGAATGTAGTTATATAACTGGACTTCCAGAAGAAAAAATTATAGTAGAGAATTCATATGTTGGTGGTGCATTTGGTGGAAAAGAGGATATGACTATACAACCTCTTGCTTGTGTTGCTGCTTTGAAATTTAAAGTACCTGTTAAAATGAAATTAACTCGTCAAGAAAGTATGCAAGTTCATCCTAAACGTCATCCAATGGATGTGACTATGACTACTGCGTGTGATGAGAATGGAATATTAGTTGGGATGAAATGTGAAGTTGTATCAGATACAGGTTGCTATGCTTCGCTTGGAGGCCCAGTACTTGAAAGAGCATGTACTCATGCTGCGGGTCCATATAATTATCAAAATGTGGAAATTCATGGAACTGCTGTATACACTAATAATCCACCTGCTGGAGCATTTAGAGGCTTCGGTGTTACTCAAACTTGTTTTGCAACTGAAATGAATATAGATTTACTTGCTGATATGGTTGGTATTGATTACTGGGAAATACGAAAAAGAAATGCAATTAAGCCAGGCCAAGTTCTTCCAAATGGTCAAATTGCCGATGAGAGTACTGGACTAGAAGAAACTTTAGATGCAGTAAAAGATTACTACTATAATAATAAATATGTTGGTATAGCTTGTGCCATGAAAAATGCTGGTGTAGGTGTAGGACTTCCTGATTATGGTCGTTGTAAGCTCATAGTTAATAATGGTCTTGTTGAAGTTCATAGTGCAGCTTCTGAAAATGGTCAAGGTATTGGTCAAGTATTAGTACAAACAGTTAGTAATGAATTAAAACTTCCAATAGATAAGATAGTTTGGAAAAATTCAAATAGTAATAATGATCCAGATAGTGGATGTAGTTCTGGTAGCCGTCACACACTTATAACTGGTGAGGCTTGCCTTCGTGCAACTCGCGAATTGTGTAAAGATTTTATTGCAAACGGGAAAGACTTAAATAAATTGAATGGTAAAGAATATGTAGCAGATTTCTTTGAACCAACTGATAAATTAGGAGCGGATAAAGAATTTCCTGTATCACATGTAGGATATGGTTTTGCAACTCAGCTTTGTATATTAAATGAAGATGGAACTATAAAAGAAATGGTTGGTGCTCATGAGGTAGGAAAAGCAGTAAATAAACTTGGTGTTGAAGGACAAATAGAAGGTGGCATGGTAATGAGTATGGGTTATGCTCTTACAGAGAACTTAAAAGTTGTTGAAGGAAAAGTTACTGCAAAATATGGAACTTATGGTCTTTTTAGAGCAAATAAGGTTCCAGAACTTACATCTATAGTAGTTGAAAAAGCAGGAATGAAATTTGCAAATGGTGCCATAGGTTGTGGTGAGATTACAGCAATTCCAACAGCACCTGCTATTGCACTTGCATATTATAGAAAAGATAAAGAGTTTAGAACTGAACTTCCACTTGTAAATACACCATATTCAAAAAAATAGTTCTATTAATATAGTTATAAAGAGGTTATAAATAAGGTATGAAAATGTTTAAGAAAATTTTAGCATTGGCATTAACACTTATTATGATTATATATACCTGTGTTTTTGTTTCGTTTGCAGATGTAAATAAAGAAGATGAAAGCACAACTACTATTAGTATTGAAACAGAAGATGTGAAAAATACTATTGAAGTAAGCGAAACAAAAGAAACAATAGAAACAGAGGAAATAATAGAAGCAAATGAAAAAGATGAAGTAACTGAAACAACTGAAGAGACAGAAGCAGAAGAACCAGAAGAAGCTACAGAAACAAAAGAATTAGAAGAAACTACAGAAACAAAAGAATTAGAAGAAACTACGGAGACAATAGAAGTAATAGAAACAACAGAAACAACAGAAACAACAGAAGAAACTGAATCAGAAGAAACTGAATCAGAAGAAACAACAGAGGCAACAGAAAATTTAGAAATTACATCAAAAGAAATAATAAAAGATGATGCTCAATATAATATTGAGATTGCGAGTAATAGTGATGTAGTAAGTGAAGAGACAGAACAAGAAAGCAATAAATTATTTGGCATTGACGAATTGGAGTGGACATTTTCTGCATTTGGAAGTGGTGTCAATACAACTGACAATGGACATGTAGGAGAATATTCAGATGGTGCTGTTGAAGTGTTTTCACTTAATAAGAAAGGAAAACTTGTACCAGCATCTACAGATGGCTTAGCATTTTATTTTACAAAAATAAATCCTTTAACAAAGAACTTTAAGTTAAGTGCTGATGCTGAAGTTCTTTCATGGAATCTTTCCAATGGACAAGATGGCTTTGGTCTTATGGCATGCGATAGAGTAGGTATAAATGGTGATTCAACTACATTTTGGAACAACTCATATATGGCATCTGTCACTAAGGTAGAGTATTTTTGGGATGGAGAAAAAGTTTCAACCACAGGCGATAAGATTACTATGAAACTTGGAGTTGGTTCGCAAGAAAAGAAAGGTGTGACACTTGACAATATTAGACCTGATTATACACTTGATGACATGTCACTTTTTTCAAGCACAATGACCACACTTGATACAACTTGTGCGAGTGATGGAGCTGGAACTTACAATTTAGTTGGAAATTATACAAATGAAACTGCGCCTATTGGAACTATTGATAATCCGAGAACTACATTTCATCTTTCTATAGAAAAAAACAATACAGGTTATTTCGTTAGTTATACAGATCCTGATGGCGATACAACCATAAAAAAATACTATGACACAAATGTTTTAAATTATTTGGATCCAGATTTTGTATATCTTGGATTTTTTGCTTCGAGAAATGCTGATATCCGTTTTACAAATATTTCACTTACAACTTCAGACCCTTCAACTGACCCAGATCCAGAAGATCCAACAGTGATATATATTGACCCTAATTATCAAGTTGTATCATCAAGTATTACAAATAAAAGTGATTATGATCTTAGGTTTTTTGCTAATGCAGATGGAACTATATCTTTAAAATTGGGTGCTAGTGATATTTTTTCAGGAAATGTTACTGCAAATGAAGCATTAAGCATACCTACAAATCTTGCAAAAGGTGAAAATGAATTTACATTAGTTATGACGCCAGATCCAAATTATAGACCATCTGCCAATGAAAGACTTAGCTCATATGACCCAGTAACTATCAATTTTAAAGTGCAATACTATGATAGTTTTAAAAAAGAAGTATTTGTATCACCAAATGGTTTGCCTGAAAATGAAGGAACAAGAGAAAAACCTACAAGTATAATTGAAGCTGTTAAGAAGGGAATGCCTGGTCAAACTATATATTTGATGGAAGGTGAGTATAAACTTTCAGAAACACTTGTTATTGAAAGAGGAATAGACGGTACTAGTAGTGCAAATATTAATATGTTTGCTGATCCAAAAGCAGAGTCTAGACCCGTTCTTGATTTTCAAAAGTTAGGTGGAGGTTTAATTCTTGCAGGGGACTATTGGCATTTAAAAGGATTTGATGTAACTAGAACTGCTGATATGCAAAAAGGAATATTAATAGTAGGCAATTATAATACTGTAGAACTTGTTAATACCTATAGAAATGGAAACACTGGAATACAATTAAGTAGATATAAAAACTCTGATGAACGCCTTCTTTGGCCATCGTATAATTTGATTAAAAATTGCACATCTTCTAACAATGCAGATCAAGGATATGAGGATGCAGATGGCTTTGCGGCGAAGATAACTTGTGGAGACGGGAATGTATTTGATGGATGTATAGCAGCATATAATGCTGATGATGGTTGGGATTTATTTGCTAAACTAGAGCATGGATCAATTGGCAGTGTGACTATCAAAAATTCTATAGCATATAAGAATGGTTATATTACTGACGAAAGTGGAAAAGAAGTACTTGCAGGCAATGGAAATGGATTTAAAATAGGTGGAGAAAGTATTAGTGGTTATCATAAATTAATTAATTCTATTGCTTTTGCAAATAGCCAAAAAGGAATAGATTCAAATAGTTGTCCAGATGATATAGTAGAGCAATGCACGAGCTTTAATAATGGAAGTCATAATGTTGCACTTTATACTAATACTGCCCATAACACAGATTTCAATATTTCCGGTGTCATTTCATATAAGAATAATAATGATGTTGAAGAGAAAATTAGTCCTGTCGGCACACAAGATGAGAAAAAAATATATAATGAAAAGAATTATTATTATATTAATGGAAAATTTGCTAACACTGCTGGAGATGAAGTAAATGATGATTGGTTTGTGTCATTGGATGTTGATAGTGCAATTAATGGAGGCATAACAAGAAATAGTGATGGCTCTATAAATATGAATGGATTTTTGGAGCTAACTGATAAAGCCCCAAAAGGTTCAGGCGCTGTAATCAATCCACCAGAACCACCAACACCACCAACACCGCCAAAACCACCAACACCTCATTATAATCCAAGCGATGGCGGTGGCTCAAATGATTCAAGTAACCCTTCTAGAGGACCAATGGGAGATTTGACAAAGAATCCTGTCTATACAAATCTAATTAACAATAATTCGTTAAACACAACAAATAATATACCTCAGTCAAAACTTGTAAATGATTTGGCACTTGAAACATTACTCAAATCTTTCCCGGAAAATGCTGGATCTACATTTGTAAATGCTAAAGATAGTGAAGGTAATGCAGGATTTGGTCAATGGCTTAGAGTATCTAATACAACTACATGGTATTTCTTATCCGGGAATAGTAGTGATGCTGCGATAGCAAATGATAGTCATGGTTTTGTTTCAAATGGATGGTTTAATATTTCATGGAATGGTGAAGAAAGATGGTATCATTTTGATGAAAAAGGTATAATGCAACTAGGTTGGTATCATGAAAATGGTAAAACTTACTATTTGCAAGATAATATTAGTGATATGTGGTATGGTCAAATGCTTATAGGTACTCATGTTATAAATGGTAATACATATACATTTGATGGTTCAGGAGCACTGATAAGATAAAAATGACTATAACTAAGGGAAAGTAATATGAAAAAAATATTATTAAAAAATGGAATAGTTGTTAATAGCAAAAAATGTTTTATTGCTGATGTTTTGATTGAAGGAGAGAAGATAAAAAAAGTTGCGAAACATATCAACATAAAGGGCTCGCACAGCTCGCCCGTACAAGATTTGGGCTCGCATAGCTCGCCAGTACGAGATTTGGGCTCGCATAGCTCGCCCGTACAAATCGTAGGCACGAGTTACACGAGCGCAAGCCGTGGTTCGCAGGTGCAAGTTATAGATTGCAAAGGTAAATATATTTTTCCAGGCTTTATTGATGGACATACTCATTTTGATTTGTCAGTTGCAGGCACTACTACGATAGATGATTTTCAAAGTGGTACTAAAGCTGCAATATCTGGTGGCACTACTACAATTATAGATTATGGCACACAATATCATGGAGAGACATTAAAGCAGGGACTTAAAAACTGGCTTGACAAAGCAAAAGATGGTGTGAGTTGTGACTTTGGTGTTCACATGTCGATTTCAGACTTAACAGATACTGCAAAATCTGAAATAAAAGAAATGATAAAAGAGGGTGTAACTTCATTTAAATTATATACAACTTATGATATAAAATTAAATGATGATGATATGTTGGCAGCATTAAAGGAAATTGCAAAATGTAAGGGTATAACTGGAGTACATTGTGAAAATGATGGAATTATAAAAGAACTTCGTTCAAATGTAAAAGGTGATGATAACAAAAAAGTTATCTCGCACGCATTAACCCGTCCTGCGGTAGCTGAAGCTGATTGTGTAAATCGCCTCGCTTATATGTCAAATATAACAGGTGCTGCATTTTTAGCGGTTCATGTAACTTGCGAAGAGGCACTTAATGAAGTAAAACTTGCTAAAGAAAAAGGATATAAAGTTTATGGCGAGACCTGTCCTCAGTATTTATATTTTGATGATAGTGTATATAAAAAGAGTTTTGTTGAAGCGAGTAAATATGTATGCGCACCACCGATAAGAAAGAAGAAAGATATCAATGCTCTTTGGAAAGCTATAAATGATGGAAGTATAGACATAGTTTCAACAGACCATTGCTCGTTTACTAAAGAACAAAAAGCTCTTGGCAAAGATGATTTTAGAAAGATACCAGGCGGACTTAATGGTGTAGAGCAAAGAGGCATTTTACTATTTGATGCATGCCTTAATAAAAAACTTAAAATAGAAAGAATGTGTGCACTTCTTTCTGAAAACCCTGCAAAACTTTTTGGACTTTGGAATAGGAAAGGATATATAAAAGAAGGTTTTGATGCTGATTTGGTTATAATTGACCCTAAAAAAACCACAACTTTAAGCATAAAGAATCAAGTATCTAAGTCAGATTATTGTGCTTTTGAAGGGAAGAAGTTAAAAGGGAAGATTGAAGGAGTATTTTTGAGAGGTACACTGGTGGTGGATGAGAAGAAAAATGTTACTGAGAATATGGGTGAATATATAAAAAGAAAATTATATAAAGATGTATAGGGCTCGCATAGCTCGCCCCTACGGTGAGTTAGCATAGTTCGCCCCTATGGTGAGTTAGCATAGCTCGCCCCTATGATGAGTTAGCATAGCTCGCTACTTCGGTGAGTCGGCAAAGCTATCCTTTACGATAAATTGAAAAACTCGCTTAAAAAAATACTTTATATTAAGTAAAGAAGTGTTATAATTATGTTATGGTAATTTTGCTATATTTTTAGAAAAACTATAGATTTCTAAAGAGTGTAGCAATTTTATAAATAAAAATTTAGGAGGGTTCTATGGAAAAACTTTTCAAACTCAAAGAAAAAGGTACTGATGTAAGAACAGAAATTATTGCTGGATTAACTACATTTATGGCTATGGCTTATATTTTAGCTGTTAATCCAAATATCTTATCTGCATCTGGCATGGATGCTGGTTCGGTATTTAGTGCAACAGGAGTTGCATCAGCAATTGCATGTTTCCTTATGGGATTAATTGGTAATTTCCCATTTGCACTTTCAGCTGGTATGGGACTTAATGCTTACTTTACTTACTCAGTTGTTATGGGACTTGGAGTTTCATGGCAAGTTGCACTTGCAGCTGTATTTACAGAAGGTGTTATTTTCCTTTTATTATCAGTTGTAAATGTAAGAGAGGCAATGTTTGAAGCTATTCCACTTTCACTTAAGAGTGCTGTATCAGCAGGTATAGGACTTTTTATTACTATTATTGCACTTATTAATGCAAAAGTTTTACAAGCTAGTGATAGCACAGTTGTTTCACTCATTTCATTCCATTCTGCTTTTGACAAAGAGTATAATGTAATGGATTTACAAGTTTGCTCTGCAGTTCTTTGCTTAGTTGGAATTGTTATAACTGCTTATTTGGTTCATAAAAAAGTAAAAGGAAATATCCTTCTTGGTATTCTTATTACTTGGTTACTTGGAATCGTTGCACAAATTACTGGAATATATAAACCAATGCCAGAAGCAGGATTTTATTCAGTAATTCCTAGTAGTATATTTGCACTTCCTGCATCTATGGCTCCAACCTTTGGTAAATTCTTGAATGGATTTGGTTCAATTGGTAAAGAAGGCGGAATAAGTGTTATGAACTTTATAGTTGTTATTGTATCATTCTTATTCGTAGATATATTTGATACTCTTGGAACACTTATAGGTTGTGCTAAGGCAGGTGGCATGTTAAATGAAAAAGGTCGTCTTCATAATGTTAAGTATGCTCTCTTTTCAGATGCAGTTGGTACAACTGTAGGTGCAGTATGTGGTACATCAACTGTTACAACATTTGTTGAATCAGCATCAGGTATTGAAGCTGGTGGTAGAACTGGTCTTACTGCTATAACAGTAGGAATACTATTCTTGGTAGCTATGTTCTTCTGGCCACTTTTCAGCGTTATTCCATCATTTGCAACTGCTCCAGCACTTGTAATTGTTGGATACCTTATGATGAAGCATGTAGTAGATATTCCTTGGGATGATGCGACTGAGTCAGTTCCAGCATTCCTTGCAATTCTTGCTATGCCATTCTTCTATAGTATATCTGAAGGTATAGCATTTGGTATAATTTCTTATGTAGTTATTAATCTCATTTCTGGAAATGGTAAGAAAATTACGCCAACATTATTTGTTATAGCGGTATTATTTGTTTTGAAATATATTTTGATCTAGTTGAGTTTATGTTTGGGCGAAGTTTTTCTTCGCCCAAATATTTATAGTATGACATTTTGTCAAAAAAGTTGGAGGCTATATGGCAAGAATATGGACAACAACATTTGATAGAGTTGTAGATAGAGTAAAAAAAGCCACTGGTGAAAAGAAGGCGGATTTAGTATTTAAAAATGCTAAGTATGTTAATCTTTTTACTGATGAAATAGTAGAGGCTGATATAGCTGTATGTAGGAAGCATATTGTTGGAGTTGGTAAATATGATGGAGAAGTAGAAGTTGATTGTACTGGTAAAATATTAGTGCCATCTTTTATTGATGGACATATGCATCTTGAATCTGTTATGATAAGTCCAAGGAGTTTTAGGGATTTAGCTGTGCCTCATGGTACTTGTGCTGTTATTGCAGATCCACACGAAATAGCAAATGTAGCAGGAATAGACGGAATAAATTATATTTTAAAGATGACTGAAGATTTAGATATACATGTTGGAATTATGATACCATCTTGTGTTCCATCCACTCCACTTGATGAATCTGGAGCAGTGCTTGATAGTGAAACTATAAAACCTCTATATGAAAATGAGAGAATTTATGGATTGGCAGAGATGATGAATGCCTATGGTGTGACACATGCTGATCCTGAGTGCATAAAGAAGTGTGTGGATGCTATGAATGCTGATAAACTTATTGATGGTCATGCACCGGGGCTTACAGGAAATATGCTTAATGCATATATGACATCTGCAGTGTCAACTGATCATGAATGTTCTACATTTGAAGAGGCAAGAGAAAAGTTAGAAAGAGGTATGTGGATTGAGATAAGAGAAGGTACTGTCTGCAGAGACCTTGATGCTCTGATGAAATTATTTGAAGCACCATACTATCATAGAAGTATGCTTGCGACTGATGATAGTCATCCAGATACAATTGTAAATATAGGTCATATAGATAAGATAATTCGTCAAGCAATAAAAAATGGAGCAGATCCAATTCATGCTATTAAGATGGGAAGTCTAAATGCTGCAAAGCATTATAACTTAACACATATGGGTGCTATAGGTGTTGGATATCTTGCAAACATTGTCATACTTGATGATTTAGAAACTATAAAGATAAACTCATGCTATTTAAATGGTGAAAAAGTTTCAGAAGGAGACCAGGTATTAAAAAAATATACTGATGATTATAATACACTTGATAAAAATGAGTTTAAACGAGTTTATTATTCATTTAATATGAATAATGTGAAAGAAACAGATTTTCAAATCAATGTAAAAGGAAAGCAACAAAGGGTTATGGAGATTATTCCAGGTGGAGTTTTGACTAAAGAAGCAACCTTTGATATTATAGAAAGAAGTGGAATGCCATATGGCGTTGACACTGATAGAGATATAGTAAAAATAGCAGTAGTTGAGAGGCATCATGCTACAGGACATATAGGTATTGGCTTTATAAAAGGATATGGCATTAAACAAGGGGCAATAGCATCAAGCATAGGGCATGATTCACATAATATAATAGTTGTCGGAACAAACAACAAAGATATGGCTATGGCAGTAAATACTGTAAAGAATAACAATGGTGGACTTGCAATAGTTTGTGACAATGTCTTGCTTGGTGACTTAAAACTTGAAGTTGCTGGACTTATGACTGAGAATGATGAGAATTATGTTATAAATAACATTGAAAAATTAAAAGATATTGCTTACTTTGACTTAGGAGTAAAACGTGACATAGATCCGTTTATGACTTTGGCATTTATGCAACTTCCAGTTATACCAGAACTTAAAATTATACCTAAAGGCTTAGTTAAAGTTTCAACACAAGAAGTAGTGCCGGCAGTATATGATTAATATGGGGCTCGCGTAGCTCGCCCATACAAAGTTCGCGTAGCTCGCCCATACAAAGTTTGCGTAGCTTGCCCATACAAAGTTCGCGTAGCTTGCCAATATGTGTCGTAGTCGCGAGCTATGCGAGCGACACAATAATATATTATATTTAAAAGGAGATAAAATTATGTTAAAAGAAATTAAAACAAATGGAGCACCAGCAGCTATAGGACCATATAGCCAAGCTGTAGCAGTGGGAAATTTTTTATTTGCATCAGGTCAAATACCTGTAGACCCAGCAACAGGAAATGCACCAGAAGGAATTGAAGCTCAAGCTGAACAGAGTTGCAAAAATGTTGGAGCGATTTTAAAAGAAAATGGAATGGACTTTTCTAATGTAGTTAAGACAACTTGTTTTCTTGCTGATATGGGTGACTTTGCAAAGTTTAATGAGGTTTATGCAAAATATTTTAATGGTAGTGTTAAGCCAGCAAGATCTTGTGTTGCTGTAAAAGCTATACCAAAGGGAGTACTTTGTGAGATAGAAGTTCTTGCTGTTAAAGATTAGTTTTTATATTTGATGTAGTATTTTAAAATGCATAGAGGTGACCTTCACCTCTATGTTTTATGATAGGAGATAAATATGGATTTTGCGATAAAAGGTGACATTCTATATTCAAAGAGTTTAAATAAAGTAAAAGAATGTGAGAACTCTTATTTAGTCTGCATTAAAGGAAAAAGTGAAGGGGTATATAAGAAATTACCAGCAAAGTATAAAGGCATAAAAGTATATGATTATACTGGCTACCTAGTTATACCAGGCTTAGTTGATATGCACTTACACGCTCCACAGTATATGTTTATTGGACTTCATATGGATTTGAAATTGCTTGATTGGTTAAATAAATATACTTTTCCAGCTGAATCAAAATATAAAGATATTAGATTTGCAAAAAAGGCATATGATATTTTTATAAAAGATTTAACACTTACTGCAACTACAAGGTTTGCTATGTTTGCAACTATTCATAATGATGCAACACTTTATCTTATGAATGAACTTGAAAAAACAGGTTTTAAGGGATATGTTGGTAAGGTTAATATGGATAGGAATTCACCAAAATATCTTATAGAAACAACAAGTAAATCTGTAAAGGATACTTTAAAATGGCTTGATGCTTGTGAAGACTTTAAAAATGTAAAACCAATACTTACACCACGCTTTGTACCAAGTTGTACAGATAAATTAATGGCTGAATTATCAAAGATAATGAAAGAAAGAAATTTACCTATTCAGTCTCATTTATCAGAGAATCGTTCTGAAATAGAATGGGTAAAAAAACTTGTACCAAAAGCAAAAAATTATGAAGAAGCATATGATATGTATGATATGCTAGGTACAGTTTCTAATTCTATAATGGCTCATTATGTATGGCCAGATAAGAAGGGAATTGAACTTATGAAAGGTAGAAATGTGTGGGTTGCACATAGTCCTTCATCAAATAGAAACTTGTGCTCAGGCATAGCTCCTATAGGAAGATATTTAAGAGAAGGTATAAAAGTTGGACTTGCAACTGATGTAGCTGGTGGTTCTTATCTTTCTATGTTTAGAGCAATTGAAGACTCTATAACTACTTCAAAAATTAGAAATTGTTTATATGATCCAGAATATTATAATGTGACAATAGAGCAAGCTTTATATCTTGCAACTCTTGGAGGTGGTGAATTCTTTGGTAAGGTAGGAAGTTTTGATAAAGGTTATGAATTTGATGCAATAGTTTTAAATGAGAGAGATATACCAACAATTCTTATGTCAGAATTGACTCTACTTGAGAGATTTGAAAGATACATATATCGTTCGCATACAAATGTATATGCAAAATTTATAGCTGGTAAAAAAATTGTATAGTATGAGTGAATATATATGAAAATATTGAGTATAATCGCTCAAAAACCAAGTAGCACTGGAAGTGGAGTATATTTAACAGAACTAGTTAAGTGCTTTAAAGAATTTGGTGCAAGCCAAGAGATAATTTGTGGTGTATATAGTGATGATGAAATTTTTGATGAAGACGGAATAAAGTATAATAAAGTTGTATTTAATACAAAAGAACTACCAATTAAAATAGCAGGTATGTCAGATGTGATGCCATATGAAAGTATTAAGTACAGTGACTTCATAGGTGATGACATTAAACTAAATTATTGGGTAAATGCATTTAGAAAAAAGATAACAGACGCTATAGTTTCATTTTGCCCCGATTTAATTATATGTCATCATTTATATTTACTGACGGCACATGTTGTAAATATTGTAGAAGACTTAAAAAGCAAAAACCACATTTGCAACTGTAAGATTTATGGTATATGTCATAATACTGATCTGAGACAATATAGGCAAACCAATTTAGAACGAGAGTTTATAAAAGAAAATATTAAAAAACTTGATACAATATTTGCTTTAAGTAAAGAGCAAGCGAATCTCGTACAAGATATTTTTAATCTTGATGAAAATAAGATTAAAATACTTGGCATAGGATATAATGACAAAATATTTTATAATAAAAATGAAAAAAGAGATAAGTATAAAATCATATATGTTGGTAAAGTAGCTAATAAAAAAGGAGTTTTTAGTCTTATTAAAGCGCTCAACTTGCTTGATGATGAAAGAATAACTATAGATATAGTTGGAGGTGCAGGAGATAAGTTAGAGTATGATACTATTTTATCTGAAAGTAAAAAGTCAAAGTCGACTATTAAATTTCTTGGGGTAAAACATCAATGTGAACTTGCTGATTTGTATAATGAACATAATATATTTATTTTACCATCATTTTCTGAAGGATTGCCAATGGTCCCACTTGAGGCACTGGCTTGTGGTTGTAAAGTAATAATCAGTGATTTGCCAGGTGTTAGGGATTTTTTGGATAAGAATGTTAAAAATGCTAGTATAAGGTATGTGACCTTGCCTAAACTTTTAAATGTAGATGAGGCAGAACAAGATGAACTTAGTAAGTATGAAGAAAGACTTGCAGAAATTATAAAAGATTGTTTGAATGATAATAATAGTTATGAACCTAGTTTATCTAGTGTTTCTTGGACGAATATTGCAAAACTAATATATGATGCTTTATAATATATAGAAATAAAGATACTGATATGCTTTGCCACTAATACTACATATTGTTGACATAATATATGATATTTATTATAATAACATAGTTAAAATATATTAAATTTGCATCGGAGGATAATACCACCCATGCAAATAGTTAAAATGTTCAATTGGATTTATTAAATTAAACATTTGTTTATGAAGGAGTTAATTATGAATACTAGCATGATGATTTTGGCAATAATGATTATTTATTTTGTGATAGTTATTATTACTGGATTTATGGTTGGAAAAAATAGGGATCAAAGTAGAGAATGGTTCTTTCTTGGTGGAAGAAAGATGGGACCAATTGTTACTGCGATGTCTGCAGAAGCATCTGACATGAGTTCATACTTGCTTATGGGTATACCAGGTGTGGCATACCTTACAGGTTTAGCAGATGCAACTTGGACTGCTATAGGACTTGGAATAGGAACATATCTTAATTTTTTACTTGTAGCTAAAAAACTCAGAAGATATAGTGTAAAGATTAATGCTATAACAATACCAGATTTTTTCTCAAAAAGATTTGGTGATAAGTCAAAGATTATAGAAACAGTGTCTGCAATTGTTATTATAATATTCTTTATTCCTTATGTTGCATCGGGTTTACAAGCGATGGGAACTTTATTTAATACTTTGTTTAATATGGATTATATGATTGGTGTAATTATTGGAGCAATAGTTATACTCTCATATGCAATCCTTGGTGGCTTCGAGTCAGTGTCTATCACAGATTTGATACAAGCAGTTATTATGACATTTGCATTAGTTGTTATAGTATTATTTGCTATTAATTCTGCAGGCGGTTGGAATAATGCCATGAACTATCTTGGAAACCTTCCAGGATTTTTAAAACTCAATGAAATGTATGATGCAGAAACAAATAGTGCTGTACCATATGGATTTATTACTATTATATCTACTATGGCTTGGGGGCTTGGATATTTTGGTATGCCACATATATTAGTTCGTTTTATGTCTATAAGAGATGAGAATGAATTGAAATTATCTCGTAGAATAGCAGCGGTGTGGGCATTCATATCTATGGGAATAGCAATAATAATTGGTATTGTTGGAAAAGCAATGAGCAATGAAGGCGTTATAGAGACTTTGACAGGTTCAAATACTGAAAGAGTTATTATTTATATATCAAATTTACTTGCTAAAAATGGATTCTTTGCTGCAATTGTAGCAGGACTTATACTTACTGGAATAATTGCTGCAACTATGTCTACAGCTGATTCGCAGCTTCTATGTGCTGCTTCGTCATTCTCAGAAAACCTTGTTCAAGGAACATTTAAAAAGCAATTGAATGAAAAGCAATCATTAATAGTTGCAAGATGCACAATAGTTGTTATGGTATTGATTGCAATATTGATTGCAGGCAATCCAAATTCACCAATAGGTAAAAGTATATTCCAAGTAGTATCATTTGCTTGGGCTGGCTTTGGAGCATGCTTTGGACCAGCGATGCTTCTTGCTCTTTTCGATAAGAAGATGAATAAAGAGGGTATAAGTGCTGGTATGATAGCAGGTGCAATAGTAATATTTATATGGAAGTTTGCAATTCGTCCACTAGGTGGAGCTTGGAACATATATGAATTGCTTCCAGCATTTTTGATAAACTTTATTATAGCAGTTATAGTTTCAAAAGTTACTAAAGAGCCTGATACAGAAATTCAAAAAACATTTGAGGAAGTAATGAGTAAGTAATTATAGGCGACACAAAGTCGCCTTTTAAATTTGTTATTTATGTATTATTAGGAATTTATTATTAATAAAAATTGATTATTTTTTTGATTGCCTATTTTAGAATAATGAGGATTATATATGAAATGTAATAGAACAATAAAAATAATAATGATAGTGACTTTTATCTTGTTAACATCTTGCAATAATGATGTTGTTCTTAACAATGTAGAGAGTAGTAGTCTAAGTAAAATAAAAGAAACAAATAAAAATTATGATATTGATAATGCTAATACAAATAATAGTACTAAAAACGGTGTTATTGATGTAAAATTAAAATTAGGGAAAAGCAAAGAGTATAATAATGTAGTAGTAGAAGATACAGAAAAATTGAAATCTAAAGGAAAAGAACACAGTGTGAAATATTATTCATATATTCCATTAGAAAAGAAGGATGGACAGGATTTTACATATTATGATGTGGGCAATAATGAAAGATATATGAAAATAAATGAAAATGTATTAAAAAATACATATAAATGGGAAAATGCTGAGGGTGTTTTTTCAAAAAAGGCACCGCTTGGTTATAATATGAGTTATGGTATAGACATTTCAAAACACAATGGTAATATTGATTTTAAAAAAGTAAAAGATGCAGGATTTGAATTTGTATTTATAAGAATTGCATATAGGGGTTATGGGCAGAAAGGAACACTTAAAGTTGATGAAATGCAAGAAGCCAATCTGAAAAAAGCAAAAGATGCAGGATTAAAAGTGGGTGCATATGTATTTTCTCAAGCGATTAATGAAAATGAAGCACTAGAAGAAGCAAAATTAGCGGTAAATATACTTGGGAATTATAAATTAGATTTGCCACTTGTGTTTGACCCTGAGACAATAAAGGGAGACATTGCAAGAACAGATGATGTGACAGGAGATCAGTTTACTAAGAATGCAATTGCCTTTTGTGAAGAAATAAAAAAAGCAGGATTTACACCTGCAATATATAGCAATATGGTCTGGGAAGATTACTATTATGACATGGAAAAACTAAAGGATTATGAGATTTGGTATGCAGATTACAACAAAATTCCTCAAACCCCATATAATTTTAAATATTGGCAATTTAGTGAGGTCGGCATAGTAGATGGCATAGACGGAGAGGTCGACTTAAACATAATGATATACTAAATTTTTTTATTTAAATTTGGGTAAATTTGGGGACGGGGTATATTATTTGAAATTTAGGGACACCCTTGCTATAAGCAAATATAGCCAAAATTATAATTTTTACTGTCAAGAAAAATGCTTGACACCAATGTCAAAATATGTTAATATATAAGTCCGCAGCTTAGGCGGACTTTTTATATGCCTTATGGAAGATATATTTAACAAATCAATATTATATGATTTATATGGTGGCCTTTTAAGTGAAAATCAAAAACTTGTGTATGAGTACCATGTAAATGATGATTTGTCTTTTACAGAGATTGGAGAAGAGTTGAATATAACAAGGCAAGCGGCATATGATTTATATAAAAATGCAGATAAAAAATTAAAAGAAATTGATAAAAAGCTGATGCTAAGTGTAAGATTTAAAGATATAGAAAAAATTGCAAATGATATAACACAGGTTGCAAAAGAGAATAAGGAGATAATTAAATTATCTAATAAAATTAATAATATTATTAAAGGAGGAAATAATTAAATGGCTGTAAAAATACGGTTAAAGAAATTGGGACATGCACACAATGCATTTTACAGAGTTGTAGTTGCTGATTCACATTACCCAAGAAACGGAAGATTCATTGAGGAGATAGGTTACTATAACCCTTATAAAGAACCATCTGAAGTAAAAATTGACGAAGAAGCTTGCAAGAAATGGATTTCAAATGGTGCTAAGCCAACTGAGACTGTAGGTAAACTTCTTAAAGCAACAGGGATAGTCAAGTAAGGTGGTACTATGAAAGATGTTTTAGAATACATTGTAAATGCGTTAGTCACAAAAAAAGATAAGGTAAACATTAAAGAGGAAAAAGACGGCAATTTTATAAGGTATACTGTGCAAGTTGATAAGGATGATTTTGGAAAAGTAATAGGACACGAAGGAAAAATTGCAAAAAGTATAAGGGCAATTATGGGAGCGATAGCAACCGTAAAAGAAGTAAAAGTTGTAGTTGATATAAGATGAGAAAATACTTAAGAATAGGCAAGATAATATCACTTCATGGAATAAAAGGTGAAGTAAAAATATTTCCAACTACCGATGATTTAAATAGATTCAATGACTTAAAAGATTTTTATATACTTGAAAATGATGATGCTAATGATGATGAATTTGAAAAACTTGATACATTTACACCTGAAGGTGTCAAATATATAAAAAATACTTGCATTTTAAAAATAAGTGGCTATAACAAAATAGAAGAATCTATTAAACTGATTGGTAAAAACATATACGTAAGCCGTGACAATGCAACCCCATTAAAAAATAATGAATATTACATTGTAGATTTGATAGGGGTGAAAGCATATGTAGCAGATGAGTATATAGGAGATGTAAAAGATATTATGAAGTCATCAAGTAATGGTATCTTAGTTATTGACTACAATGGCAAGGACTTGCTAGTGCCAATGGTTACAGATTTTGTGGAAAAAATAGATATTGAGAAATCTATAATTATTTTAAAGACAATAGAAGGATTAATTTGAAGATTAATATCATGACAATATTCCCACAAATGTTTAACGATTTTAAAAGAGAAAGTTTAATCGGAAAAGCAATTGACAAGGGAATTCTAGAAATCAATGTTTTCAATATAAGAGATTATTCAAAAGATTCTCATAAATCAGTTGATGATGAAGTGTATGGTGGTGGCAATGGGATGCTTATGATGGCTCAACCAATTTATGATTGTTATAAAGCAATTGTAGAAGATAAGACAGGCATTGACACTTATTATATGTCACCGAAGGGCAAAGTATTTAATCAAGAAATGGCTATAGATTTTTCAAAGAAAGATGAAATTATTATACTTTGTGGGCATTATGAAGGAGTAGATGAAAGAGCATTGAAACTTATTAATGCCAAAGAAATATCAATAGGTGATTATGTTTTAACTGGTGGTGAACTTCCAGCTATGGTAATCATAGATTCCATGGCAAGGTTTATAAGAGGAGTTTTATCAAATGATGAATCAACAAGTATAGAATCTTTTAGAAATAATTTACTTGAATATCCACAATATACAAGACCATACGAATATGAAGGATTAAAAGTTCCTGACATACTATTAAGTGGAGATCACAAAAAAGTAGATGAATGGAATTTAGAAAAATCAATTGAAATAACAAAAAACAATAGACCTGATTTATATGAAAAGTATTTAAAAGAAAATAATTAGGAGGATGCTATGAATTCAATAATTAAAGAAATTGAACAAGAAACACTTAGAAAAGAAAAACTTGAATTTAATGTTGGTGATAGTGTTAAAGTTCATAATTTAATAAGAGAAGGCGAAAAAGAAAGAGTACAAATTTATGAAGGAGTTGTCCTTAAGAGACAAGGCGGTGGTAATAGAGAGACATTTACAGTTAGAAAGAATTCTAATGGTGTAGGAGTAGAAAAAACTTTCCCAGTAAATAGTCCTATGGTAGTTAAAGTAGAAGTAGTGAGAAAAGGTAAAGCAAGAAGAGCAAAACTTAACTATTTAAGAACAAGAATTGGTAAAGCAGCTAAAGTAAAAGAAGACTTAACAAGTCAAGTTAATAGTTAATAATCTTGGACGAAAACTTAGTATTAAAAATTTGTAGAATTTTTGTAGATATTATTTTTGCTGTTGCAGTAGCATTTATTGTAAGTTATGTTTTATTTACGCAGAGGCTGCAGCAAGGTTTTAGTATGGCGCCATATATAAATGATGGCAATATTGTTCTTGTTAATAGATTGTATAGAAATGTGTTACCACTTTACAAAAATGATGTAATAGTGTTTAACAATAACGGACAAGATAGCATCAAGAGAGTATATGGTTTGCCAGGTGAAACTATTACAATAAGTAATGGCGATTTTTATATTGATGATATAAAAATCGAAAATGATAATTTAAAAAATTCATTATCATCTAATATTGATCAAAATGTTAAACTTGGTGAAGATGAGTATTATGTGCTTGGAGATAATCTTGATAGTTCAAAAGACTCTAGGTTTGCTGATGTTGGCAATATTAAAAGAAGCGATATTGTAGGCAAAGTTTGGTTTGTAGTTAGACAATAAAAGAAATGAAAATTGAATGGTTTCCTGGTCATATAGCAAAGGCTAGGAGAGAAATTAAAGAGCATATTAAAGAAGTTGATTTTGTGATTGAGATAGTTGATGCGAGATGCATAATGTCTTCAATCAATTTTTTAAATGAAGAGATAAAGAATAAAAAAAGATTGGTAGTAATAAATAAAATTGATTTGGCAGATGAAAATGAAACTAAAAAAATCACAAAAAATAAATTGAAAGAACTAATACATGATTTTGATGGGGAGATAGTATTTTTAGATAGTCGAAATAATAATATAAAAAAAGATGTAGATAAAAAGATAGATATACTTACTAAAGAAATTATAGAAAAGAATGAAAAAAAAGGAATCAAAAATACCATTGTAAAATCAATGGTAGTGGGGATGCCAAATGTTGGAAAGAGTACATTTATTAATTCATATGTAAGAAAAAGAGTCAATAAGGTTGAAAATACACCTGGAGTAACAAAAAGATTAAGTTGGACAAAAATAAGTGACAAGATGCTGCTTTTAGATACGCCAGGAGTGACAGTTAAAAAATTTGAAAATAATGATATAGGTCTAAACCTAGCGCTTGTAGGTTCTATAAATGATAATATATTGGAAAAACAAGATTTAGCTTACGAGTTTTTACGAAAAGTATATAAAAAATATTATAAAATATTTATAAAAAGATATAAATTAGAAAGGTCAGATGAAAATACGGCAGCACTTGATGTTATGAATGAAATCGCAGAAAAGAATGCTTGTTATAAAAAAGGTGGCGGAATCAATTATGACAAAGTCGCAAATCTTATAATAAATGATTTCCGTAAGGGTAGCATTGGAAGAATTAGTTTGGAATTTGAAATATAAGATTGTTATAAAAATAATATATATGACTAAAATTAATGATGAAAAATTGAACGCAGAAAGACTTAGACTTAAAGAGATGTCTGAGTATGAGAATAAGTATAGTGAATATTTAATTGCTGGAATTGATGAAGCAGGACGTGGACCGCTGGCAGGACCAGTTGTCGCAGCCTGTGTGGTGCTAGATAAAACCAAAGAAATATTATACATAAATGACTCAAAGAAAATTAGTGAAAAAAAAAGAAATCTACTCTATGATGAGATTATAGAAAAGTCAATTGCTTATGGAGTTGGGATAGTAGATGAAAAAGTGATTGATAATATAAATATACTTGAAGCAACTCACATTGCTATGAAAGAAGCATATGAAAAGGCTGATAATATGTGTAAAGAAAAGACTGGAAAGAATATAAATATGCTTTTTGTTGATGCATTAATTATTAAAAATGTAGATATAAAACAAGTAGATATAGTGCATGGCGATGCATTATCATTATCAATAGCAGCTGCAAGTATAATTGCAAAAGTTACAAGAGATAGAATGATGATGGATTATGATAAAAAATATCCAGAATATGGTTTTGCAAAGCACAAAGGTTATGGTACAAAATTCCATATGGAAAAGTTAAAAGAAATTGGACCATGTGACATACATAGGAAGTCATTCCTATCATTTCTAAATAATTAGATTTAAGATGTAGGAAACATAAGTATAAACATTAATATATGATAAATAAAAGAGAGATTGGCAAAAAATATGAGAGCATCGCAAGAGATTATCTTGTTAAAAATGATTATAAAATAATAAAGTATAATTTTAATTGTAAAATTGGCGAAATAGATATTATAGCAAAAAATGAAGAGTATTTATGCTTCATAGAAGTTAAATATAGAGACAAAGATAGTTTGGCTAAAGGGCTTTATGCAGTTGACAAACATAAACAAAGAAAAATATATAATGTTGCAAAATATTATATGCTTATAAATAATATTAGTGAAAACACCGCTTGTAGATTTGATGTTATAAGTATAGATGGAGATGAGATTACATTAATAAAAAACGCATTTCCATAATTGTAGTGGCGAGCTATGCGAGCCGAAAGGATAAAATAATGGGGAAAATAGCACTTACTGGTGATAGACCAACGGGAAAACTACATTTAGGACATCTTGTTGGGTCTTTGAATAATAGGTTAAATTTGCAAAATGATAAAAGTTTTGACGAAATTTATATTATGCTTGCAGATGGACAAGGACTTACTGATAATTTCAATAATCCAAAAAAAATTAGAGATAATATAATTCAAGTAACACTTGACTATTTGTCTATTGGACTTGACCCAAATAGAGTTACTATTTTTGTGCAAAGTGCATTGCCAGCATTAACTGAACTTACTTTTTACTATATGAATCTTGTTACTGTGCCTCGACTTGAAAGAAATCCAACTGTAAAAGCAGAAATGGAGCTTAGAGGTTTTAACAGTGGTGATGAAGGACTTCCAGTTGGATTTTTTACATACCCTATAAGTCAGGCTGCAGACATAACAGCATTTGATGCAAATGTTGTACCAGTTGGTGAAGATCAAAAGCCAATGCTTGAGCAATGTAGAGAGATAGTGCATAAGTTTAATTCAATATATGGTGAGACGCTTGTTATGCCTGAAATCATGCTTCCAAAAAATGAAAAGGCTACAAGACTTAAAGGACTTGATGGCATTGAAAAGATGTCAAAGTCACTTAATAATTGTATATACATATCAGAACCAGCAGATTCTTTAAATAAGAAAGTTATGTCAATGTACACAGATAAGAATCATATAAAACCAACAGACCCAGGCAATGTAGAAGGCAATGCAGTATTTAATTTCTTAGATATATTTTGTGAAGATAGACATTTTAATGATTATTTAAATGATTATAAAAATCTTGACGAGATGAAAGAACATTATAAAAAAGGTGGACTTGGAGATGTAAAGTGTAAGAAATTTTTGTATGCAATTTTAGAAGAAAAAATTTCAAAATTTAGAACTGAAAGAGAAAAGTGGGAAAATAATTTATCAGATGTATATGATATACTTGAGACAGGCACTAAGAAAGCCATAGCTAAATCAAATGCTACATATGCAAGAGTGAAAAAAGCAATGTGTATGGATTACTTTGATGACAAAAATAAGATTGTAGAAGAATGGAAAGAAATACTAGCCAATAAATAAAATATCATAGATGTAAACTTATTTAAGAATAATGTTGGAGTTATAATAATGAAACTTAGAGGACTTAGAGGAAGCGCATTTGAAGATATGATTAATAGGACGATAGAAGATTATCGCCATAAGAAACTTGCACTTATTCAAAAGATACCTACTCCAATAGTGCCGACAAAAATGGACAAAGAAGGCCATATAACACTAGGATATTTTGATAAAAAATCTACAGTTGATTATATAGGAGTTGTTCAAGAAATACCAGTATGTTTTGATGCAAAAGAATGTGCATCAAATACATTCCCTTTAACAAACATACATAAACATCAATATGAGTTTATGCAAGAGTTTGAGGAACAAGGTGGTATTTCTTTTATTTTGATTTATTTTAATAAAATAGAAATAGCATATTATTTGAAATTTAATGAGTTAAAAAAATATTGGACAGCTAAAACTGATATAAAAGTTAATGATCTTATAAAAGATTATAGAATAGAAATGAAACGAAAAATAAAATTACCTATAATAGAAAAGTTACAATTAGATATAGATGAAAGATAATATTTATAAGAGTGTGAATATAATGAATGTTGAAAATGATTTCCTAGAAGAAAGTTTAAGAAAAAGTGAATATAGTAGTGAAGAAATTAGTAATATTATAAAAGGCTTGAGCGAAGAAAAATTGACTACTTTTAGAATAAATAATATTAAATGCAAGGATAAAAAAGAGTTGCTTGATGCCTTAGATAATCTAGGAATAAAATACACAGAGCACAAGGATATAAAAGATGCATATATATTAGATAATTATAAAATTAAAGATGGCTTTGATTCAAAAACTAGTTTAAGAATTGAAAAAATGGCATTTTACAAAAATGGAGAAATATATGTTCAAAGTCTTTCTTCTATGCTACCAGTTATTGCTCTAGCACCACATGAGAATGAAAATATACTGGATATGTGTGCTGCACCAGGTAGTAAGACAACTATGATACAAAGCATATGCAATAACAAGGTTAATCTAACTGCTGTAGAACTTCACAAAGATAGATTTGAAAAATTAAAATATAATTTAGATATACAAGGTGCGAATGCATTGGTATTCAATCAAAATGCATTAGATTTAGATGATATGTTTAAATTTGATAAAATTTTACTTGATGTTCCATGTTCTGGTTCAGGCACTTTAAATATAAATGATAATAAGTATAAGAATTATTTCACAAAAGAACTTATAGATAAATGTGTAAAAACGCAGAAAAAACTTATAAAGAAAGCATACAAACTGCTTAAAAATGATGGGGTATTGATATATTCAACTTGTTCTTTATTGAAAGAGGAAAATGAAGACATAATAGATTATGCAAGGCAAAATGGATTTAAAATGGATTTCTGTAAAATAAAAAATGAACATAAGATGTGGAGCGAAGGTAGTTCGGTAAATGAAGGGGTATATATAAAGATATTACCAGATAAATTGCATGAAGGTTTCTTTGTTGCAAAATTAAAAAAGTAATTAAGTTTAGGATATTTCTTTGATAAGTATTTCAGGTTTTACATTTATGCTATAGTTTTTATGGTATATGCAAAAACCAGGAGCTTTTCCTTTGACTTTTTTCAATTCTTTTCTTAAGGTATAATCCACGGTTGCTTTTGTTTCATTTCTTTTCTCACTGAAATAAGCGGCAAGAGAGGCAGCTTCAATCAAGGTTTTATCATCTAATTCCTCATATGGTTTTTTGACAATGACATGTGAACCAGTAGCATCTTTAATATGTAACCAAGTGTCATTTGAATTCGCAAGAGTGAAAGTTAGATACTCATTTTGTAAATTGTTTTTGCCAACATAAATATCTATACCCTCTGATGATTTAAAATGATGAATATTGTAATTTAATTTGTTACTTTTTTTAATACTTTTTCTTTTGATATTATCTTGTTTTTGTTTTTTTAAACTCTGTATCTTACTTGCTTCATCAAAGTATTTTACTATTTCTTCTCTAATCATATACAAGTCATTTTTATCTAATGGCATAGATAAAGAATTAGAAATTGTATTTAAGTGTTCAAGTTTATCAAGTGCTTCATTTAATAATTTTTCAGCATTGTCTTTGGTTCTTTTTAATTTATTGTATTTGTCATAATACCTTTCAACATTTTTAGCAACTGTAAGTGATTCATCAATAGGTATCTTCACAATTTCATCATTGTGATTATAATCTTTACAAGTTAGAATTCCATCTTTTATATCAGATAAATTATATCCGAAAGCTGAAACCAACTCACCATAATTCTTGTATTTATCTGCATCTTCACATTTTGCTAAATCTTTTTTGTAAATATCTATTTTCTTATTTAGTTTAGTATATAGGCTTTTTACGGTTGATTCTATGGCTTTTTTTTCGCTGGTATCATTCAAGTCAGTATATTTCTCATTTATATAAGTTTCTAGGCAAGTATTGATATCGTCAAAATATTTTAATTCACCTTCGTAGTTATTTAGTTTGAATAAATAAAAGTCTGATGGTTTACTATTTTTGTAATTTATAAGTGGCGTATATTTAATATCATTAAATAAAATATTTTCAATATTAGATTTAATGCTATTAAAAAGTTTTTCATAAGAGTTTTTATCTTTTATATATTTATTAACTATTTCATAGTTAAAATTACTAGAGTCAATTTTTTTATGCGTCAAAATTAGATAATTGAAAATTTCATTCATTACAAATTGCTTGGATAATCCAGCATATTTACTAGAAATTGCATTTGACAGATCAAACTTTTCATCATTTATGCTTGCCAGTGACATAGTTTCATTGATATTTGATAAAAAGCCATCAATATTTTCAAATAAAATTTCATTTTTATTCTCAATTTCTTGAATTGAATATTTTATCTTTGGCATTAGTCGTGCATTTGCAATATTGTTTTTAATTAAAACATCAATTATGATATTATCATTGTCTGTTATTACAATATTGCTATATTTCCCCATTATTTCAAAATACAAATAATAAGTTTTAATATCTCCACATTCATCAATGTTTTCAAATTCAAACTTAACTATCCTTTCTAAATATTTATTCTTATCAACTTTAGTTCTACTATTTTTACCAATTTGTGTGATATTTTTAATTAGGCTACCATTTAAATATTTCCTAAGTAACATACAAAATGCTGGAGGCACAGATAAGTTTTCAACTTGGTTTTTAGATAATAAAATATAAGGGAAATTTGGATTGGCTGAAAGGGTCAAAATAAGGTTTTGATTGTTTTTACGCATATGAAAACAAATCTCTTTATGAGACTTTTCAGTTATTTTTGATATGTGCTCATTTAAAACGATGCTCTTAATCTCCTTGATTTGAGCCTTTATAAATATACCATCATAAGCCATACTTAAATTTTACCATAAAATTGATATTTTTGCTAAATTTTAATACTTGACTAAAAAATAACAATAAAGTATAATTTAAAAGCACTTATTTTTAGGGGGTGTTAGCTCAGCTGGGAGAGCATCTGCCTTACAAGCAGGGGGTCATAGGTTCGAGCCCTATACGCCCCATAATAAGTGATATGGCGAGATAGCTCAGTTGGCTAGAGCACGCGGTTCATACCCGCGGTGTCGAGGGTTCAAGTCCCCCTCTCGCTACATTATGCGAGAAATTATTCTCGCTATTTTTATAAGGAGACATTATGGATCAACACGTAAAAGATTTATTAGATGAATTTGAAGAAAATAAAGAATCATTAAATGTCATTAAAGAATTTTTAGTGGGTTTCTTAAAAAAGATAATTTGTGATGACAATAGAATATTTATTGCTGGGATAGAAGCAAGAGTTAAAACACATGAAAGTCTTGAAGGCAAACTTAATTTAAAAGGATATAAATATAAAAGTATAAAAGATATTACTGATTTAGTTGGAGCAAGAATTATAACATTTTATTCTGATCAAGTAGATTTTATAGCAAGTTTAATAGAGAAAAATTTCATCATAGATTATGATAATTCAATTGATAAAAGAAAACTGTATGAGGTTGATAGATTTGGTTATATGTCTCTACATTATATTTGTCAGTTGCCAAAAGAATTATTTTATGATGCAAGGCACGAGGAAATAAATAATATACGTTTTGAAATACAGATGCGAACAAGCCTTCAACATGTATGGGCAACTATATTTCATGATACAGGATATAAATCTGATGTTGAAGTTCCAAAAGAATATATAAGAAGGCTTGCAAGACTTGAAGGTTTACTTGAAATTGCAGATGATGAATTTTTAGTCATTAGAAATGAAATAGATGGATATAGAAAGAAGATAAGATCTCTTGTATCAAAGGGAGAATTTAAAGATATATCACTCAACATTGACTCATATAAAGATTATCTTTCACTTGATCCTTATAGGTCGCTTATAAATAAGATTGCAAGTATTACTGGCGCAGATGTTGAAAATGTAAGCTATTTAAGATTCTATGAAATATTCTTATACCTTGGATTAAAGAATTTAAGTGAAATTGAACAAATGAGAATATTACATAGTGAAGATGCTTATAAATTATCACTTACACAACTTGGAGGAACTGATATTGATATTATTTCTTCATCAGTAGCTATACAAAATATTTTAATTATATATGTTGTTAAACAAAAAAGAGGGAAAGAAGAACTTAAAAATTTACTTGATATGATAAGTGGTAGAAATGTTAGTGATGCATATGTTGATAAGATAATGGAACAGGCTAAGCCAATCATTATGATTTAAGGAGCATATGTTTCTTGAAATATTGGAGGAGATGGTAAATGGGCGAAAAGAAAATGGATACAAGTTTCCTTGACAAAGCGATAAACTTTGCTGTAAAGGCACATAGTGGTGTTGAGAGACGAGGAAAAGGATTCCCATATATAGTACATCCACTTGAGGCTATGGCGATTGTGGCTACTATTACAAATGATCAAGAAATGCTTGCTGCTGCTGCTCTTCATGATGTTGTTGAAGATACAGAATATACTGAAGAAGATATAAAAAAAGAATTTGGAGAAAGGGTGGCAAAATTAGTTGCTTCAGAATCTGATATAGTTATAGAGGGCAAGTCTGAAACTGAATCATGGCAAGAAAGAAAACAATATGCTATAGATAGATTAAAAAAGCTTGATAGAGATGGCAAGATTGTTGCGATAGGCGATAAACTGTCAAATGCAAGAGCCATGCTAATAGACTATAAAAATTTAGGAGAAGAATTGTGGAATAAATTCCATGTGACTGATCCAAAACTTCACAAATGGCATTATGAGGGACTTTTGGATTCTTTAAGTGAAATAAAAGATACTTTTGCTTATGAAGAGTTTAAAGATATAGTAGGGAAGCTATTTGCAAAATACTAAAAATGCTGAAAAAATAGTGTATATAGACCATAAAATAAGATACTAAGAGACATATAAAATAACTTGCAAAATATGTAATATCTTGCTATAATAATATAGTTTTTAGGGGTATAGTTCAAGGGTAGAGCACCGGTCTCCAAAACCGTTGATGTGAGTTCGAATCTTACTACCCCTGCGCATAAACGCTTGTAAATCAAGCGTTTTTTTATTCAGAGTAGGGCTCAGGTCAAATTTAGGTCAAATTTTTTTAAAGTTAGTCAAAGATATTTATAGTTTCTATGTCCTTATTTGCATGAATATAGACTGACTTCATAACATTATCTGTGGCCCATCCGCCCATTGATTGTATGTATTTGCTTGGAATGTTTCTATAGTGAAGTTCTGATGCGAAGAAGTGGCGGAGCTTGTGTATAGAAAATTGATTGATATTGAGTTTCTTTTCAGTTTTAAAGAGAAATCTATTAATAGCATTGGCGGTGCTATTGTAGATTTCTTTTTTTTGTTTTATAAGATCAGTGATGTATGTAGGCACTTTTATTACTCGGTTAGATTCTATGGTCTTAGGTGCCTTAATGATTCTATGGTTATTCTCATCTACTGATTGAGTCTTATTTATGGTTATCTCACCATTCTCTATGTTATCCATTTTGAGTGCGATTATTTCGCCTATTCTCATTCCATATGATGCAAGCAGAATAGGTATCTCATACTGAGTGCCTTTTGCTTCTTCCAGTATTCTCATGACTTCTTCTTTGGTAGGTATGTACTGTGCAGCAGTCTTATGAATTGGCGGAAGTATAACTTTATATTTTTTATCGCTATAGACATTTAACACAGCCTTCAAAAATCCATAAAAGTCTTTTGTGGTTTTAGGTTTATGTGTTTTAGCATAATTGTTTATCAGATATTGAAGTTGTAAATTGTCTATGTTATATATATTAGTTTTTAAGATCTTTTCTGGTATATTAATGATATGCAACCTATATCGTCTTATGCTTGATGGAGATAATATGTTTTGTTTTGAATCTATATAGGTATTGATGCAAGCCTCAAACTTTTTATTCTCTATATTGGATTCTATAGATATAAGTTTTTGTATATCTTTTCTTGCTTCTTTAAGGGAAGGCTTATAAGGGTAGTTCTTAGAGTAGGTCCTACCCTGGTACATTTCTCTTGCTCTATATTTTCCATTTTTTAATCTCTGGATATTCATAATTTCCTTTCCCTTGATTTCAAATGATAAAGTTAATTGAATATTTGTGAACCTATAGTATTTTTTATGTCTTCAATATAGTTAGGAAAAGCAATTTTATGTCCGTTTAATGTCTTAACTATATTGTTGATAATATATTCTTCGTGATCCATACCAAAACAAGATAGTATAATTATTAAATACTCAAGACCAGTTGTAGGAGAAGAGAAGTTCTTCTTGATATTTAGATATTTTTTTAGTACTAAATAATCATTGTAATTGTATAAATCTGAAGGTTTAAAATTATAAATTCTATTGCCGTGTGCGCAGGCATTTCTAAAGTCTTTTAGCATTTTTAGTGAAGTCATAAAAAATTGTTTAATTGAGGCCCTTTCTAAAATTGGAATTGAACTAAACGTGTAGTTGTCAAGCCTGTAAAACATTGCTACAACTTCATCTTTTTGTTTTTCTTTTAAAAATTTTATTAAATTAATAGTTGTCGAGAAATATACTTCTTTGAACAAAACCCAAGGTGGAACATTACTATATTTTGTTCGATGGTAGCAAATTGGATCTTTTGTAGAAGTATTTGCAATTTTTTTAATCTCGGCCAATGTATTTTGCAAATTGACTTTGCTGTTTGACTTATAGTTATTCTTGTATTTTAATGGATCCAAATATTTACTTTGTTCACTTGTAAAATTATCGGCCAATACATAACTTAATACTGATTTTAAGTGAATTTCTAAATCGAGTAATATACCCATTAATTCAGTTCGTAATAATGAATCAAAATTATATAGATTCATTATTTCTTCAAAGAATACACTGTCCTTATACTTTTCATCTTCAATGCCATCATCATTTATATATTTTGTTATATATAAATCTTTGTATCCGTTAATGATATTGAAGTATCCATAGTAGAGTAAATATGCTTTCGCTACTACTAAGTTTTGAAAATTTAATCCTCTATCTTTTAATTTCTTTATTTGTTGATTAACATCAGTAAATGCTTGACTTGTACTCATATTATTTTTAACTCCTTAACATTTAATAAAAAAAGTCACTCGGAAAGAGTGACCTTTTTCAGTCCAGAACAACGGACATTGCATTAAGTAAAGTATACTAAATATTCGTTGTTTTGTCAAATCGGTCACTTTAAGAATGTGTCAAGTTTTGGCTTCGATGTCATTAACATCTGATTTTGAAAAATCGTCTTTGTAGTAATGATCTAATTCGTGGCGGATGGCTTTTGCTTGCTGGTAGGTAGATAGTTTTGCATTTACTAAAATTGTGTGTGTGCCGTCTTCATTTGGTGTTATACATGCTCTTATTTTTGTTGTAGGGAAGTTTACAAGCTTTACAATAATATCTCTCATATTAGCCACCTAATTCGTCTTTTTTAAGCCTTAAAAGCATATCGTGGACGAGTTTAAGGTCTTCAGGCTTAGAATCCACTGCAGAGTCAAATAAGAGCCTTAAATCCTTGTTTTCAAATATCTCTTGGGCAATTTTGGCTGTTTCTTCGTCAAGCCAAATGCCTTTCTTTGTAGGCGTTTCTGATTCTCCTAATAAATAGTCTAATGATACTTCAAAATAGTCGGCAATTTTCTTTAATTTGTCGGTTTTAGGCTTGTATTGTCCTAATTTCCAACCAGAAATAGTGCTTGTAGGAATGCCTAATTCTATAGCAACATTGCTTGGCTTAACCCCCTTATTATCACAAAGTCTTTTGAATATTTCCCACATTTTTAACCCCTTTCTGAGGTATAAAAATTATTCCAATTTTCTGTAATTTCTCTTGACAATTCCAAAAAACTGTGATAATATATCATTAATTCCAGAAAGTTGAGAAAATGAAAATTGATTTTCAAATACCTCAAATATTATAAATATCGCAAATATAATATAGCAAATATTTGGAAAAATGTCAATCCATTCTCAACTTTTAGGAATTATAAATATATATTAAATCTCAACTATAAAAACTAATTGAGAAACTATACAAAAAAAAGTTGCATTTTACTATTTAGTAAAATATTTGTCAAGTATTTATAAATAAATACTTGAACATCATTAAGAAAAAATTTTTTAAGGACTGAGAAATGAAAAATAAAAACAAAATAAAAATTGATATTGATACAACACCAATTGATAAGGCAATTAAAAAAGCTGATGAATTAGCAACTAAATTAAAAGAGTGTGTTGAACTAATACATCAACTTTCAAACTTAACTAAATAAACATTTTTCGGCATATTCCTTAGCTGCACAATCAATCATATTTTGCCAAGACTTAAACTTAGTATTTGCAGAAATGAATTTGTCTAACCCATCATCTGGAATTTTCTTAAAGGCTTCAGTTGAAGATATATCAAAATTACCACTTTCCATCATCTGCTCAAAGGATTTGAAATTGGTATTTTTAGATATAAAACCTTTTGAAAGAAGTTCATCAAGTGGAATAGATTTCGTTTTGGAAAGTTTTTCGGCATTCTTTTGCATCTTTTCCAATTTCTTCTGAAGCTCTTTAAGACCAGTGATTTTAAAACCACTACTCATAAGATTTACCTCCTTGATAATAATATTAATTATATCATAAAAATTAAAGCAAGAAAAGATAAAAGTAAAATCAAACAAAACTAATAATGGACATAATTAATTTTTTGAGAAAACTTAAGAGAGATGAAATATTTTGCAAAGGCTGCGACCGATTTGATAGATATACTAATTCTCCATGTATATATAAATTAAAAACAAATAGATGTCCAAAGCAAGATAAGTTTAGAGGTAAATATGAAAGTTAAAGAATGTCGGAAATGTGTACACAGTAAAGATAAAAGATGGTCATCATCTTACAAGCCAGCAAATTATCATTGTGTTGGAGTATCGCATGTATATAGATATTGTGAATTACATAAAGATAGATGTCTGAATATAAGGAGGTGTAAAGATGCAAGTTACGTGGGAACTAATAAATAAGGTAATAGTAGATTTAATGAAGTAAGTGGGACCAAGACCTGTTATGGATATTGGCGAATTAAACGAAGTAATGTTATTTATTGAGAAAAAGATTAAAGACAAAGAAATACTAAAATAAAAAGACTTCCGCCGAGTTTACGAGGTTACACCTTCCTACAAAGTAGGCTTGGCTCGGCGTAATCTTTTATAACAAATTATAACATATATTAAATATAAAGGGAGAGGGCATGTATTACGAACAATATAAAAAGTTAAGAGATGAAAAAGGTTTAAAGGATTCAGTCATTGCTAAGAATACAGGCATTGACCCATCAACATTTTCACATTGGTCAAAAGGATTATATACACCAAAGAAAGATAAGTTATCAAAGATAGCAGAATTTTTGGAAGTGCCACTTGATAACTTATGTGCTGAACACTTAGAGACTACTGTAAAAAAGAACTTTTTTCAAAGACTCTTTTCAAAATAAAAATTAATAAAGGGGGAACTTATTATGGCAAAGAAACAAAATGTAATTGAACAATTAATTTCAGAAAGGAGTGAATTATTTAAGAAAGAGTATGGCGCTAATTTTCACTCAACATTTGAATTTAAAGGTGTAATTAAAGAAACAATTGATGGCGCAGTTGACAATGTAAAAAAGGCAAAAAAGATGTACAAGTTGCTTGCAATGTTTGCTACTCCACAAATTCCAGATGAACAGTTAAAGGTTGAAGCTTCAAGACAAGAGTTAAGAGATTATGCATTGTGGGGTATAAGGTCATTAATTGATTTAATAGGTGCACTGGATAATTTTAATTTTAGAGAAACACTTGAAGATACTAATGAAGAAGATTAGGTATTCATATGAAAATTACATTAGCATCTGCAAGAGTAAATGCTGGGTATCAAGTTAAAGAGGCTTGTAGGTTCTTAGGAGTCACACCACAGGCAATGTCACTATATGAAAGTGGTGGTAGAGAACTTAAGGTTAGCCAATTAATTATCTTGCTTGAAAAGTACAATGTTAAGTTTGAAGATCTGACATTTAAAACAAAGGGGGACTATTATGCAAAGAAGGTATAAACCACAAAGAGTAGGACTTAATCCTAAGTGGTTTGAAATTCACATATTTAAACCTTTATTTAAAATATGCATCATTGCAGCAGTCATAACATTTGCATATTGTCAGTACAATGCTTATTCAGAGAAAAAGGCTATAGAACTTGAAGAACAAAAAATGATTGATGAAAGCATTGCAGCAGAAGAAAGAGAAAAGCAAGAGAGCATAAGAGCTAAAGAAGAGGCGAAAAAAGAAGAAGAGGCAAGGAAAGAAAGCCTTGCAAAAATTGAAGTAGAGACCAGAAGAAACAATACTCTCTATGAAAATAAAGTATCTAAAAAGGTATGTCCAGTAGGTACTTATTTGAGAAATGACAAACTTAACAAAGTAGGTAGGGTTATAGGATACTATGGCCTTGAGATCATAACTAATAATGATTGGAATTTCACTATTGACAGTAATGGTGTTATGCCAGAAGAAATAACAATTATTGGTTATGCCGAATACACAAAAAAGTTAAAAGTGCAAAAGGAACAAGAAGAAAAGAGAAATCGTAAAGAAAATGCGAATAAATTGCAGCAGCTTATTGACGAAGAGCTGCAAGAACAATCAAAAAAAACTAAGTCGTATTTTGGCAACTATGATCATTTTATTTTAAATAATAAAAAATATCGAATCATTAAAATAGTTGGCAATGACTTAATCGTATTGGAGAAATATAAAAAAGATAAAAAATATAACTATGAGACAATGCATTATTCTGAAGATATGAAACCAATTGATTATGTGACATATGAGACAGAAAAACCAAGCGTCGCACCTTAAAAGAATAATAGAGAGGAGTTATTTCTTAATTTGCTTATCCTTTGGCAAGGGTGCGATGTTTGTATAAAAATAAGGGGAACTAATATGGCAAAATCTAAAATTAAAATGCCTACTGAAACTATAATAGACAAGAACATAAAACTTGTTATGTCTGTTCTTAGGCGTCCAAAAACTATCAGTTATTTATCTAAACTTATTGGCGGGACCGATATGGATGCTCGCAAAATCATCGCAAGAATCAGAAAGCATCATCCAGTATATGCCTATAGAGATGGCAAAGGCTATAAGTATGCTTCTAAGAGAGAAGCAGTAGCTCTTATTAAGTTTGAAAGAAAACTTATAAAAAATCATCAAAAGAATTTGCAAGTTTTATTAGATTATGTGGGGAATTAGTTATGCAAGAGAGTAGTAATTATTACTCAATTATACCAATGGAAGTTTTGCTTGATAAGAAATTGAGTGATAAAGCAAAGCTTATTTATGCTGAGCTATCATCACTTGATAGTAAGGCAGGTTTTGCCTGGTGCAGTAATAAGTATCTTGCTGAATTATTTGACATATCTGTATGGACTGTTAGCAAGTGTATTCAAGAACTTGCAGCAGGAAAATTTATAAAATGCGAGTATGAAACTGATAATGCAAGGAAGATATATATCAATAAGGTATTGTCAAAAATCACACGACCTATAGTGAAAAATCACACGACCTCGTGTGAAAAACCACACGACCCTATAGTGAAAAACGCCAACAAAGAAAGTATAGATGAGAAAGTAAATAAAGAAAGTATAAAAGAGAATATTACAGTTGGTGCAGATGCACCTCCAAAAAGAGATAAATTTGTTCCACCAACACTTGAAGAAGTTAAAGCTTTTATTGCTGAAAAAGGATATAAAGTGGATGCTGAGAAGTGGTGGAATTATTATGACAGCAAGGACTGGTATATTGGCAAAAACAAAATGGTGAAGTGGAAGTCTGCAGTAGCTACTTGGAATACAAGAAATTATGACGAAGAGCGGAAGATTAAGCTTGAAGCACAGAAAGCATATATCAAAGATGTTGAATATAAAACCAAACAAAAAGAGACTTCACAACAAAGAGACAGCAGGAACCTTAAGAAACTTGAAGATTTAGGAAATAAAATCATAAAGGAGTGGAACGAAGATGACAATCCAGGAAATAATAAAATTAATAAAACAAATCAAAATGCTATTGCCGACAACTCAAATCCCAGAGACGGATGACAAGAATGAAGAAGAACTTAAGGATATATTAGCAATATATATCATGCAATTTGGTCGTCTTAATTATAACATTGCATTGAAAGCACTTAATAATATAACTTATGACGATGAAAAAATTAAAAGTTTAAAAAGTGCACCTATACCAACTATAGCGAGAGAGACAGTTAAATTAACAGAGTTTACTGCAGAGGAAAGAGAAAAATATAAACGAAACCAAGAAGTCATTTATTCTGTGGATAATTGGAATTGTAAAATGCTCGCTTGCAATAGACTGACTTACAAAAGAGTTCCAGAAAAAGATAGACCATTTACTGCACTTGAAGAGGATTACTACAAGAATCATTTGATGCGACGTGAAGAGTACTGGTACTGGAAGGATAAGGAACAGGGCATAGTATCTGATAAGCCACCGCATATGACATATAATCCTAAAACGAGAAAGAATGACTTGTTTGAAGAGTTGGCATTAAGTGATTTTGTGCCAATGGAAGAGGTAAAATAAGTGCAGCAGTTTTGCATAATGACTTATTAGCACACTATGGAGTAGCAACCGACATATTTGTGACAGTTCCAATGGATAGAGAAATAGAGAAAATGACGGACTTACACCTTAAAAGGACAAGTAAAATAGTAAAAAACAAAAAGGGCAAGAGATTTGTGCTATGTCAATTACTAAAAGGCTCACATCAGCTTACATAATATGAGATGTCAAAACTTATAACAGGACTTATAAACGAGATCATAGGTTCGGGAGCGGACCAAGATATAGATGTCAAAATTGATGATAATTATATAATGGCGGAGGGACAAGATGAGAAAGAAAATACAAAAAAGAAATCTGAAAAGGAAACAGGTAAGGCAGATGCTACAAAAGCCTAAAGAAAGTGGTAAAGTTAATTTATATGATGATTATATAAAAGGCATAATTTGGAGATATTTAAAGTAATGGAAAAATATAAAATATTCTCACTAAAGAAAAATTAGTTTAAATAAAAGGTGAAAAGATGAAATACACTAAGGAAGTAAAAGAAAAACAAGCATTGAAAATATCTATTACTTTGGAAACTCTAAAAATAATATTTCCATTGCTTACACAAGAAGAACAAGATGAGATATTTCTAAAATTATATACATACAAAAAAGATTTTACCGAAAGTAATAAAAACTTGAAAAAACGACAAATAGAGCAAATGGAACGAAATTATAAAAAGACTAAAGAAAAAATATTGGCTCTAATTGCAGCTGCAAATGAGAGAAATGAAAGGCGAAAAAAGAAACCGCCAAAAAGAAAAATAAATCATAGTTGAAGGATATAAAATAAAATGAATATAACGCATAATCAATTTGTAGACTTTTTAGAAGATCAACATAAAGATGACATTAAAGTATTAAATAGTTTACTTAAACAAGACAATGAAAATGTAAAAGCAAAAGAAGAATATCCTAAAAAACTGCCTCCAGTAAGAAGGATTGTATATAAGTCTGATAGAGAGCTGCATCCAGAGAAGTATAAAAATGAGAAAAGTTGTCAAAGTTGTAGATATTACAAAAATATAGGATGCTCTTCTAAATTATTTGGTGGAGATGCATTAAAAGCTATTGAAGGTTGTATGGAACAAGATTATAAGTATTGGGAGCTAAAGGATAATGGATAAGGTAAATAATAAGGCGGCAAAATATATAAATGAGTGTGTAGAATTTACTGAAGAAGAGAAAAAACTGATAAAAGAGTATTGCGATACAAGGATTGAACTTATCAAAGAAGAACCTAAAATACCAGGGTGGTTTGAAGTATTGATGCTTAAATGTGAAATAAAAAGGGTAATTGAAAAGCTTAATCATATAAAGCCTGCAGTATTTGACGAATTGTATAATATGGTTTGGAATTTTGAGTATTTAGATAAAAAGCACAATGCTCTTAATCTATCAATACTTGCTAAGCTTGAAAATACTAAATATTATAAAAATTTATGTGATAAATTTGAAAAAGAAATGGAAGGCAGGGGGGCAGAAAAGATATAAAAATGATAATAATTGAAAAAATAGGAGATAAGTTATGCAAAGACCGTTAGAGAAGTGTGGATGGAAGAAAGAAAAAATATATCAGGGCGAGAGATTTACAAGCTGTGGATATGAAGTGATTATTAATAACAATTTCATTTGGATTGGTAATACTGATAAAAGCATATACAGCAAGCATATAGATAGTCTATCACTTGAAGAATTGTTAGCAATATATAATACGGCAAAACAAATCAAAGATGAGAATGAGCGTAAAAAAAAGTAAACTTGCAGCAGCATTGTAGTAATTTTTGGAATTTTCGGAATCTATAAAAAAAGAAAAAGGAAAGATGAGATAATGGGTAAGGTATTAAAACGAGATTTGAATAATCTAAAGTTTTATATAGCAGAGAAAGAACGACTATTAAAAGAGATTGAAAAATATAGTGATCAGATAGATTGTGGCTATAAATCTTTATCATATGATGAAGTGTATGCTAAATCAGTAAATAAAGATGCGATCATTAATCTTGTTATCCATAATGAGAGAGTAATGAAAATTCTAAAAAAGAGAGAAAAGTCATTATCTGTTATTATCATAAAATTGGAAAATATTATTAAAAAGATTGAGAACCCAGAAATTAGAAGTATAGTAGAACTAAGGGCAGTATATGGCAAAACCTGGGAACAGATAGGGGAAGAGATGCATATAGAAAGGACAACTGTAGCAAAAAAATATATAAAGTTTATGGAGGAATAATTATGAACAGATGGTTTATTTTTCATGATGATATATCCAATAAGGACATATTTATAAATATTGATAAAATATTGTATATAGCAAAAGGTAAAGATTGTTGTGAAATATATGACATTGAAAACAATGTTTTTTCTTGCTCATCTATAGAGAATATGGAAGATTTATTTAATATGATATATACAATAAACAGTTAAAAACGATATAAAAAAATATAAAAAACACTTGACAAAGTGCAAGAAAAATGGTATAATATATTCATCAAATAAAGAAAGGGGTGATGAGTATTGAGTGGAAAAAAATAACCATTGCTGAAGCAATAATGATTATCCTGATGATTATACAAATCATAATTGCTATCAAAAATGGTTAAAAGAAAAAATCTTTATAGGGCTCTTAGAAATAAGAGCCTCTATAGAGATTATATTATAAATATAAAAATAAATCAAGGGGGAAAATATGGATTTAAAAGTTTTGCAGTTGATAATTAGTATTATCCAATTATTGTTAATGATTTATATTGTTTATGATAGGCATAGGAGATAGTTATGGCACAAAATGATTATCACGTTGTAATATTTAGAATACTAAATTATCTATACAAGCAATTGAAAGATGGTGCAGAAATTGATTGTAAAAAGATTTCAGCCAATACTTTAGAGATTAATGAAAGATATTTTAATTATATAATACTGGAATTGATAAATAATAATTATATTACTGGAGCATATCCAATAGAGGTTCCAGAATCAAATTATACAAAGTGCAAAATCACAAGTGATATTAATATTACTGTAAAAGGTATAGAGTATTTAACTGATGACTTATTTATAGATAAGGCAAAAAATATTTTAACTTAATCAATAAAGATATAATACCATTTGTTAAAGATATTTAGTATGTTATTGCAGTAGTTATAAAGAGCCTATTGAGGGCTCTTTTATTTTGTATAGAATAATATAAAAATCACTTGACAAAAGACAAGAAAAGTGGTAATATATATGTTGTAGGGAGGTAGAGCTTATGAGTAATAAGTTTAAAGCCATCCTAAAAGAAATCAAAAAGTTCCTACTCACCATAGGAACTTCGATAATAGCAAATATGCTATATGATTTCTTGAAGAGATGGTTATTCCCTTCTTAGTAAGGGTAAGGGCGAAAGCCCTTACTTCCCTACATTTATTCTATCAAAAAGAGTGGAGGTTGTCAATATGAATATTTTTACAACTGAATTTGCTATAAGAGTTATAGTGTGTGCCATAATCATTTATATTGTATGGACACTTTATGAAAAGAGAGGTAAAAAGAATGGCTAAGGTAGGAAGAAAAAAGAGAGATGAGACTGTCAGGGTTTCATATAGACTAAATGCGGAACTTGAACAACATATGAGAGAATATTGTGAAGCTAATGGATTAATTATGAGCAGGTTCTTAGAAACCGCACTTAGAGAGAAACTTGAAAGAGATGATAAAAAATAAAAATTTCCAAAAAATCCAAATGAAAATGTGATATGATATATAATATAAATTTCCCACAAATCCCATTCAATATGTGTTATAGTATATAATCATATATGTGTTTCTAAGAAGCCATGTAAGTTCCCAACTTAGAGGAAGTGTTAAAAGCACTTCCTTTTTTGTGAAAAAATTTTTTAAGAGAGAGGTAATGATATGTCAAATGTAAAAAGTGATAACAAAGCAACTGTTGCCAAAAAGGAAACAGTTGAAAAGAAAGTAGCAAAGGTTAAAACTGTAGATGAATTAAAGTCTATAACTGATGAAAAGAAAGAGGTTGCAGCAGTTAGAAAAGGAATTGTCAATGCTGACAACTTGAGGCTTCGTAAAGAGCCTAATACTGACTCAGAGATTTTAAAACTATTGCAACCAGGAACTGAGGTAGAGATATTGGAAGATGCTAACCAAGACTTCTATAAAGTCAAAGGTGGCTTCTTAATGAAACGATTTATAGACATTTATGAAAAATAAAGCTGGCAGAAAAAATAAATATGATACACATGTTAAACCACATTTAGCACAGATTAAAGAGTGGGCATCTAATGCCACTGAAAAAGAGATAGCAAAACACTTAGGAATATCATTGTCTTCATTTATGGATTATAAGAATAGATACCCAGAGTTGCAGCAGGCTATAAATAGTGGTCAACAAAGCTTGATTATGGATTTAAAGTCTTCATTGGTTCAAAGAGCTAAAGGATATGATTATGAAGAAAAAACAATTACAAAAAGCAGTGATAGTGATAAGGAACCTACTATACAGATAAAGCATAGACATTGTCCTGCAGATGTAGGTGCAGCTATATTTTTACTTAAAAACTTAGATAAAGATAATTGGGCTGACAATTGGCATAATAAAGAACTTAAGGAAAAAGAACTTGAATTAAAGAAAATGTTAGCGGAGCATCAGATAAATGATTGGTAATAGTATAAGTGCTAATACAAGTTTCTATCAATCTGAAGAGTGGCAAGTAACAAGACAAAAGATAATTACAGAAAGATTGGTCAATGGTGAGACAATATGTGAGTATTGCCATAAGCCAATATATAAAAAGTATGATATTATACTCCATCATAAAATAGAACTCAATGAATCTAATTATCAAGATGTCAAAGTATCACTTAACCCTGATAATATAATGATAGTGCACCATGCTTGTCATAATAAGATACACAATAACTTTGGCAAGAAGTGCAGCAGTTGTTATATAGTATATGGTCCACCACTTGCAGGTAAAAGCACATATGTTAAAAAGCATATGCAGTATGGTGATCTAATTATAGATATAGATAAGATATGGGAATGCATATCTGGGACAAATCATTTAGATGGTAAACCTGATGGTCTTAAGCGTAATGTGTTTGCTATAAGAGACTTGTTATATGATCAAGTAAAGCACAAAGTAGGGTTCTATAAGAATTGTTATATAGTAGGTGGTTTCCCACTTATAAGTGAGAGAGAAAGACTTGCGAAAGACTTTAATGCAGAACTATTGTTTATAGACACAGACATAAAAACATGTATGCTAAGAGCTGAAGAGATAGATAATAAAGAGGTTAAAAAGAACTATATAACATATATAAATAACTGGTTTGATAAAGCAAAATTATTTGACAACAAAAATAGTTGAAAAATATACAAAATTTGCAGCAGATGAACTGGCGAGAATTACTCGATAGTTGCAGCAGGTACCCCCCCCACTCAAGAAAACAACACAAACCGTAGGAACTGGCGGGAGGGTCTTGCTTTTCACAGAAAGCCAAAAATTTGAAAATTCCTTGGAAGTTTTAGGAAAGATAAAAAGGTCATTTTAGGAAATTCCAAAAATTAAGAAGAAATTGAAAATAATGAATGAGTAAAAATGATAAAAAAGAAAATTACTTAATTGAATATAAAAAAGAAATTGACAAGGGCAATATAGTAGTTGGACAAGAATTATATTTAGAACTTGAAAATCTTATCAATGATTTAGAAAATAAAGAATATTACTTTGATAGAACTGACACACTTAAAAGGATTAATTTTATGGAGCACTGTGTCCGCCTTACTAAAAGTCCTTACTACAATAAGCCAATGAAACTTATGCTATGGCAAAAGGCATTTCTTGAAGCAGTTTATAGTTTCAAAATGGCTACTGATGGGACAGATAGATTTAAGCAAGTTATCTTATTGATAGCAAGAAAAAATACTAAGTCGGAGACTTGCTCAGGACTTGGTCTTACTGAACTTATAATCGGCAATGCTGGGTCTGATATAGTTTGTAGCTCTAACAACAATGATCAAGCTGCAATTGTGTATGAAGCTATAAATACAATGAGACAACTCGTAGATCCATTGGACCAAGACACTAAAAGAAATCAAATATGCATACTTAATAAACTTACAAACTCAAGGGTATTTAAGTTATCAGATAGGACAAAAAATAAAGAAGGTAGAAATATAGATTTTGCGATTGTAGATGAGACTAATGAGATGAAAGAAGATGTAATTATTAAGTCTATAGAGCAGTCGCAGTCACTTAAGGAAAATCCTAAACTTATAGAAATTACTACAGAGGGATTTGTAGTTGATGGGCATCTTGATAGAACATTGCAAAGGGCAAGAAAGATTATATCGGGTGAATCAGATAGTATAGCTGATAAGAGATTTTTGCCATGGCTCTATACACAAGATAGTGAGCAAGAAATCTGGAACGGAAATCGTCAAAACAAACTTTGGATGAAATCAAATCCAACACTTGGGGTTATTAAAAGATGGGACTATTTAGAAGAACAAGTCGATAAGGCAAGAACCAGTAAGTCTGATAGAGTGTTTGTACTTGCTAAGGATTTTAATATAAAGACTTCAGAAAATGCTTCGTGGCTTAATCTTGAAGATTATGACTATGATGCTAAGTTTGATATAAGTAACTTTATAGATACGATTTGTCTTGGGGCAGTAGATTTATCTGAAACGACAGACTTAACATGTGCAAAAGTGTTACTTATGAAACCGAATGATAATCACAAATATATTTATACTAAGTATTTTATACCTGAGTCAAAATTGGAAGAAAAGAAAAATGACTGGTCTGCAGGAGCAAGATATGAAGAGTGGGCAAAGGATGGTCTTATAACAGTATGCGAAGGCAATGATGTTAACTTATCATTGATTGCAGATTGGTTTAGAAGCCTGTATGAAAACTATAATATAAGACTTTGGAAATGTGGTTATGACCAAAAGTTTTCAAAAGAATGGATTAATAGAATGAATGATTATGGATATACGGACAAGGGCGAAGACAAGGATTTAATCGTAATTTTACAAAATGCTCAAATATTATCTAATGCCATGAAACTTACTGAGGCAGAATTTAAGAACAAACTAATAAATTATAATAACAATGAAGTTGACAAGTGGTGCTTATCAAATGCTGGAATCAAAGTTGATAATAATGATATGGCACTTTGTGTTAAAAGAGAAAAAAATAAAAGGATAGATGGGGCGGTAACTCTAATAATTTTATATGAGATGTATAGAAGATATCGAACAGAGTTTGTTCAATATATAGAAAAGACACATAAAGAGGATAAGCAATGAGTTTTTTAGATAAATTAAAAAACATATTTAAGGGCAGGACCATAAATGCTATATCTATAAATAATGGCACGACACCACTATATAGTCAGTATGGCCAAGACGTATTTGCAAGTGATGTAGTTATGCAAGCAGTTAATTGTATAATTTCTGAAATTGTAAAACTAAAGCCAACTCATATAAAAAGAATCGATACAGATATATCACCACAGAGTAGCAGCATACAAAATGTTTTGGATTATCCAAATAAACTTATGACTACAGCTGATTTTATAGAAAAGGTGATGTGGAACTATTACTTTAACTCTAATAGTTTCATTATTCCTAAGTTTTATATCTGGAAAGATAAAGAGACAGGGAAGATTAAAAGACATTATGAGGCACTATACCCAGTTCGACCATCAGAAGTTGATTTTTTACAAGATCCAAATGAAGAATACTTTGTAAGGATGCACTTTCCAAATAACATTAAGGTTACATTCCGTTACGAAGATATTATACATTTGAGAAGAGAGTTTAGCATTGATGATTTTATGGGCGGCAACTCAAATGGTCAGCCAAATAATACTGGTCTTGAAAAGACACTTAGCTTGAATGAAAAATTGCTTGATAGTATTGCAATCAGTTTAAATGCAGCAACTAAAATCAATGGAATTGTTAAAATCAAAACATACTTAAAGGATAAAGATTTGCAAAAGTCAATTAACGATTTCAACAACTTGCTTGAAAATAACAAAGGTGGATTGTTGCCTCTTGATATTTCTACTGATTATGTTCCACTTACTAAAGATGTAAAGCTCGTTGATCAAAAAACTCTTGATTTTATAGATTCAAAAATACTTAGAAACTTTGGCATTCCACTTCCAATACTAATTGGAGATTACACTAAAGAACAGTACGAAGCTTTTTACCAGAAGGCTATTGAACCTATAGTGATTAAGCTTAGTCAAGCATTTACAAAGACAATTTTTACTCAAAGAGAAAAAAGTTTTGGCAATCAAATAGTGTTCTATCCTGAAGAACTTGTATTCTTAAATAGACAACAAGCTATAGAGGTGATTAAGTGGCTTGGCCAGTCTGGAACACTATATGAGAATGAAAAGAGAGCAATCTTAGGTCTTAAGCCAATTAAAGAACTTGAAGGAGTTCGAATGCAGAGCCTTAACTATATCAATGTTAAAGATGCTAACAAGTATCAAAATGGTGATGATTCAGATAACAAAAACGATGACGAGAGTAAGATTAAAGAACTTATGCAATATCGAAGTAAAGTTGAAATGAGGAGTAAAGATATGGACAATCAAATAGTAAAAGATGAAAGAGAATGTAGAAGTTATGATTTTGAAGTCCGTGCAAAAAAGGATGAAAAGCACGGAGCATATATCGAGGGGCACCCTATAGTTTATGGTGATAAGTATGATTGTTGTGGAATGTTTGAGGAGACTATAGAGGAGGGAGCACTTGATAAAACGGATTTAAAGGATGTTAGACTTCTTGTTAATCATAACACTGACATGATACCTCTTGCGAGATCAAGAAATAACAATGATAGTTCTTCAATGCAGCTTAAAGTTGAAAAAGATGGTTTGCATATAAGAGCAAATCTTGATGTCGAAAAGAATAATGAAGCTGAAGCTTTATATAGTGCTATTGAAAGAGGGGACATTACTGGCATGAGCTTTATGTTTCGAGTAGATGGCGAGAAATGGGATGATTTAGATTCAAAATATCCAACTCGTCACATAACATCAATTTCAAAGGTTTTCGAAGTGTCAGCAGTGACATTTCCGGCCTATGAAAATACATCAATTAATGCAAGGTCAAAAAGTGTATTGGATAATGCACGGGCGAAATCACTGGATAGTGAAAGTAAACAAACGCTGGATAGCGCTAAAAACGAACTTGAATTAGAAAAATTAAAATTTAGAGCTCGTTTTATGTAGAGCGAAAGGAAAATTAATGAAGAAATTTTTAGAAAATCTTATTTCTACTAAAGAGCAAAGAGTTAATGAACTTAAAGCTCAAGTAGAAAAGTCAACAGATGTAAATGAAGTTAGAAGCATTACATCTCAAGTTGAGACCTTAACCAGTGAAATCGCTGAGGCAAGAGCTCAACTTGCAAAAATCAATGAAACACCTGATGAGCCTATTGTTGATGTTACAGATAGAAGTTCTGTGCCATCTGATGCAAATGTCGTAGGAAGTTTCGTTCAAAGTAATGGCAGAGAGGAAAGGGGCGATGTGCTTGACTCTATGGAATATAGAGAAGCATTTGCTAACTATGTTCGCACTGGCAAGTGGACTTATAAAGGAACAATGCCAGAAAAGAGAGATGAAGTTGATGAATTGCTTTTAACAGATGATACTTCTGTTATCATTCCAAACACTGTAATGAGAGAGTTCATCAAAGATATTAAAGAGTATGGAACTCTGTTTGCAGAAGTAAGAAAGATTAACGTTAAAGGTGGCGTTGAATTTGGAATTGAGGAACTCAGACCTGTTGTTAAATGGATTGCTGAAACTGAATCATCTAAGACACAAGCTGCACCAAAAGTAAATCATAAGGTTGTATTTAATTACTATATGGCTGAAGCTAAAGTATCACAATCTCTTTTAGCTTCTATTACAACCATTGATGCTTTTGAAAAAGAAATAGCTGAATCTTTGTCAGAAGCATTCTTAAGAGAATTTGACAAAATGATAATCAGTGGAACTGGTTCTGGACAACCAACTGGCATTTTGGCTGATACAAGAATATCAAACAGCCATAAAATATCTATGACAGACGCTGAAATAGTTGATTGGAAAAAATGGCGTAAGAAACTTATGTCAAAGGTTTCTGTTGGTTATAGAGGCAAAGGTTTATTTGTTATGACAGCTAATACATGGGAAAGTAAAATCTTAACTATGTGTGATGACAACAATAGACCGATTGCTAAAGAAGCATTAAACGCTACTAATGGAATACTTGAATGTAGTTTCTTAGGTAGAAAAGTAATATTGGTTGAGGATGATGTAATTAATAGCTTTGATGAAGCTGCAGATGGAGATGCAGTTGTTGTATTCTTTAATCCAAAAGATTATTGTGTAAATTCAAACTTGAGACTTGCATTTACTAAGTACTTTGATCAAGACAATAATCGCTGGAAGCATAAAGGCTTAGCTATTGTTGATGGTAAGATACTTGATGTAAATGGTTGCTTCATCATTAAGAAGTCAGTTGCACAGGCTAATGATGGCGGCAATAACGGTGGTAACGATGGCGGCAATGGCTAATATAATTTAGAGGTAATTAATGGATGAATTATTGTTAAAAGTTAAGAATGCACTTGGAATAACTGGAACTGCTCAAGATGAGACACTTAAAGTTTATATAGACGGAATTAAGGACTATATGAAAAGTGCAGGGGTTAAGTCTGAGGTAGTTGAAAACAAAGTTTCATATGGTGCTATAGTTGCTGGTGTAATGGATACATGGAGTTATGGTAGTGGAGAAATTAGCCTAAGTCCATATACTAAGGAGCGAATTATACAACTTAAATTTGCAGTACTTGAGAATGTGGGCGAAGATAATGATAACGAAGAAAATGAGGGATAGTTATGTATAAAACTAAGGAACCTTATACAACTACGATGTATTTATTAAAACCAACAACGACTAAGTCAAGTAAAGGCGTGCCTAAAAAAGATTTTCAAAAATGTAAAGATGCAGCAGTTATCAATTGTTTATTTAAAACATTTGGCGGCACTATCAAAACTACAAGTAGTGAGAAAGATATAAACGGGATCATTGCAGTAGTTGATACAGCTATAGTTGAAACTTGGTATAATCCTGAAATAACTTCTGATTGCAGACTTGCTTTTGACGATGATAACCATTATGAAATACTTGGAAGTCCAGAGAACTTATCTATGCGAAATAAGACTATGAAAATAAACCTTAAAAAGGTGGTGGGTGGTGCATAATGGCAGTAGATAAATTGATAAATGTTTTAAATCCATTAGTTGATAGCAAAGTATATAGACAAGGTTCATTTTCTGAAAGTGATAAATATCCTAATTTATTTATCACTTTTTGGGAAAACGAATCAAGTGACAAGGGCCACTATGACAATAAAGAAGTCGTTGGCGTTGAGCATAACTTTGATGTTAATGTATATGGATCAGATGATGAAGAAGTTTATAATATTATGGATAGTGTAATCACAGCACTTAAGAGTAACGGTTTTATAGTAGATGGTAAAGGATTTGATATTCCAAGTGATGAGCCTAATTATATAGGGCGACATATTGAAACAATATATTTAGATTATGAAAAAGGAGATAAACGATGGCACAGGAAATTAAGGAATTTAGAGGCGTTGAAAACCTCGTTGTAGCTGAAGTTACAAAAGATGCATCTGATGAGATAACATTTGGTGCAGTTGAAAAATTAGCTGGTGTTGCAGAAATTTCAAAAGAGTCAGAAAGCTCTTCTGAGACACACTACTATGACAATGCACCACTTGTTGTTATCAATTCACAAGGAAGTGATACAGTGACAATTCAAGCATCTGTATTGTCATTACCAATGGTTGCAAAGATAACAGGAAGAAAGTATGATACAACTAAGGGAATGCTTATTGAGGGTAGTAGAGAAAATAAGTATTTTGCAATCGGATATAAGACAAAAGCAACGGATGGGACTCTTAGATATGTGTGGAGACTTAAAGGAACATTTGCTATACCAAATGAGTCAAATAAAACTGAAAACAATGGTACTGATGCAAATGGTCAAGAGTTGGTATTTACTGGAATTAAGACTACACATAAGTTTGCAGGAAATGATAACGATGGTGCTTATGCTATCGTGGTTGATGGGGCAAAGACTACTGATGCAGATTTCTTTGCAGCAGTTAAAGACCCTGATACATTCCAAGTGGCAACTGGCAACGGTTAGTTGCATTATAAGATATTTTTGTTGAAATCCTAATTATGAAAGGTGAAGGAGGTGTACTAAATACAGGTAGCATAATAATTATATTAATAATAATTTTATATTTAGCACGGTAGGGGGTCATAGCCCTACTGTGTTTTGTAATTTGGAGGGAGAATGGAAAACTTAAAACTTAACATTTATGGCAAAGTAGATGGGAATAAGCAAGTGGTTAAGACTTACGAGGCTGAGACTTTAGATGTAAGTTTTGGCATCGTAGAAGATATGATGGAGATACTTGATAAGGTTCAGAATGATAGCAATGAGAATGCCATTTTAGATGCTATTTTAAAGAATCTTAAAAATGTTAGGCCATTACTTCTTGATGTATTTGACGGACTATCCGAAGAAGAACTTAGAAATGCAAATACAAGAGAGGTAGTGCAAGTAATAGTAAATATAATTACATTTGCAGTTAGAGAGATAAATGGGCTTGCAGGTAATGCAGGAAAAAACCAACTGGGGATTGGGGAAACTTAAGCGAGCCTCAATCCGTTTATGAAATGCTTTTTGAACTTCAGATAATGATAGCAACTACATTAAATGGACTTGATCCAATAAGGACAAGGTATGATAAGGCAATGGATGTTTTTAGGGTGGCAAGAAGAATATTGAAACGAAGTGTAAAGCAGGAAAAGAAACTGAATCAAAAATCAGTAAAAAAAGTTCCTGCAGGAGATAAGTGGTTCTAAGATGGCAAAGTTAAAATTAGATTTTAGCGGTCTTGATAAGATGATAGAAGATATGCATAAGATGGGTGCCAATGTGAAAGAGGTGGCAGAATCAGCACTAAAGAAAAGCCGTGATTATATCAATAGCAATTTAGAGAGTGCTATGACACCTCATAATAGATCTGGCGAAACTATGAAGTCATTAAAAGATGCTCCAGTAGAGTGGTCGGGCACAGTTGCTAAAATACCAGTAGGATTTGATATAAAAAACGGCGGGCTTCCATCAATATTTCTTATGTATGGAACTAAAGTCTTTGGCACACCAAGAGTCAAAAAAGATATGAAGCTATATAAGGCTATATATGGCAAGGAAACTAAGGAAAAAGTGCAGGAAATTATGAAAAATGAGTTCCAAAAGGTGCTGGATAATAAGTGATGTTCTCAACTATTTCTCAATTTACTTTAAACTTGTGGTGTAATTTCTCAATTATTGCAGCGGGAAATATTGCAATTTTTGGTGGAAAATAGTAAAATATCTATGTAAAGACTTATTAATATTATAGGAGTTTATAGAATAGTATGGCTACTCCAAGTTCAGTATCAATAATGGAAACACTTGAAGTTGTGTCAATCATATCTAATTTTGTTTTTAGTTTTGTATTGGCAGTTGTAGGTGTATTAGGGTATAGATATTATTTAGCAATAAGCAAAAGTAATAAAAAAGAAAAAGCAATTGAATTGGCTAAATTCTATAAAGATAATGTCATAGATAGATTATCTATAGTTGAACAGGCATTCAAAGATTTACATTTAGATGAGTATGTAAAAAAGTTTAATAGAATAAGACATCGTAGTTTTGACCAAACTGATTTAGTAGCGATAACATATGAAGAGACACTTAAATATATAAAAGCCCCTTTTCAAAATGAAGTAAGTAATTTAATATCAGATATATTGAATTGCATGGAGTATTTTGCATTAAATTTTACAAATGGAATAGCTGATTCTGATTCAATATATCAAGTTATACATCAACACTATATTGAAACAGTAGAGACATTGTCTATAGACATATGTGTGGCCAATATAGGTAAAGATGAGTTTAAATATTATACTAATATTATTGCATTATATAATGAATGGAAAGACATATCTTTGCATAGACAAAAGCTCATTGATGAGGCAAAAGGAAATGCTTTAGATAAAGCCAAAATAGCAAATATGAAAGCTAAAGAAGACATAAATAAAATATTGTATAATAAATGATTAGGAGGTTGGTTATGGGAACACCAAAAGTTATAGAAAGAAAAAAAGATGAATTGATAAAAACTGTTGAAGATAATAGACAGGAAGAAAATAAAGAAAAAAGAGAAGAGACCAAATAGTTATTGATTTATTTATTTTGAGTATGGCATATGATAAAAATACAAAATTAATAACACTTGATAAGGTCGTCATTGGTGGCGAAGAGTTTAGTGTGACAACAAGAGATAAAGAAATGTTAAAACAAATAGAGATAGAAGGCGAAGAAAGACTAACAAAGCTTAAAAAAGAAAATGCAAAATATAATTATCCAAAAAATAGGTATACATTTATGTGTGCTCCGTTGCATTAATTAGTTATTGTTATAAAGCATTATTAAATTTCAACAAGGAAGGCAATAGCAATATTGCCTTTTTTGATGGGAGAAAAGTTAATTTATGGCAGATAAGAATTATACAAATAAAATAGGTGTAGATACAAGTGAAGCACAAAGAGGGCTTAAAGAAATAAATGCAAGTTTAAAAGACTTAAAAGCATCAGTTCAATATGCATCTGTTGCATCACAAGATTTTAATAGCAAACTTGTATTATTAAATAAAATCTTAGATGAAAATGTAGAAAAAGAAAAACTTCTTGAGAATGAATATAATAAACTTGCCAATGCTACTGATAAAGATGTTGTAGCAATTACCAAAGCTCACGAAGCATTAGAAAGACAAAGAACAGCAACTGAGTTAGCAAGACAAGGTGTGAAAAATTTTACAAAAGCAAACGAAGATGCAAAAAAAGCTGCAGATGAACATGCAGTCAAAATTAATACACTATCTTATGTTCTTTCCGACTTAGCTTCAACACTTGCGAAAAAAGCGTGTAAAGCTTTAGTTGACTTTACGAAAGAGACAATAAACACTGGCATGCATTTTGAATCAGCTTTTGCAGGTGTTAGAAAAGTAACAAGTGGTACGGAAGAAGATTTTAAGAATTTAGAAACTGAAATTAGAAAAACTGCACTTGAAAAGCCTATAAGTGCTGACCAGTTAGCATCTATATATCAGATGGGTGCTCAACTTGGTATTGCTAAAGAAGACTTAAAAGATTTTTCAAATACAATTATTGATTTGAAAAATACATCAGACCTTACCGAAGAAGCTGGTGCTACTATGATAGCACAATATGCGAATGTTAAGGATTTAAAATCAAGTGAATATCAAAAATTTGCATCAACATTATCATATCTTGGATCAACTACAGCAACCTCTGAATCGAGAATTATGTCAATGGCACAAAAAATGAGCGGAACTGCAGCAGTCATGAAAATGTCTGATAAAGATGTGCTCGCACTATCTACTGCTATGAGTTCTGTAGGCATTGAATCTGAGCTTGGCGGAAGTGCAATATCTAAGGTAATGATGAATATAGAAGAAGCTGTAGCTGGAAATACTGATAAGTTATCAGTATGGGCAAACACTGCTAAAATGTCGGTGTCTGAATTTGCTACTCTTTGGAAAACGGATACACTTGGTGCGATACAAAAAGTTATGAAAGGCTTATCTGATTCAAATGCGGGTGGCGAATCACTTGTTTTGATGCTTAAAGATTTAGGTATAGAAAATATAAGAACAACTCAAACTATGATGCAACTGAGTAGTGCAAGTGATTTATTGACAGATTGTATGCAAAAAGCTAATGAAGAGTGGGAAAAGGCATCATTCTTAGGCGAGTCAGCAGGGCAAGTATATAATACTGTAGAGTCTCAACTTCAACTATTAAAGAACTCTTTTGCAGAAATGCAAATATCTATCTACGATGGACTAAAAGAACCACTTGCTGAAGCTATGAAAGAGTTATCAAATTTGTTAAGAAGTAATGAGTTTAAAACATTTGGCAATGTAATATCTACAGTTATGAAGATAGCTATAAATCTTATAACTCTAACTATTAAAAACATGAAAGCCATTGTGCCAGTACTTACAGGTATAATAACAAAAATGTTGTTACTTAAAGCAATAAAATTGAAATCTACAATAGTTTCAGGTATTAAGTCAATGTGTAAAGCTTTAATTGATACTACTTCCGCTCAACTGGGTCTAAATGCTGCAATGAATGCTAATCCAATAGGACTAATAACAACACTTATAGGATTATTGGTTGGTGGTCTGGTTGGCTTAATAATGAATTATAAAGATGCAAATGAAGAAGTAAAAGCACATACTAAAGCTCTTGAAGAACAAAGGGATAAGTTGATTGAAAATAGAGAAGAAAGAGAAAGAACTATTGCTGGCATAGATGCCGAAGCTAATAAAACTCAAGCTCTTGTCAATGAACTTAAAACACTTGTAGATGAAAATGGTAGAGTAAAAGAAGGCCAACAAGATAGAATCAATACAATTTTACCTCTTATTCAAAATGCTACTGGTATAGAAATAGAATGTATAAATGGCCAAATTACTAAGTATAATGAATTGATAGGAACATTAGATCAAGTAATAGCTAAAAAACGTCTTGAGGCTAAAATCAATGCTTATCAGGGGGATTATGAAGAGGCTCTAAAGCAAGAAGAAGAATCAAAGAATGATAGGATTAAATATGTTTCAGAATTGATTAAAAAAGAAGATGAACTTGAAAGATATCAAAACGATATAGCGGATAAGAGAAAAAAGACAGGTCTTGGGTATTATGGTGCAGAAGCTGAAATTGGTAGACGAAAAAGTGAAATTGCAGAATTAAAAAAGCAAATAGAATTGTATGATGAGAGTGCTAAAGAACGTAAAGAAGTCATTGATAAATACGAAGGCTTGATTACTGAACAATATAATACTTTTGGCAATGGTTCAAAAACTAATAATACTGAAGGTGCATCTAATGCTGGTGCTGCAGCAGGCAAGGCTTATGCAAGCAGCTATAATGCAGCAGTTGACAATGAAAATAAAAAGCAATCAAGTAGCAAGAAAGAAGAAACAAACACTGTCACTACAAAGCTTGTACTTGACGATGAGACTTATGGCGGACTTAATAAAAAGAGAGAAGAGCTTGCTAAGCAACTTAAAGACATGCAAAGTGAACTCACTAAGGGCAACCAAGATATTACTCAAGATATGTTAAATAATGTTGGAAAGCAAATAGATCAAATTGATGCTAAGATAAAGAATCTTAAAAATGAGTGGGATGAGAGTGGAAATGACGGTGAGATAAGCGACGAGTTTGAGAGTGAGAATACTAATCATAAAAGTACAGGTGTTATATTTGGTAAAGGCGTTCTTGGTGAAAACGCAGTAGAAATGGCTGGAGCAGGTAAGGATGCAGCAGTTGCATATTTGGAAGGATATAAAGCTGAAAAAGAAAGACAACAAGAGCAAATGGCTCAAGATGCAATTGCTCAGGCTAATCAAGAAGCTTTAAATTATCAAATTGCTACTATTGACCCAGCTAATATTGAGATATATGATGCTACTGAAAAATATCTCGCTGAATCAAAACAAACTTCACAGGCACAAGGCATAGAAGAAAATGCTTATAAAGTTGTTAATGCTGAAACTTGGACTCTTAATCAAGCAATTGCAGCAGCAATGCAAATAGATTTTACAGTTGTAGGTAAATATATTTGTGATGGTATAGCACTTGGTATTGAACAAAATAAACATGTAGTTATTGCAGCAGTAAGGGCTATGATGGAAGAGGCAAATGATGCAGCAGAGTCTGAAGAAGAAATTGAGTCACCATCAAAAGTATTTTACAGATATGGTAGATTTATAGACATGGGCCTTGCCAATGGTATAAAAGATTATGCTAAATTAGTAAGTACTCAGGTCCAAGAGATGACAAGCCGAGCAAATGAAGCAATAGGTTTTGCAAACTCTCATATAAATGCAGAAAGATATGGTAATGTGCAAGCATTTAAGGGAACAGGAAATACCAATATCAATTACAATTTCACTCAAAATAACACATCAAACAAATCACTTGATACTTTGGCAATATATCAAGAAACAAAAAGTATGTTAAAAAGGACTGTAAGAAATCAGTATGTATAGTGTAATTATAGAAAATGAGGATGGCGACCAAATTGACTTGATGCAAACTAAAGATATGATGTGTGTGCATATAGATGGTGCAACAAGTGCTACGGCAACATTAAATGAAACTGAAAATGCAAATATAGATGGGTCTACTATTAATTCCAAAAGAATTGATAGTAGACCTATTAATTTGACTGTTCGGTTGTTTAATAATCCTGGAGAGTGTAGAACTAAATTATATTATTATGCACCGATTAAAAAAGAGGTTAAACTAACATTAGTAAATGATGTGCGATCTGTGTATATTAAGGGCAATGTTAAAACTATTGAGGCAGACCCATTTACTAATAAGGAGCAGATGATTGTAACCATTTTATGCTCAGAGCCTTATTTTAAAGAAATCAATGCTATAGTTGAAGAGTTTTCAAATATAGTTAAAATGTTACATTTTGTGCTTGCTATAGATCAATTCGGTGTCCCATTTGGTGAGATAATTGAAGAAATGGAAGCAGAGGTCTTAAATGTCGGAGAGTTTGACTCAGGGCTTGAATTTGACATCAAGGCACTTGGAAAGGTTGTTAATCCAAAAATTATTGATATAGAGACTGGTGAGTATTTAAGGATAAACTATACAATGAAATATGGTGAAAGATTGTTAATAGGAACTATCAATAAGAATAAATATGTAAAGTCAGTATATAATCATATTGAAACAAATCTTATTAGTAATTTTGATTTGACATCTTCATGGTTAATAGCAAGTATAGGAGCCAATAGATATACATATGATGCAGACGAAGGAGCTGATAAAATAGAAGCTACGGTAGCATTCCAAAATAAATTTATAGGTATATAATGAATATTTATATATTGGATAAACAACTTAATATAGTGGACTCATTTGATTTTTATAATTCAATAATATGGAGCAATAGATATTATAAAACTGGAGATTTTGAGTTGCAAATTCCACTCACAGAAAGAGTAGATAAAAGCATATTGCAAGACTATTTTATATTTAGAGAAGTTGATTATCAAAATGGTATTGTAAATAGGCCAAAGATTATTGAAAGAATAGAGTTGATTAATAATTCTAATAATAATTCATTGTTAGTGAGTGGAAGAGATGCGACTGTATTGCTTGAAAGAAGAATTATATATCCTACTGAAATATTAAGTGGTAATTATGAAGAGAGTATATGTAACTTAATCAATACGCATGCAATTGAGCCTTCTGATGCGAATAGAAAAATAGACATTTTACAAATAATTAATACTGGTCTTATAACTGAAACTATAGACACACAGATTACAGGTGACACTTTACTTAAATATATTGAGGATTCTTCTGCGGATTATAAGATAGGTTTTAGGACTGATTTAGATATTGTAAATAAAAAATTGATATTTAAAATGTATATTGGGGAAGATAAGACTGTCGGTAATGATAAGGTAATTATCAGCAGAAGTCATGATAATTTAATTAAAGATTATTATGTTAATGATAAAGAAAAATATAAAAATATGGCTTATGTTGCTGGTGTAGGTGAAGGAAGTGAACGTAAACTCGTAAAACTTAATGATGAATTATCTGGAATTGATAGAAGAGAGTTATTTGTTGATGCAAGGGACTTACAAGAAAAGAATGCAGAGGGCCAAGATATACCTGTGGAAGAATATATGGAGCAACTAACACAGAGAGGTTCCGAAAAGTTATCTGAAAATAAAATTGATATAACTAATAGTTGTGAGGCTGAAACAAACGGAATATTTACATTTAATAGAGACTATTTTTTGGGTGATATAGTTATTTGTGAAGGATACAAGAAGTTCAATGAAAGAATTGTAGAAACAATTGAAAGTGATACTGCAGCAGGGGTAAAGACCGAACTTACTTTTGAAGAGGTGGAAAATGATTAAATATGGTTTTTTTAATGCTAAAAGATTGATAACTGGTGATTATGATAGAAAATATAATGCTGATGATGTGAATACTTATTTTAAGGGTGCTATGAGCCAAGATGGTATTTATCAATTTGTTGGCAATCAATGTAGAGTAGCTCCAAATGGCGGAATGAATGTTGTTATAAAAGATGGGAAAGGACAGATAAATTATCATTGGTTTGAATTTCTAAACAATGAAGTTTTGCCAATTAAAGCAGCACATAGTCGACTTAATAGATGGACAGCCATAATAATAAGGTATGATGGTGCAAATAGAAGTATGTATCCGTTAACAGTAGATGGATCTCCTGCAGCAAAACCTATTAAACCACAAATACAAAGAAATGACACTATACGAGAAATTTGTCTTGCATATATATATGTGGAAGCAGGTGCGACTGAAATAACAGCAAGCAATATAGTGGATACAATTGAAGATGATGATTTGTGTGGATTTGTATCAACTTTACTTCATAGTTCTCAATCAGGAGTTAAAAAGGTAAGGCAATTGCCTTTGCCTACTTTAGATTGTCAAGGTGAAATTTATTATTTAACACAACGGAATGAAACAGCTGGAATATCTTATAATAAAGGCTATTATGCTTGTGAACCATCTGCTTATACATATGGTTTTGCTGAAATAAGTTATATTTCTGATAGTTCTGGTAGCATGCCAACTCCAAGTGTAGATTATGTTGATATACTATTTAATGCAATTGATACCTCAAAATGGTATAGATGTGTTGAAATTACAGCTGATACTTATGAATGGACAGAGGTGGCAGTTAATGAAGTTGGTGCATTGCCACAAGCTGATGAAAATACATTTGATAAATTTTACTTAGTAGATTATGAATTATACATAGGAACAAGGACAGGGAGTGATTATAAATGGAATCCAATAATAAGAGATGGTTCTTGGATTAAAGAGTTGAATATATTGACAACAGGATGGCAAACTAAAACTGATTCATCTGGTAATACATATTATTCAAGGACATTTTCATTGCCAGATTTAGCATCTTCAGACATACCAATTATATCTTTGAAAATTGATAATGTAATTAATATCTCTACACTTAACACAGCAAAGAAAAATTATAGTTATTTAATTTCTTATGAATGTGGTGATGGAACAATTACATTCCTTTCAACAAAAATACCAAGTGCAGCGTTTACTGTGTGCATAATGGGGGTGTAATATGAAGAATTTAGCAATGTTTGCAGGGCAAACTTTACTAAAAACAGAGCAAGAGCCAATACCACCGGTGCCAAAGCCTAAGATAAGGACATGGCAAGAAATTTATGATTTAGGAACATGGAAAGATGTATTTTATCTGGGTGATTGGCAAGATGTGTATGAGGAGGCAGTCTAAATGCAAGATTTAGAAAGAATAACATTTACAAAAAAAGCCGATATTAGAAAAGTTGATTCAAATTTTGTAAAAGTAAAAAAAGCGGTAGATAATGTGGAAACTCAAATATCCAATGAAAGTACAAGAGCCACAAATGCTGAATCAGCCTTGAATCAACAAATAGAAGATGTGGAAACTCAAATATCTAATGAAAGCACAAGAGCTATAAATGCTGAATCAGCTTTGAATCAACAAGTAAATGCAGCAGGACACAAATTGAATGTTTCTATGAGTTCTACTGATTTTGTATTAACGATTTCCTTGCTTGATAAAAATGATACAGTCATAGATACAAAAATAGTAGACTTACCACTTGAAGAAATGATTGTTAATGCTTCGTATGATAGCACAAATAACAAGTTGATTTTAACTCTTAAAAATGGTCAAACTATAGAAGTGCCTATTAGTGGGGTAATTTCAGGACTTGTAAGTGATACACGAAAAATTGGAAACAATAATTTAAAATCTGATATAACACAAGCACAATTGTTTAACAATATTAAAGATGTGACAGGAATTTTTACAAATAAGACTATAAATGCAGATAGTAATACTATAACTAATATTATACTAAGCAACTTTAAATCAGGAATAGTAAAGACATCTTTTGGGGCAACACCATCTAATGATAATATAATTACAGAAAAACTTGCTTATGATAGTTTAGCAGGGAAACAAAAGATTCTAAATTCAACTACTATTAAATCTGTATCAGTTCCTATTACAGGTTGGTCAACTGCAAGAACTGGTATATATGAAAGGGCATTTACAATATCTGGTCTTAAAGCGACGGATGTACCAATAATAACATTGAATCTTGGAGATAGTTATACGATTGCTAATGCAACACAAAATAAAAAAGATTATAGTAATTTTTTATCTTATGCTTGTGCGGCAAATTCTTTAACAATTTTTACAAGTAAAATACCTGAAAAAGCATTAAACATTTATGTATTGGGGGTAGGTTCATAATGGCAAATTATTCATTTTTCTTAGGTCAAGGCGGAGGTAGTGGCGGTGGTTCTGGGGGATTTGCAATTATAAAAATTGAATATCCTGCAGGCTCGTCAATTCAAGTGACTTTTAATGGCGATACAACTGATGCACCAGATACAAGTGGGGTGTGGATATATGGTTGCGAAACAACTGGAACATATACTATTAAAATTAAAAATACAACTACATCAACAACGGTTTCAATTACAACTAAAGGCCAAATAGAAACCATTTGGATTAGTCAACAAGTTATAAATTATGCACTTATATATTATCTCAAAAATGAATTTGCAGAACCAAGTGATGCAGAGAAAAGATATGCAATTAAAACAAGTGGGTGGAGCGTTAAAGCAGGTACAGGTAGCGACCAAATGATTAACACAAATGGTTACATTCAAACTCCAGAAAACTGCAAACCATTTTGGTATACAAGATCAAATTTTGATTATGGAACAAATAGGGTAAACTATGGTACTGGGCCGGTTTCATACGCAAATCAAATAATTAGCAGAACAATAAGTAGTAGCGATAAAGGTAAGAAATTTGTTATGGGTCAGTACGCTTTTACTGAAAATATGCCCGCATGGATAAGAAGAGATACTTCAGTGGGAACTACTATGACTGTTTATAAAGAATATGACAGCTCTGCCAACCATATTTTTTGTACTTTTGCTGGAGCTGGAAATAGCTTAGCAATTTATGCTTGTGGATATGTTAAAACTGATGATCTTTCTGGATTGTCTGCTTACGGAAGTACAATAAACGAAATTTTAAATAATTCTGTTGCTTTATTTAACGATACTGCAGCTTTAAATTGGATGGTATTAAACTGTACGGGAGATTTTATGGTCTCTGCATTAAATGATGCCCGATTTACAGCTCCAATGAATACAAGCCCTAATAAATCTATTTTAGTAGCAAATGAGCATTGGAATAGATTTATTGCACTATTAAGTTTATAGGAGGAACTATGGAAAATAATAGCATATATCATTTAGAGCCACAGGGCAGTATAATAGAAAGAGCAATTATCAATGTATTAAACTTCTTGACTGACATTGTAACTGAAACTATTGTAAAGCCTAATGGTGATAAATTAGATAAAAATGTGAAGGATACTGAAAAACTGAAAGTTGAAAGCGCTGATAACTTAGAGCAGTTACTTGACACACAATTTGAACTGGAACAAGCAAAAGATGAGTTGGTAGATCAGATGGAAGCACAACTTGATTTAGAGTATAGAGTTTCGCAATTGGAAGATAATAAGGAGGTATAAGTTTATGTATGAGAAGTATAAAAAACTAATTTTAGAGAAAATTGAAAGAGAACAACTTACAGAGGAATTTGTAGAAAAAATAAAAACACAACTTGATTATTACTTAGCAAAAAAGAAGCTAACCAAAGAACAATACGATGAATTAATTACACTTATGAATCCAAATGATACTGAAGAGTAATTATGGATAAAAAGAAAAGATTAAAAGAGTTAAATGACTTTGTCGGTAAGGACAAAGTCATTTTTTTACACAATTTAATTGATGATATTATATACATGGAAGAGAGGCTTGAAGAACTAAAGAAACTTCCATTTATTAGAGTAAACCCTAAGAATAAAGAGCAACAAAAGAAAACAGAGTCATCAAAACTATACTTGTCAGTAATGGCACAGTACACACAAGATTTAAAGGCTTTATCGTATATGGCAGGAAAAAGTGGCGAAGAAGAAGAGATAAGTCCTCTTAGACTTTATATGCAACGAATAAATGAAAAAGGAGAATAGTTAATGGATAATATTTATGTAGAGTTAAAAGATAACACTTGGGGCATTTCTAAATCAAATTATGACGCTTTGCCAGTAAATGCATCTGGTCTAAAACTTGCCACAGGCAAACCTAATGGATTACAGCTTGAAGTGTTTAATGAGTCAACAGGAAAGATAGTTGTGTATGCTGAAGCAATAAATGAATTTTGGTATGAAAGGTAGGTGATAATATGTCAGCATTTAATGGTGCTACATTTGGTGCAGCAAAAGGTTATGTCGACGAAGAAATTCAGTCAAAAATTGATATTGTCAGTGTGGGCTTTGTTACTAATGGAAGCTCTTTTCCTACCACAAGGATAGATGGTTCACCATTACAAAAGGGTGACTATGTGGTTCCTACAAGTGACTCAACATTTCCGTTTTCTATTGCTGGCAAGGTTTTTCAAAATAGTACTTATAGAGGCATTTTTTTGGGTGGTATAAGTTGGGAGACGAGAGGACAAGGCACACAAAATACAGCAGAGACTGCTGTTGCCAACCCAGTAATGGAATCATTTAGTGGGACTAAGACTTTACAAAGTGAAATCAACATAGAAAACAAAGCTGAATTTGTGAAGAGAGAAGAAAAGTCCAACAAACTGACAAACTTTGATGATTTGGTTGAAGGCGATATAGACTCATATCCAACTGCTGATGCAGTTAAAAAACTTAATGAAAAAAATATACCTTCAACTCGTAAAGTAGCAGGGAAAACGCTTGAAAGTAATGTGACACCTCAAGACATTGTTAATGCTTTTAAAGATTTAGCAAGGGTTTATAAAAATGTAACTATTGATTGTGATGACAATACACTTACAAATATTTTAGTAAGCTGTTTTAAGAGCTCTGAAATATACACAACTATGCCTCAAGAAATGTCTACAGAGACATGGAAGTTTATGACAGCTAAAGCTATATATGATTTTGTTAAAGGGCAAGTACAAGGTGCTATAAAGATCAAAGGTGTTAAAGCAACAAAGGCTGAAATATTAGCTCTTACCGATATGGAAGTCAACGATGAGTGGAGATGTACAGAAGACAATCATTTTTGGCTTTATACTGAAGAGGATGGTTGGATTGACAATGGTGGAGCTATAGACTTTTCAATTTTTGTGTTGAAAGAAGATATAGTAGACAATCTTATAACTAATGATTCACAGAGACCTTTATCTGCGGCTCAAGGCAAAAAATTAAAAGAAATAACTGATGGCAAACAAGATAAAATAGAGATAATTGATTATTCACAAAATCTTGCAACTCTGAATCCTACTCATTTATTTAGAAACAGAAAACTAACAATTATGTTAGGAGATATTAAGTTCAACATAGAGGCAGAATTGCCTACTGCATTGACAAATATTACATCTGATTTAAAAGAGGTTGCAAAAATACCAGCACTAACATCAGCTTATTCTTATCCATCATCAATGAGAATAGATGTGACTCGTCCTTCAGGTTATTGGACTTGTGAGGAAAATAGACACGAATTTTATGATAATGATGGTGAGCATTATATAGACCCTGATGTCGCATCAGGTAAGATATTTAACTGTAAAACATGTGCTCCTGTCATAGGGGCTCATGATGATAGTGGAAATGAAATATTTATCGCTGAGCATTTAAAAAATGCTCAGAATTATTATATGATGCATAATGATGGATCCCCAGTTGTGTTGACAGAAAATGTACAGTATATAGTTGATGGTAAAGAGAACCCTGATTTATACGTTTTGCTTTACACACTCGGTCAAGGTTATACTTTTGTAGATCATTATATTGATGGTAATGGTAATAGGATAAACGGCGCCTTTTATAAGTTACAGAAGGTTACATTATCAATCGATAAGGCTTATATGTATAAATGTTATCTAATAAATAAGATGCTTGAATTAGTTGGACATAATTTTATAGTAGATGAGCAAGGAAGAATTTGCACGTATGAAATTGTTCCAAATGAGCAAACTGCAGCATTGTCTATTAACGAGACCACTTTAACATCTTATTTTAATGGTTTGAGTGGTACTATCATTATTACACCTGTTAATCATAGTGCATCATTTGATCAAATGAATGTAAGGTTTGTACCACATACAACTAAAGATTCTGAGACTGGTGAAGAAATTATAGATTATTATTCTTTAATGGCACATGGCTCTAACTGCTTAAGCAATTACATAATTCAAAAATCACTATAAGGGGGCTTGAATGAAAAATATTTTATTGACGCTTCTAATATGTTCTCTTTTAACAAACAATGTTTTTGCTGCAGTGGTTAGTGGAAACAATAATAAAGAATATAGCAAAGAACAGATGAGCCAATTCGCAACAAAAGACGAAGTCAATGAATGGGCAAAGGATATTCAATTTTGGTTTGATAATGGAGCAAGAATAGAATTATCACTTAAAGTTGCAAGTTATAGTGAAGTTCATGGTTATATATCTGAAAACTGGGATAGGCAAAGTGTAATAGAAGAATATGAACGATTAAGACACAGAGCTACAAATAGTAACTTAGGCAATTAGGAGATTAGCATGAATATACAACAACTATTCCAAACCCAAAATGGGATTCCACAATGGTTTAGCACATTTTTATGGGCGATATTTTTGGTTGCATTATTCTTTATAAGGTATTGGTGGAAAAACTGGGGAAGTTTATGGTTTAAACAAAAAACTGAGTCCATATATCAGAAGTCAAAAGTACACGAAGAACTATTATTTAAAATTAAAGATAATGAGATAGACCAGGACCATTGGTCAATGGAACAAATTGTAGATAAATGCTATCGTAAAGGATACCGTAATAGTGAAGATAGAAAAGATTTTATGATGATATATCATCACTATAAAGGTATAGATGGCAATACAGATGGAGAAGTATTATATCATGACTTTGTCAATATACCATATAAAACTGAATTAAAAGTTCCAGAATCATTAGGGTCATACAATCCAAGTGAAGATGCTATAAAACAGATGTTGGAGTTTTATAATGCAATTAAAAACAAAGTCATTAGCGAAGAAGATATTAGACCTATTAAAACAAAAACAGAATTCGTGAATAAAAAAAAGAAAGTAAAGTAAAAAAAATGGAGGAGCAAATATGAATTTTATAGTTAAGAATTGGTTTTTAATTGTTGCACTTGTTGCGACATTTGGAGTGACAATTTATGCAGTTATAAGGTTTTTGGAACTTCCAACTGCAGCACAAATTGCCAAAGTTAAAGAGTGGCTTGTCTATGCATGTATGAAAGCAGAAAGGGAACTCGGAGAAAAGACAGGTCAATTAAAACTTAGAATGGTATATGATATGTTTCTTAATAAATTTGAATGGCTCGCAAAACTGATAACATTTGAGCAGTTTTCTAAAATGGTTGATGAAGCATTAGAAAAGTTTAAGAGAATGTTAGAGTCTAATGTTGCAGTACAAAATATAGTGGAGGGAAAAGAAAGATATGTTGAATATTAAAGAGGCAATAGAAACAATTGGAATGAAAAAGATTTGTCTATTCGCTCATTATGGGCTTGCGATTTTCACAGCTCTTACATTTTTTATATTAAGTGTTATAGCAACATTTCTTCCAGGGATATATGATGTGTCAGCATTGTTTGAAATAACAAAACTGATATTCATTTATGTTGGGGTTGTTGTTGCTTACATTACGATTAAGTGTATTTTTAATGACTTGCAAACTATGAATAAGCCAAAGACAAAGTTTGATTTTATAGCATTTTTTATAGGATGGTCGATGTTTGTAACATTAGGTTTTGCAATTACTTGTATTATTCATATGTTCCAAAAACAATTGACTGATATAGAATTACAAATGTGGAAGATTATTATAGCAACATCTGGTGGGATCACATTAGGTGAAATTGGCGGTGGCTATGTATACAATATTTTCAAAAAGAAATTTGGAATAACTGAAAGTAAAGATGAACAACAAGAGATTATTGATAAACAAAGCTTGCCATAGTTTGGACTGGATATGGCAAGCCATATAGCCTCCAAAATATATATTTGTGGGTGCGGGGTAGTTTAATGGTAGAATGTTTGGCTCATAACCAAAAGAATGCTGATTCGATTTCAGCCCCCGCAATATAGCGATAATTACGAACTACTTATCTTGACAAAGCATCTTGTCAAGATATTTAACCAAGATAATGAGGTAGATAATGATTAAAGAATTTTCTTTAAAACGAGATGGAGACTTAAAATTATCAGAACACTTTATTGTCAGAGAATTTGCCTGTAAGGATGGATCTGATAAAATTCTAATTGATACTGATTTAATAGTTATATTAGAAGAATTAAGAACATATTTTAATGCACCAATATATATTATGAGTGGCTATCGTACCGAAGAGTATAATAAAAAAGTATCTAATACTAAAGAGTCACAACACTGCAAAGGAACTGCAGCAGATATAAGAGTAAGTGGTATATCACCAATTGCTGTAGCATTATATTGTGAGTATATTCTACTTAAAGGTAAAGGTGGTATAGGTCTTTATAAAGGTCAATGTTTCACTCACATAGATATAAGAGAAAAGATGACAAGATGGGTACAACCTGGTAATAGTTCAACATATAGAGTAGTAAGCAATATAGCAATGAATTTATAGCGGTTGACAAAACATAAAAAAACTTGTAAAATTGTATAAATTTTAGGTGAAACGCTAATATATAGAGAGAACATAATAAGAACACAATTAAGACAAATGTTAGGTCAAAATTAGGTCAAATTTTTTGTGAATTATGAAACATTTTGTAATTTATGAAACTATGTGCAAATAAAAAAACATTGAAAAATCAATGAAATCAAGGAAAAGTTGATTATTCAATGTTTTAAAAAAGGTGTCCTTTTAAATTCGAATCTTACTACCCCTGCACATAGACGCTTGAAAATCAAGCGTTTTTTTATACAATGTGAGACTTAGACAAAATTTAGTCATTTATAAAATTTATTATGAATTATCAGTCATTTTTAATTAAATATTCAGAGATTGGCTTAAAGGGCAAAAATAGATATAAATTTGAGGATGCACTAGTCAATAATATTAGAAATTCCCTTAGAGAATGGGGGGATACTTTTCGAGTCTATAAAGAGCAAGAGAGAATATATGTAGATTCAAATAAAGACTTTTATGATATTTATGATAGAGTAACAACAAAATTACAAAAAGTTTTTGGTATATCAAGTATTTCCCCAATCAAAAAGATTGAGTTTACAAATGATTATAAAAATTTGTCAGAAGAAGTAATTAAATTTATAAAAGAAGTGTATGGGACTGAAAAACATTTCACATTTAAAGTAAAAACAAGACGAGTCAATAAAGATTTTCCTATGCATTCAGATGATGTATCGGCAGAACTTGGTCATGATATATTAGAAGAATGTAACAATACAAAAGTAGATGTCCATAATCCCGATGTTAAAATTTTTGTAGAAATAAGAAATCATGTTAATATATATTCAGAAAGAATCATGGGTCCTGGAGGACTGCCAGTTGGTACAAGTGGTAAAGCGCTGCTACTTTTGTCAGGAGGAATTGATTCACCTGTTGCAGGATATATGATTGCAAAAAGAGGAGTAGTAGTAGAAGCAATTTATTTTCATGCGCCTCCTTATACAAGTGATAGAGCAAAACAAAAAGTAATAGATTTGGCAAAGATTGTGTCAAACTATGCTGGACATATAAAATTACATATAATTAATTTTACTGATATCCAGTTAGCGATTTATGAAAAATGCCCTCATGATGAACTAACAATAATTATGAGAAGATATATGATGAGAATTGCTGAAAGAATTGCAAATATAGATGATTGTTTATCACTAATCACAGGAGAATCTATTGGACAAGTTGCTTCGCAAACAGTTGAGTCTCTTAGAGCTACAAATGAAGTATGCTCATTGCCAGTGTTTAGACCACTTATAGGTTTTGACAAAGAAGAGATTATCAATATTTCAAAAAGGATTGATGCATTTGATACTTCAATCTTACCTTATGAAGATTGTTGTACTATATTTGTTGCAAAGCATCCTGTGACAAAACCAAATTTAAATCGTATATATAAGTCAGAAGAAAAATTAAAAGATTGTATAGATGAATTAGTAGTTAAAGCAATAGAAGGACGGGAGGAAATTATATGTTAGATAGTATTTTAGGAAAGATAGCATATTACAATGGTATAGCAAATGGCATTGTGTGGGGAGTTCCAATGCTTTGTCTTATAATAGGTGTAGGAATATTTTATACTATAAGAACAAAGTTTTTTCAGCTTACTCATGCAAAGGATGTGTATGATAATACAATTAAAGGTATAATAAATAGTAGTGAAGATAAGAAAGATGCAAAAGAGAAAAAAAATGTATTATCTCAATTTCAAGCTTTATCAACTGCACTTGCAGCAACTATTGGTACTGGTAATATAGCCGGAGTTTCAACAGCCATAGTTGTTGGTGGACCTGGATCTATTTTTTGGATGTGGTTATGTGCTATATTTGGCATGGGAACACATTTTGCAGAAGTAATACTTGGTATCTATTATAGAAATTATGATAAGGACACTGGTTATAGCGGTGGACCTATGTATTATCTAGAAAATGGTGTTGGTAAAGAACTAGGACATAAAAAATTAGGCAAAACACTTGCAATAATGTTTGCATTATTTACATTTATTGCTACTTATGGCATCGGCAATATGACACAGGTCAATTCTATTGCGGAAGCTCTTAATGCAAATTTTGGTATTCCTAGTATATTAGTTGGTACAGTTGTAGCAGTGCTTTCTGGATTTATTATTTTTGGTGGAATAACAAGAATCGGTGAAGTTACAGAAAAATTAGTTCCATTTATGGCAGTTTTTTATGTTCTTGTTGGCATAATAATAGTGGTAATGAATTACAAATACGTGCCAAGTGTTTTTGTTGATATATTTACTGGAGCATTTAGCACAAAAGCAATAGCAGGTGGAATTCTTGGAACAATTATAAAAAGAGCAATTACTTATGGATTTAAAAGAGGAGCATTTTCAAACGAAGCTGGCCTTGGATCAAGTGTTATAGCACATTCTGCATCAAATGAAACAGAACCAGTAAAGCAAGGTCTATGGGGAATATTTGAAGTGTTCTTTGACACAATTATTGTCTGTACATTTACATCTCTTATTATATTGTCATCAACAATTAAAGCACCATCTCTTGATACGGCACTAAATAATTTAACTTTTGATGAAACAATAGTTTGTATAGATGAATCTCTTAAAGATGAAGAAGGCGATGTAAAACTTGTTGACACTCAGTATTATAAAATGCCTATAAAACTTAATCATAGCAACAATGCAAAAGTATATAAAGAAAAACCACAAGATAATAAGAATTATATAGAAATTAAATCATATGGTAAGACCTATTATGTAGAAACTTTGGAAGAAAAAGATGCAGATGATAATTCTTACTTTTTTGCGAATGTTTTAAAGGTTAAGGCAAATCCTGTTTATTACACAAATAAGGAAATAGTGTATGATGAAAATGGAAAACCAGTAATTGATTCTATTCATGTGGAAAATATCAATGGTGTTTCACTTGTTACACTTGCTGTATCACATAGATTATCTCATATAGCTGGAAAAATTCTTGCAATTGCAATCACACTTTTTGCATTTTCAACTGTTCTTGGTTGGTCATATTATGGATCAAAAACTATAGAATACTTATTTGGAAAATCATCTATTATTATTTATAAAGTTTTATATATTATGTTTATAGTTATAGGATCATCTATCAGTTTAAATCTTGTGTGGGATGTATCAGACACATTTAATGGTCTTATGGCTCTACCTAACTTAATAGGTATATTGTTACTTTCTGGCAAGGTAGTTGAAATTATAAAAAATTATTATGATAGAAAGAATGGTAAAGATGTAAGTCCAATGATTTCGTATAAGTAAAGGAAGTGAAAATATATTATGGAGTTTATATTAATAATAATAGGATTTGTATTACTTATCAAGGCATCTGATCTTTTTGTTGATGCAGCAACAGATATTGCAAAGTTCTTCAACATATCAGAAATAGTAATAGGTGCAACAATAGTTGCAATAGGTACTACTCTTCCTGAAACTATGGTTTCAGTAACAAGTGCAATAAAAGGACATGGAGATATATCATATGGCAATGCACTAGGATCAATTATTTGTAACACAGCACTTATTGCTGCAACAACACTTGTATTTGCACCAGGTCCAGTTAATAAAAAATCATTAAAAATGCCGGTTATCTTTTTCTTTTCTTCTTATGCACTATATGTGATATTTGCTGTTTGCTTTAATGGTTTTAATAGAATAAGCGGTCTTATATTATTTTCAATTTTTATTATATATGTGTGTTACATTATTAAAACAAATGTTAAACCGGAAGTTAATGAAAATAAAGCAGTAGATTCAAATGATAAAAATGAAGATAATAGCATGTTGGTTATAAAGTCAATACTAATGTTAGTGGGATCTGCAATAGTAATTGCAATAGCATCTAATTTATTGGTTGATAATGGAACTTTAATTGCTAGAAAGTTTGGTGTTCCAGAGTCAGTTATAGGACTTACTCTTATTGCATTTGGCACTTCGCTACCAGAATTTTCAACTGCTATAACATCAATTGCAAAAGGACATAAAAATCTTTCTATTGGAAATGTTATTGGAGCAAATTTCTTTAACATTGTAAATGTTACAGGACTTGCAGCAATCTTTTCACCATTTAAAATACCCGTATCTAAAACTATAAATGGTATAAATGCATCACTTATAGTTGATATACCACTTATATTAGTAGTAATGCTAATATTATGTTTACCACCTTTATTTAAAGGAAAAACAGAAAAGTGGCAAGGTGTTTTATTATATATAATTTATGGCTTATTTCTTATATATCAGTTTACTTTTATAAGTAACCCATAATAATTGCAAAATAAAGGTTTTTTTGGTATAATAACAATTATGAAAAATGAAAAAAATAAAAGAAAAGTTAAAAATCAAAAGAATATTGATGAACTAGTACATATTAATAAGATAGAAAATATTGAGAATGAGAATTATAAAATCTTTGAGGATGAGCAATTTGAAAAGATAAAAAATCCTATCAAAGAGATTATGAATCAAGAAACAATCAAGTATATTTTCCTTATAGCAGTCATTATAATGTTACTTGTTTTTTTCTTTATACATATCAATACATTTATTGATTTGATTAAACGAATATTTTCTATACTTACACCTATAATTATAGGGTGGGTTATGACTTTTGTTTTGGCGCCACTTTATAATAAAGTTGAAAGTTTTATCAATAAAAAAGCTGATAAAAAGATAGTAAAGTTTTCAAAAATTATTGCAACAGTCACTTGTGTATTTGTAGTTTTGATGTTTACTATTGGAATTATATTTTTATTTGTACCTCAACTATATAGTTCTTTAACAAGATTTACAAGCAGGGCTGGAGGATATATAGTTAATGCTAGAGAGTTTGTTGGTGATTTCCAAGAAAGTGCCAATAATGATGTGGTAAAAGAAATTTTGGCACAGGTCAATACTAATCTTGCAAATCTAAGAGACAATGCATCAAAATTTGATTATAGTGCTATTATGTCTAGTGTCTTTACTGGTTTTGCTGTTAGTGTAAGTGCAATTATGAATTTCTTTATTGGAATTATTGCGATGATATATACATTGAATATGAAAGAAGAAATGACAAGCGGATTAAAGAGAATTCTATTTGCATTAACTAGAAAAGATATAGCACAAAAAATATTGATTGAAGTAAGATATGCAAAACAAGTTTTTGAAGGATTTTTTGTAGGTAAGTTTTTAGATTCGTTGATAATAGGTATAATTTGTTATGTTTGTTGTATGATAATGCAACTACCATATACTCCCCTTATAGCAGTCATTGTTGGAATTACTAATATAATCCCAGTGTTTGGACCATTTGTTGGTGCCATACCATCATTTATACTTATTATTTTAGAAGAACCTTTTTCAGTCAAACCATATATGTTTTTAGTATTTATTTTAATATTACAACAGGTTGATGGAAATATTATAGGCCCTAAAATTTTAGGAGATAAGACTGGTGTTGGAAGTTTTTGGGTACTTTTCTCTATCATATTGTTTGGTGGTTTATTTGGATTTGTTGGAATGTTGATTGCAGTTCCACTTTGGGCTGTTATAACAAGATTGTTTGATCAATTAGTAACAGCTAAACTTAGAAAAAAACATTACCCAACAACAAAAGAAGAGTATGAGTTTGTAAAGAAACATAAAGGGTTTCTTAAAGAAATTAATAGTTAATAGTGAAATATAAAATATTTATTGAGGAAATGATTATAAATGTACACTAGTACAAAAGGAAGATTAGCAAAACATATCGATTTTATATTAATTGATATAGTTTGTATGGAAGTATCTTTCATATTAGCATATTTTATAAGACATGGAAGTTTTGAATTATTTGATAATAAATCATATAGATCTGCACTTATCGTACTAGTAGCTTTAAATATTATCACTTGTTATATTTTTAATAGTATGCAAGATGTATTAAAGAGAAGTAAGCAGCTAGAGTTTTATGCTACTATAAAACAAGTATTATTAACAGACATATTATTAATAATATATTTGTTCTTAAGTAAAACAAGTGATGATATATCAAGAAATGTAATTATAGTATTTGCTCCAATATATTTGGTATTATCTTATATAGTAAGATTAATATATAAGTCTATATTAAAAAAGTTTATCAAGAATAAAACTAATAGACAATTGATTATTATAACTATAAAAGATAGGGCAAAATCTATTATAAATAAAATAGATAGTTCAATAAGTGATATAAAGATTAAAGGATTGATTATACTTGATGATTCAGAAGTAAAAGAAGTTAATGGTATTAATGTTGTATCAACAAAAGAAAAACTATTTGATTATTTAAAGACAGAGTATGTAGATGAGATTTTTATATCAATAGGAAATTATAAAGATGATGACTTAATAAAAAAATTAAGTCTTACAGGTATAGTTCTTCATATAGAGTATGAAGGAATAGAAGATATAGCGTTTGCAAATAATAAACTGCAGGTTAATAGCCTTGCTGATATGGTAGTTATAACTAGTAGCATAAACACTATCAATCCATTGCAATTGATTGTAAAAAGATTGATGGATATTGTTTTATCTATAATTGGCACTATCATAACTATTATTTTAAGTGTTATTATAGGGCCTATGATATATTTTAAATCAAAGGGGCCGATTTTTTTTGTTCAGGATAGAGTCGGTAAAAATGGTAAAGTTTTTAAGATGATTAAGTTCCGCAGTATGTATATGGATGCTGAAGAAAGAAAAAAAGAACTTGAATCAAAGAATGAAAATAAAGATAAAATGATGTTCAAGATGGAGAAAGATCCAAGAATAATTGATGGTATTGGACATTTTATAAGAGAAACATCTATTGATGAATTTCCACAATTTATCAATGTATTAAAAGGAGATATGTCAGTAGTAGGCACAAGACCACCTACGCTTGACGAGTGGAATAAATATGAACTTCATCATAGAGCAAGACTTGCTATAAAACCAGGGATCACAGGTCTTTGGCAGGTAAGTGGGAGGTCGGATATAAAAGACTTTGAAGAGGTTGTAAGACTTGACACAGAATATATTAAAAATTTTTCACTTTGGAAAGATTTATCTATAATATATAAGACAATCATCGTCGTGATAAATAGGAAGGGGGCAAAATAGTGCCAACAATAATTAAAAGCAATAAGTTAGACAGTATAGTTAATAAATTGATGTATTATTTTTATTTTGCATTTCAATTTTTCTTTGTGTTCTCTGGGACTGCTCTTATGAGATCAAATGATAGAATATATAAAGTTGCTCAAACATTAATAATAATTCCTTTTTTGATGCTTGCATTATGCGATTTTTATTATTTTTTAAGAGGTAGGTTTGGTTGGAAAGAAATAACAATTTACTTCTTAGTTGGTATAGTCCTAGCTATATCATTTTTAAATTATAAAAATGTGATGGTGCTTGCAAATCTCATAGCTATATCTACATTCAAAGATACAGAAGGTAAGAAAGCATTAAAGTATTATATATATGCTACAATGGCTGCATTTGTTATAACCTTACTACTTGGAATATTTACACCATTTAAAGGAAATATAGTACAGGCAAGAGCAGGTGGGATAAAGAGAACTAGATATGGACTTGGATTTTTTTATGCCTCACTTGGACAATTTTATTTTTTGTCAATAGTTCTTGCTTATATACTTATAAAAGAAAAAATTAAACTATTGGAAAGTTTGATATTTGTTTTGATTAGTTCTATTATGTTTTATTTTACTGATACAAAGGCACCTTTTGTATATTCAATATTTGCTATAGTATTATTTATAATAATTGATAAATTGAAGAATACAAAAATATTTGATGTATTTTCTTTTGTTGCAGTATTATCTCCGTTTATTGCTTGTATAGGTATGTATCTTATGTCATTTTTTTATAGTGATAGTAATAAGACATTGTTTATAATTAATGATATAGTAAGTGGAAGATTAAAACTGACACACAATGCGCTTATGAGATTTGGAGTTAAGCTCTTTGGACAGACAGCACCAGAAGTACTTGGCGACCCTACTTGTTATCTTGACTCAAGCCTTATGGTATTACTTGTTTTGTTTGGACTTGCAGTTACAGTTTTGTCGCTTTGCTTTATGTCTTACTTTGCTTATTTAGCATATAAAAATAGAAAAGCTGCTATATTAGTAGTTATTTTCTTTATAGCGCTTAGAGGTGCATTTGATCTTGGATTCATGGCTATACAATTCAGTCCAGTAGTTTTACTTTTTATGCCGATTCTGAGAGAATACTTAGATAAAAAACAAATTAAATATAATAATAAATAACTGGTGAAAAATGTTTAAGATTATTAAGTCAGATAAATTAGATATTTATAATGAGACTTTGTTTTTTTTAACTTTTTTTTTATACCAATTTTTTTTAGTTGTATCATATTCTTCAGTTTTTTCTCAAAACATATTTGTTAGAAATATTTCATCTAGTGCTATTAAATTATCTTTTTTGATGATAGTTTTGGTTAATTTTTATGATTTCTTGAGAGGCAAATTTTGTTTTAGAGAGTTATGTGTGTTTTTTGTTATAGGATTAGTTTTTGTAATATCGTATAAAAATTATCATGAAGGTGCTAGTTTAGTTACTCTATTATATATAGCAGCTACTAGGCACATTAATATAAATAAAATAATGAAAGTATTTATAATTTCATTGATTGTAGGAATTGCATTTAATTTTTTATCATATATTATTTTGCAAATTAATGATGGGACAAAGATTGAATATAGGTATGGAGTAGAAAGAATTAGATATGCACTTGGCTTTACATTACCTGCTTTTTTACCTCATTTTTTTCTTTCACTTGTATGTGCAATAGGATTAAAGGGCATTATTAAAAAGAATATAGATTATATTGTCTTAGTAGGACTTAATATAGCTTTATTTATTTTGACTGATACTAAGAATGTGTTTATGTGTTTGAATGTATATTTAATATTACATTTCATATTGACAAGGTATAATTTTGAATTTTTTTATAAAATTGTAAGTTGGATATCAGTATTATCACACTCAATTGGTGCTATATTTATATATTTTGTATCTATTATATATGATTCAAATAATAGTATATTTTTATTTTTTAATCATTTAACTAGTGGTAGAATTGAGCTAACTCACAATGGTTTACTAAGATGGGGTTTTAAATTATTTGGACAACAAACTGATATGAGTTTAGATGCATTAAATTATACATATGTAGATTCGGCTTTTATGAATATACTCATACAAAGTGGATTAATTCCTCTTATAATTATTGTTTTAGCATTGACTATTTCAACATATTCTGCATATAAAAAAGGAGAAACTATTTTAATTATTTCTTTTCTTGTTATTACTTTGCATGGTATTTTTGACACACAATTAAATGTAGTGCCATTTAATCCAACAATCTTTTATATATATCCTATGATTATATATTATTTTGAAAAATTAGTTAAGATAGATAATAATAAATGAAGAACAAAATTCTTACAATTTCAATAGCTGCATATAATGTGGAACAATATATACAGAATACCTTAGATTCTATTACGATTCCTGAAATTTTAGATGATATTGAAGTTCTGATTGTCGATGATGGCGGAACTGATAATTCATATAATATATGTAAAGAGTTTGAAGAAAAGTATCCACAAACTTTTAAAGTTATACATAAAGAAAATGGAGGGTATGGAAGTGTATATAATTATAATATAGATAAAGCAAGTGGAAAGTATTTTAAATTATTGGATGGTGATGATTATGTTGACAAAGAAGGATTTGTGAAACTGGTCAACACATTGAAAGAAACATATGCAGATGTAGTATTTAGTTCGTTTAATAATTGCTATGAAAATAATAAATATAAAGCAATAAATTATGATACAAAGTATATTGATAAAGTAACAAATATAGATGATTATATTATTAACAACGGTATACCAATGCATGCAATTACATATAAAACAGAAGTTTTAAGGAAGTCAAAGATGAAATTGAAAGAGCATGTACCTTATACTGATAGTATGTATATAACTATCCCTATTGCATATGTAGATACTATATTAGTAAAAGATTTCGTGGTATATAATTATAGGCTTGGACTTCCTAATCAGACTGTAAATGTAGATATTAGGATTAAAAACTTTAACATAGCAGAAAATATTTATTTAGAGTTGGTTGATTTTTATAATAATATTAGTACAGGAAATGGACGGAGGAGTGAATACTTGAAAGATAGAATTGCTGCCTCACTTGTAGATCACATCGCTGTTGCATTAAAGATGCAAACAAAAAAAGAAACCTTAGATTATATTATAGATTTTGAAAATAGAATAAAAAGCATGTCAAAAGAAATTTTTGATGCCATGGTAAGTTTAGATAGAAAGGCTTCAAAAATTTTAAAATTTTTAAGATTAAGTAATTATAAAACATATTATATTGTTTCATATTTAGTAAAAAGAATCATAAAATAAATTACAATCCTATATGATAAAGCAGAGCAGTATAAAAAAAAATTATATATACAATGTCTTGTATCAGATTTTACTTGTTTTAACTCCGCTTATAACCATACCATATTTATCAAAAATATTTGGAGCAGATGGCATAGGTAGAATTAGTTTTGTAGAGTCTATAGCATCATATTTTATGCTATTTGCTGCACTAGGGATAAATACATATGGTCAAAGAGAGATATCTTATTATCAAGATGACAAAATCAAAACAAGTGAATCATTTTATAATACATTTTTACTTAAGTTAATAACATCTTCTACTGTGTTAATAATATATCTTTTGTTATCTATTTATTATTTTAAATCATATATTTACTTAGCTTTTGCCTTTAGTATTGTTTCAGTATTGGTTGATATCACTTGGTTCTTTAGTGGAATTGAAGATTTTTTTTCAATAGTTACAAGGAATGTATTTTTTAAAGTATTAAGTATTGCTTACATTTTTATATTTATAAAATCAAAAAATGATATAGTGTTGTATTGTATAAGTATAGGTCTTTTTACTATACTATCAAATTTATCACTTTATCCTTTGCTAAAAAAATATTTAGTTAAAGTTGATATAAAAAGTATTCACCCATTTAAGAATTTCAAAGTAGTGCTTTCTCTTTTTTTACCAACTATAGCAATACAAATATACACAGTACTTGATAAAACAATGATAGGCTTAATTACAAAGAGTGAGTTTGAAAATGGGTATTATGAGCAGTCAATTAAAATTTCAAGATTTTTATTGTTAATTGTCACTGCGCTTGGAACAGTTACTGTGCCAAGAGTAGCTTATTATTTTGAAAAAAATGATGATAAAAAATTGAAAAATTTAATATATAATAGTTATAGATTTGTACTCATGATTAGCATACCTATGGCGCTAGGTCTTTATGTTATATCTGACAACTTGGTGCCTTGGTTTTTAGGTAATGACTTTAACAAAAGTATTTTATTAATAAAAATAGTTTCTTTTTTAATTATTTTTATAGGACTTAGTAATGTAACTGGCATACAGTATCTTGTACCGACAAAAAATCAAAATAAACTAACATTTTCAGTGATTATTGGTGCTGTTATTAATTTCAGTTTAAATTTATACCTAATAAATGTTTATAAATCAGTGGGGGCTGCCATTTCGTCTGTCATTGCAGAGTTTACAATTACAATGGTTCAGTTCTACATTGTAAAAGATGAAATATCGTTTGTTGTTGTATTAAAAAATTCACTTAAATATTTATTGTCAGGAATTTGTATGTTTGTAATTACTTTGGAGTTTTCAAAAAGATTAGCACCATCAATAATTAATACTTTGATAATTAGTGCTGTGGGGTGTTTCGTCTATTTTACAGTTTTAATTATGCTTAAAGATGATTTTTTAATTGATAATTTAAAAAAATATATAAAGATTGGAAATTGAAAAAACATGAAATTATTGGTCATTAGTCTCTGCACACAAGGTGTTGGAGTGATGAAAGAACATTTTATATATTATTGTAGAAGATTTGCTAAAAAGTCAGATCTTTATTGTATTACCAATGACAATGTAACTAATGATGACCTACATGCAATTGAAACTTTAAATGTGAGATATGTGAGAAAAGAACCTTTAGGATACTTTTCTCCACTTAAAATAAAAAAAATATTAGATTTTATAAATAAGGTAAATCCAGATATAATATTTGTTTTGTCGCACCATGCAACAAATGTTATACTTCCGACATTTTTAAAAAAATATAAAGTTGTATATCAAGTGCATGATCCGGACCCACATCTTGGCACTTCATTTATAGAAAGGAATATACTTAAGATTCAATTAAAAAGATTTGCTAAAATATCAAAAAAAATAATAGCAGCAGCCAAAAGTATAAAAGAAACAACTTATGAAGTGTGTAAGTTTAATAAAGATGATATAGAAGTTATACCTCTTGCAGTGCTTGATAATTATATAGATGATACAATAAAAGAAAGTGATGATGATATAGATTTATTATATTATGGAAAGATAAGAAAATATAAGGGGCTTGATGTATTTATAGAGGCACTTACCATATTAGAAAAGGAAAATATAAAACCCAAAGTAAAAATAGTTGGTGGAAAAGATGTATTAGTAGTTTTCCCAAATATTGATTATATACCAAGTAATGTGGAAATTGAAGATTTTGCAGAGAATAAAAAACTTATATCTTATATAAAAAAGACGAAAGCATTAGTTCTTCCATATCATGAAGCGACAGGCACTATGGCTATAGGTCAAGCGTTTTATTATGAGACGCCTGTTATTGCTACAGACGTTGGGTGTTTCCCTGAGTATGTAGGAGATGGTGGACTGATATGTAAGCATAGTGATGCAAAGGATTTAGCAAATACTTTGAAAAAATTCTTAGGTGATAAAAGCTTACAAGATAACTTGTCAAAAAAAGCAAAAGAAGAGTATTTCAAAAAATTCACAATTGAAGATGTAACTGATAAACATTTAGAACTTTTTGAAAGAGTAATTGCAGGTTTATAGATTACGGATTGTTATAAATTTATTTGTTTAAACAAATATATTGGCTATATTGGGAGATGAATAAATTAATGAATAGTTCTCGTATTGATAATATAATAATTCAGAAAATTAAAGATATTGACTTAAGGTTATATATAATTTTTATTAGTGTGTTTGTTTTTGGGCTTGTTGCGCATGGGTCAAGGCTTTTTGATTATGTTTATTTCCCAGATGGAGTGTATAATATAAATAGTGTTGGTGCAACTATTATGTCTGGCAGATGGGGATTAGGAATAACCAATAAAATCGTTAAATTTTTTACTGATGGTCACAATTACGAATCGCCACTATTACTTGGAGTTATGACATTTATATTGCTGTCATTTTTTATATATGTGGTCATTAGGTTTCTTGAAATAAACTCTAAAATTTTAATAATAGCGTTAAGTGGAATAATGGTTACATTTCCGTTTTTTCCGTCACTATTTAATTTTATTTATACGGCACCATTTTATATATTTGCAATGTTACTATCATCTATGTCAGTATATATATATTGTAAATATAATAATAATTATTTGTTTATATTTATAGCAATTGTAATGTTTACATTTAGTATAGCAATTTATCAAGCAATAATTCCTGTTGTCATCACATTATTGATGTTTTGGACTTTGAAAATTATAAAAGAAGATAAAATAGATAATAAATATATAATAAAATCAATTTTATATCTTTTATTATCGTTTGTGTTATACATTTTATTTACATTGATTATATGCAAAATCACGAAAGTGGATTTGACATCATATAGGGGTATTAGTACTCTAGGAAGAGATTCAATAAGTAATTATGTTTATAAGGTTATAAACTGTTATAAGTTTTTTCTACTCCCAAAATATAATTACGCAATATATAAATCAATATTCCCTGGTAAAATAATATATGTATATTATATATCATTAATAATGTTAGCATATTTTATAATAATAAATTTTTATAAAGGAATTAATATCGGTAAAAATAAATCATATAGAATAACATTATTAAGTTTAGTTGTAATATGTATTCCGCTAGCATTTAACTTTATATTTTTTATGACTAGATTAGATGATTCATCAATATATAAATTCACACTTCTTAGTTACATATTATATCCAGTATTTTTTGTTTGGAATATAGATATGATAGATAAATCCAAAGTATATTTGAGTAAATTACTTCCAACAGCATCTTTTATCATACTTCTTACAATATATTCATTTGTTAGATATGCAAATGCATGTAATTTGGTAAACAACTTGAGATTCAATAAAACAAAATCATATTTTGAAGTTATGATTTCACAGATTAAAAATACCTCAGGATATAATGACGATTTAAAAATTTGTTTTATAAATGCTGAAAATAATAGTGATACATCTATTAGTGATATGAGTGGTTTTGATGATTTAATACAAGATTCAAGTCTAATTTATAAAAGGAATTTTATAGATTTTCAACCATTTTTATATAATATTTTGGGATTCAATCATTACTTTATTACTGAAGATGAATTTAAAGATAATGAAGTAATTAAAAATATGCCCCGATATCCTGAATATGGATCAATAAGAATTATTGATGATGTAATTGTAGTTAAATTTTAAATGAGTATACAAATTAAAAAATGTAATATTCTAGGTGTAAATATAGCTTCAGTTAATATGTCTACACTTATAAAGTATGTTAGAGATAATTTAAAAGAATTATCTGGTAAATACATATGTGTGTCAAATGTTCATACAGTTATTACTGCCTATGATGATAAAACGTATATGAATGTCCAAAATAGTTCAGCCTTATCTATACCTGATGGAGGGCCACTTTCATCTTATGGTAGAAAATATGGGTTTAAAGATATGGATAGAACTACTGGTCCAGATTTTTTTTATGAGATATTAAAAATAAGTGAAGAAAATAATTATAAACATTATTTTTATGGAAGCACAGAGGATACACTTAAGAAATTAAAAGAAAAATTATTATCAGAGTTTCCAAAACTTAATATAGTTGGAATGTATAGTCCGCCATTTAGAAAATTAAACGAAATTGAAGATAAAGATGTTATAAATAAGATAAATGCTGTTGATCCTGATTTCGTATGGGTAGGACTAGGTGCACCCAAGCAAGAAATATGGATGTATGAGCATGAGGATAAAGTAAAAGGTCTTATGGTTGGAATTGGAGCAGCATTTGATTATTTTGCAGGAAATATTAAAAGAGCACCAATGTGGATGCAAAAACATAATCTTGAATGGTTATATAGACTTATGCAAGACCCAGGAAGACTTTTTACAAGATACCTATACACCAATTCAAAGTTTTTATTTTTGACAAAACTTGTAAACAAATAACAAATATATTATAATAATAGAGGCGCGTTTTACGAGCCTTATGTAAGAGCGGATATAATCCGCCAAAAGGAGAAAAATTTGAAAAAAGCACTTATAACAGGAATAACAGGACAAGATGGTTCATTTTTATCAGAACTCTTACTTGATAAGGGTTATGAAGTTCATGGTATCATAAGAAGAAACTCCATAGAAAGACATGATAGGATAGAGCATATAAAGGATAAGCTCCATCTTCATTATGGTGACATGACAGATTCTTTAAATATAGTAAGACTTATAAGAGAGATAGAACCAGATGAGATATATAACCTAGCAGCTCAAAGTCATGTGCAAGTAAGTTTTGAGGAGCCAGAATTTACTGCAAATGTTGATGCTACAGGTACACTTCGTATACTTGAAGCAGTTAGAATGCTTAACTTGAATAAAAAGACAAGAATATATCAAGCTTCAACTTCTGAATTATATGGTAAGGTTGAAGAAGTCCCACAAAGTGAGACAACACCATTTCATCCTTATAGTCCTTATGCGGTTGCAAAACAATATGCATTTTGGATAAGTAAGGAATATAGAGAAGCATATGATATGTTTGTATCAAATGGCATCCTTTTTAATCATGAGTCTGAAAGAAGAGGAGAAACATTTGTTACAAGAAAGATAACTATAGCAGCTGGTAGAATAGCATGTGGATTACAAGATAAACTATATCTTGGAAATCTTGATTCTCTTCGTGATTGGGGTTATGCAAAAGATTATGTAGAGTGTATGTGGCTTATATTACAAGCGGATAAACCAAATGATTATGTTATAGCAACAGGTGTGCAACATACAGTAAGAGAGTTTGCAACTTTAGCATTTAAAAATGTAGGTATAGATCTTAAGTGGGAAGGAAAAGAGGTAGATGAGAAAGGAATAGATGTAAATACTGGAAAAGTGCTAGTAGAAGTATCAAAAGACTTTTATAGACCAACAGATGTAGTCAATCTTCTTGGCAATCCAAGTAAGGCTAAAAAAGAACTTGGTTGGAATCCACAAAACACCTCTTATGAAGAACTTGTAAGAATAATGAGTGAATATGATTTAAAAAAGGCAAAGATGGAAGCAAATAATAGATGATGAATAAAAATTCAAAAATATATGTTGCAGGTCATAACGGTATGGTTGGGTCTGCAATAGTAAGAGAATTAGTTAAAGAAGGTTATAATAATCTTGTTGTAAGAACTCATAAGGAACTGGATTTAATAAATCAAGATCAAGTCGCAAAGTTTTTTGAGTTAGAAAAACCAGAGTATGTGTTCCTTGCTGCAGCAAAGGTTGGTGGTATAGTAGCAAACAATGATGCACTTGCTGATTTTATGTATGAAAATATGATACTTGAAATGAATGTTATAAATTCTGCATGGAAAAATGGCTGTAAAAAACTGGAGTTTTTGGGTTCGTCTTGTATATATCCAAGAGATGCGAAGCAACCTATAAAAGAAGAATATTTGCTTACAGGAGCACTAGAGAAAACAAATGAAGCATATGCACTTGCTAAAATTTCTGGTCTTAAATACTGTGAATTTTTGAATAAACAATATGGAACTGATTATATATCAGTTATGCCAACTAATCTTTATGGACCAAATGATAATTATCATCCAACACATAGTCATGTTCTTCCAGCACTTATAAGAAGATTTCATGAAGCAAAGGTAAATGGACTTAATGAAGTAGTATGTTGGGGTGATGGATCACCACTTCGTGAGTTTTTGTATGTAGATGATCTTGCTGAGCTATGTGTATTCCTTATGAATAATTATAGTGGAAATGAAACTGTAAATGCAGGAACAGGAAAAGAAATTAGTATAAAAGAACTTACAAAACTTGTAGCAAAAATCATAGGCTATAATGGAGATATAAAGTGGGATACGAGTAAACCAAATGGAACTCCAAGAAAATTACTTGATGTGTCAAAGGCAAAATTACTTGGATGGACATATAAAACAGAACTTGAGACAGGAATAAAACTTTCATACGATGATTTTTTAAATAATAAAATGAGGGTAGAGCGATAATGAATTATATTTTACTTTCTGGTGGATCGGGTAAAAGACTTTGGCCACTTTCAAATGAAATAAGATCAAAACAGTTTATAAAAATATTAAAAACAGCTGATGGCACCTATGAATCTATGGTGGAGAGAGTTTATCGTCAGATAAGAAATGTTGATGTCGATTCAAACATTACAATCGCCACATCTGAATCTCAAGTTCCTACACTTAGAAATCAACTTGGTGATAATATAGATATATCAATAGAACCATGTAGAAGAGATACATTTCCTGCAATAGTACTTGCATGTATGTATCTTAAAGATGTAAAAAACATAGATGAAAATGAGACTGTAGTTATAAGCCCAGTTGATCCTTATGTAGAAGATGAATATTTTAAAACTTTAAAAATACTAGATGAAAAAATGAAGACATCGACAAACAATATAGGACTTATAGGTATAAAACCAACTTACCCAAGTGAAAAATATGGGTATATAGTACTTCGTAATAATGTAGGGGCGAACTTTGGGATCCCTTGTAAGGGCGAGCTATGCGAGCCCAAATCTATGATTGTTGATAAGTTTATAGAGAAACCAAGTGAATCAGATGCAAAAAAGCTTATAGCAAGCGGTGCTCTTTGGAATGGTGGAGTATTTTGTTTTAAACTTAAATACATTATAGATAAAGCACATGAACTTATAGACTTTAAAGATTATAATGATTTATTTAATAAATATGATACAGTAAAAAAAATAAGTTTTGACTATGCTGTTGTTGAAAAAGAAAAAAATATTGATGTAGTAAGTTATGATGGTGAATGGAAGGATATAGGTACTTGGAACACTCTTACAGAAGTTATGAGTGAAAAATCAATAGGTAAAGTAATATTTGATGAAAAAAGTGATAATTCAAATATAATAAATGAGTTAGATATACCGATTATAGGTATGGGACTTAAAAACATAGTTGTAGCAGCAAGCCATGATGGAATATTTGTATCAGATAAAAATGAATCTAGTTATAATAAAGCACTTGTAGAAAAACTTGATAATAGACCTATGTATGAGGAAAGAGCGTGGGGAGATTTTCAAGTGTTAGACATATATAAGAAATCGCTTGTTAAACATTTATTTATTAAAGCTGAGAAAAGTATTAGTTATCAGAAGCATAATCATAGAGATGAAGTGTGGACGATAATAGAAGGAAATGGAATACTTACACTAAATGATGTAAAGAAAGAAGTAAAAGCAGGGGATGTTATTACAATTAGAAAAGGAGACAAGCATGCTTTAAAAGCTATAAAAGATTTGCATTTTATAGAAGTACAATATGGCGATGAGTTGTCTGAAAGTGATATTGAAAGATGTGATTATTTATTGCTATAAAGAAATATATTTGATATAATATAGGAGACTTATTTTATGAAAATAATGGCCAACAGGCTAGATAGAACATATTTAAAATACAAAGATGAGTTTGATGATAAAGCGATATCAGTTTTGATGTCTGGTAGGTATATTCTTGGTGAAGAAGTATCAAATTTTGAAAAAGAATGGTCAACATATATTGGGACAAAATATTGTGTAGGTTTAGCAAGCGGCTTAGATGCTTTGTGGATTGCATTTAGACTATTAGAAATTGGACAAGGTGATGAAGTTATAGTATCCGCCAATGCATATATTGCCTGTGTTATGGGTATAACTATCAATGGTGCAACTCCTATTCTAGTTGAACCTGATGAGTTTAATAATATTGATGCATTAAAAATAGAAGAAAAAATAACTAAAAATACAAAAGCTATTTTAGCAGTTCATTTATTTGGGCAATCTTGCGATATGGATACTATTATGAGTATTGCTAAAAAGTATAATTTGAAAGTTGTAGAAGATTGTGCACAAAGTCATGGCAATCATTATAGAGATAAAAGAGTTGGAAATATTGGTGACATTGGGTGTTTTAGTTTTTATCCAAGTAAAGGGTGTGGTGCATTTGGGGATGGAGGTTGCATTACGACTAATGATGAGAGAATATACAATGATTGTAAAGTTTTTAGAAATTATGGTAGTGAAAAAAGGTATTATAATAAAGTAGTTGGAACAAATAGTCGTTTGGATGAATTGCAAGCAGGACTTTTAAGAGTAAAACTTAAACATTTAGATGACTTAAATATAGAAAGAATAAATATATCAAATAAATATACTGAAGGTATAGATAATAAATATATTGTAAAACCTAAAGTTAGAGAAAATGCAGATTCAACTTGGCATCAATATGTGGTTCATGTTACTCATAATAGAAGAAATGATTTGATTAATTATCTTAATGAAAATGAAATAGGAACAATAATTCATTATCCTATTCCACCACATATGGCAGAAGCATATAGGTATCTTGGTTACCATAAAGGTGACTTCCCAATTACTGAGCAATATGCAGATGAAGTGCTTAGTTTGCCTATGTATAATGGAATGACAAATGAAGAACAGGAATTTGTAATAGACAAAATAAATAATTTTAAGTAAAAATATGAATTTAAGAGAAAAGTGTAAAATAATTGAATTTAAAGATTTAGGAGACGAAAGAGGAAAACTTGTAGTTATTGAAGGTGGACAAAGCATACCATTTGATATTGCAAGGGTTTTTTATATTTATGACTCGGATTCAACAATTATCAGAGGTCAGCATGCGAATAGAAAAACTGATTTTGTTCTCATCAATGTTGCTGGTAAAAGTAAGGTAAGAATCACAAATGGAAGAGAAGAATTCATAGTTGAATTAAACAAACCAATGATGGGAGTATATATACCAAAAATGATTTGGAAGGATATGTATGATTTTTCTAAAGATTCAGTACTACTAGTGTTGGCAAATACTCATTATGATGGAAAAGAATATATTAGGAGTTATGAAGAATATTTGAAAGAGGTCAATGTTGATTAATTTTTGCACATTATTTGATAGTAATTATTTGGATAAGGGATTAGTGCTATACAATTCTTTAGAAAGATGTTGTAATGACTTTTGTTTATATATATATTGTTTTGATGATTTGTCATTTAAAATATTAAATGATATGAAATTAATGCATGCTAAGATTATTCATTATAAAGATATTGAGACTGAAGAATTATTAAGTGTTAAAAATAATAGGTCAAAGGCTGAATATTGTTGGACTTGTACGCCAATTACAATAAAGTATTCAATTGAAAAGTTCAATTTACAAAATTGTACATATATAGATTCCGATTTATATTTTTATTCTAATCCAAAGATAGTATTTGATGAAATTGCAAGTAAAAATGCAGATGCAGCTATAACACCACATAGATTTTGCAAGGATGATTATGGTAAAAAATTAGAGGAAAGAAATGGGAAATATTGCGTCGAATTTAATTATTTCAAGAATAATGAAAATGGTATAAAAATCTTAAATTGGTGGAAAGATAAATGTATTGAATGGTGCTATGACATTCCAGAAAAAGATAGGATGGGCGATCAAAAATATTTGAATTATTTCCCAGTATTATTTGACAACGTAACTGAAATAGACAATATTGGTGCAGGAGTAGCACCATGGAATTTGAAGCAATATGATGTATTGACAAATGATACGACAGATTATTGTTTATATGAAATTAGCACGAAAAAAAAGTTTCAGTTGATTTTTTATCATTTTCAAAATATAAGATATATTAATGATAAATATGTTAATATTAAATCTCAAACTGGTAATAAAAAATTAAAATATAAAATATATATACCATATTTGAGGGAAATCGAAAATGTTCGTAAAGATTTATATATACATCATGGGTTAGATTTAAAAAAATTTAAAATAGCAAGAACAAGCAATCAGTTTATATCATTTTTACAGAGATATTTAGCAGCACTAAAAGTAAAAAGACTTTCTGATATTATAAATTTAAATAAATTGGATAAATATTTGTAATTGATAATTTTATTGATATAAGGTGTAGGATATGAAGATTGTTTTTATTAGTTTAATCAGTCATTACACAAGCGGATTATTGTATCAAGACAATTGTTTTAGCAATGTATTGGTTAATAAAGGGAATGAAGTCACAGTAATTTCTGATGCTCAGTGTTTTGAAGATGGCATATTAAAATTTACCAAACCATGTGATTATATAGATAATTATGGTGTAAGACTTATAAGAGTACCATATTTAATTTCAAATTTTATAGGTAGTAAATTTAAATTATTTAAGAGCATATATGGATATTTGGAAGAAATAAAACCGGATGTTATTTATTGTCATTCGCCACAGTACATATCTGTTTTAGACATAGTAAAATATAAAAATAAGCACCCAGATGTGATGGTGTATGCTGATACACATACAACATTTATGAATGCTAAAAATTCAAAACTGATTTTTGCATTTTTATATAGAATTTATTATAAAATGTTATATAAAATTCTTGAACCATATTTGGAGAAGTATTTTTATGTGGGAACTGATGCTAAAGATTTTAGTGTTCAAGTATATTCTGCAAATGAAGATATCATGGAATTTTTACCATTAGGTGGAGAAGAAATATCAAATGAATTATATATTGAGTATAGAAATGAAATAAGAAATAAATTGAATTTAAGAAATGATGATATAATGCTGTTCCATTCTGGTAAACTTTTAAAAAACAAGAATACATCATGGATTGTTAGTTCACTTGAAAAATTAAAAAATGAAAAACTTAAACTTGTAATTGCAGGGTCAATTCCAGATGAAAACAAAGAACTGAAAAATATTATTAAAAATAGAGAGAATATAATTTATGTCGGATGGGTTGATGGTAATGAATTAAGAAAGTATTTGTGTGCATGTGATATATATTGTCAGCCAGGAACTCCGTCTGTGACTCTACAAACAGCAATATGTTGCAAGGCACCAATTATTTGTTATAAGTATGATTTTTACCGTTATTTATATGATTATAATAGTATTCTGTGGATAAAAAAAGAAAATGATATTATAGATCATTTAAATAAAATTTTAACTAATAAAAACATATTAGATGATTTAAAAAAGTATGCTGATATAAATTCATATAAATTAGATACAGAGTATCTTCTAAATAATGCTATTGGAGTTTAGTTATGAATTATGCACTTATTGGCTGTGGGCGTATAGCGGTAAATCATATAAAAGCTGCAGTGAATAACAAATTAAATATTTTAGCAGTATGTGATATTGAATCAAGTCACATAGATATTTTGTTTGATAAAACAAAGTTTAGTGAGATTTATGATATAAATAGTGTAAAAAGATATAGTGATTATAAAAAAATGATTGATGAAATACCTGATATTAAATTAATAGCTATTGCGACTGATAGTGGTGTGCATGCAAAAATTGCAAAATACTGCATAGGGAAAGGTATTAATGTAATTATAGAAAAACCAATGGCTATGTCTATGAGAGACTGCGAAGAAATAATAGAGTTATCAAAAAAGAATAATGTGAAAGTCTCTGTATGTCATCAAAATAGATTTAATCTTGCGATACAAGAGATGAGAAAGGCACTTGAAAGTGGAAGATTTGGTAAAATTTCTCATGGCTCTATAAATGTACGCTGGAATAGAAATAAAGATTATTATGATCAAGCAAGTTGGAGAGGAAAGTGGGCATCTGATGGTGGTTGCCTTTTTAATCAATGCATACATGGTATAGATTTGCTTAGATGGATGATGGGTGATGAAGTCGAAGAAGTGTATGGTGTCACCAAGCAACAGTTTCATCACTATATAGAATGTGAAGATATAGGTATGGCGGTAGTTAAGTTTAAAAATGGTGCCATAGGCACAATTGAAGGAACAGTCAATGTGTATAAAGAGAACCTAGAAGAAACGCTTTATCTCTTTGGGGAAAAGGGAACTTGCAAAATTGGTGGTAAATCAACTAATAATATAGATTTTTGGAATTTTGAAGATAGTGATATAAATGATGATAAAAATAAGAATTTACAAGAGCAAACTTCAAATGTATATGGCAATGGGCACACTTCACTATATACTGATGTTATAGATTCTATTGAAAATGATAGAAAGCCATATATAGATGCAGTAGCAGGACGAAATGCAGTAGAGATGATACTTGCAATTTATAAGTCTTCTTTTACTGGAGATCCTGTGAAGTTACCACTTAAGAATGTTGCTTCAACTGATTTTATTGGTAAGTTGAAAGGAGCAATATAGTATTAAATGCATGCGTATAAAAAAAAAAATATTAATAGGTTCTTGTGGTGGATTAGTAGGAAGTTATTTATCGAGGTATTATAAAAGTAAAGGATATTATATTTGTGGTGTTGATGCTAATCCAAATTGCGTTACGAAGTTTTTTTTAGATAAGTTTTTGTTAATTGATAAGTTTGACAATATTAGTTTTGTTGATTCTATAGTTAATATTTTAAATAATGAGAGTATTGATTACTATATACCAACACATTCCAAAGAAATACCATTAATTTCTAAATATGAAAATTTTATAAGAGAAAAGACCAAATCTAAGTTTATAGTTTCTAATTATGACACATTTTTAAAACTTGATAGTAAAGAAGAAATGAATAGTAATTTTTCTTTTGCTAAAATCCCTGTTCCTAAGATGTATAATTTTAAGGAATTGAAAGATGAAAACCTACCAGTAATTTATAAAAAAACATTTGGTAGTGGAAGCAATGGTGTGCAAGTAATTAAAAACATTAATACCTTGAGTGATTTTGTAAATAATTATGAAGAAGGAAACTTTTATGAGTATATTGATGGAGATGAATATACAGTTGATTGCATTTATGATAATGATTCAAATCTTATTGCTTACAATCAAAGAAAAAGGTTAAAATCAATGGGTGGTGCTGTGATTATCACTCAAAATGATTATGATTTCCCCATTGATGATTATATAAAAACCATTTCTAAAAGTTTTAAGTTTAGAGGTTGTGTGAATTTTCAATATATATTAAAAAATAGCACACCATATTTTATTGATGTAAATTTGAGATTTCCTTCAGGCGGTTTGCCATTAACTGTTAATTCTGGAATTGATATTCCAATGATTATACTAGATATTATGGATAATAATGTAATAAAAAATGTAAAAAGTTGTCAATTTGATAAAAAAATAATGTATAGATATTTTAATGAAATATATGAGGGATAAATGCATATTTTTGATTTTGATGGAACAATTGTAGATTGTTGGCATAGATATTATAATGTTTTTGTATTAGCAAATAATTTAGAGACATCTATTATTGACTTTTTAGATTATAAAAAAGTAAAATTAGAATTAGAAAAAGATGAATTAGTTGCGAAGTATTTTGATATAGAATTAAGTAAAAATTATTTTGAAAACAAACATGTTTTAATTGAAAGCATTGATTATCTTAAGTTAGATAGTTTAATAGTCAATAAAGAAAAATTGATTAGATTTTTTGAAACTAATGATTCAATAATACTTACTAAAAGGAATAACATCAATAATTTTTATGAACAACTTAATATTTTAGGTATGGCAGACTTAAAAGATAAATCTTACATTGTTACTGGAAATGAGTCTAAATTTGACTTCTTTATAAGTAAGTTCTCCAATAGTTCAAATTGTGTCTATGGTGATTCTTTTGAAGAATTTAACTTCTCAGAATCAATCAACAACAAGGTTTATATGGTAAAAAGTGGATTGCGAGATGTTTCTAAGTTTAAATATAAAGAGAATGTTTATATAATAGATAATATAAATGAAATTATTAATAATATTTAATAGGAATAGTATAATTGAATTTTAGAGATTTGAAAAAACAATATGAAGTATTAAAGCCAAAGATTGATGAAGCAATTTTTGGTGTTATCAATGATACAAATTTTATAATTGGGAAACAGGTCAATGAACTTGAAGATAAACTTGCAAGTTATGTAGGTAGAAAATTTTGTGTATCATGTGCAAATGGCACTGATGCATTAGTAATTGCTCTTATGGTTATGGGAATAGGTAGTGGTGATGCAGTATTAGTGCCAGATTTTACTTATATTGCGACTGCATCATCAGTATCATTTGTAGGTGCTACTCCAATATTTGCAGATATAGATTTAGATACATATAATATGTTACCTGAGTCATTAGAAACTATTATAAATAAGGTTGCTGATGAAGGAAAATATAATTTGAAAGCTATAATACCTGTTGACCTTTTTGGTTTACCTGCGAACTACGATAAAATTTTAAATATAGCGAAAAAGTATAATTTAAAAGTTATTGAAGATGCTGCTCAAGGTTTTGGTGGTAGCATTAATTCTAAAATGGCATGTTCGTTTGGTGATATTTCGTGTACATCATTTTTCCCTGCAAAACCACTTGGTTGTTATGGTGATGGTGGTGCTATATTTACGGATGATGAAAAAATAGATGATTTACTTAGGTCACTTAGAGCAAACGGCAAGTCAAAAGTTGATAAGTATGATAATATAATGATCGGTATGAATTCAAGACTTGATACTTTGCAGGCAGCTATATTAAAAGTTAAATTTGATGCTTTTGTAGATTATGAATTAGAAGCTGTAAATAATGTGTATAAATGGTATACTGAAAAATTAAGTGAAAAATATAAGACACCTCTAATACCAGATGGATATTATTCAAGTTTTGCTCAGTATACAATATTATGTAAAGATGAAAATGAAAGGAATAACTTACAAAAAAAGTTAAAGGATAATGGGATACCTAGTATGATATATTACCCAAGAGGAATGCATGAACAAAAATGTTTTGCAAATCTTGATAGTAGTTATGATGATTTTGTTAATTGCAAGGAAGCTACTAAAAGAGTATTAAGTCTACCTATGCATCCATATTTGACTGAATCAGAAGTAAATATGATTTGTGAAGTAATCTTAAAATAGAGTTGAGGATATATTAATGAGTAATTTAAAAGAAAAAATTTTAAATAAGACTGCAACACTTGGTGTATGCGGTCTTGGATATGTAGGGCTTCCACTTGCTGTTGAAAAAGCAAAGGCTGGTTATAAGGTAATAGGTTTTGATGTTCAAAAAGAAAAAGTGGAATTAGTTAATAGTGGTAAGAATTATATTGGCGATGTAGTTGATAGTGATTTAGAAAAGTTGGTTAAGAACGGTATGTTAAAAGCAACAGAAAATTTTGAAGAGGTTGCAACTTGTGATTGTGTATGTATATGTGTTCCAACACCACTTGATATACATCAAGAGCCAGATATAACATATGTAAAATCATCAACTGAATCAGTTGCAAAGTATCTTCATAAAGATATGTTAGTCGTTCTTGAATCAACAACATATCCAGGTACAACTGAAGAATTATTAAAGCCAATTTTAGAAAAGGCATCTGGACTTAAGTGCGGAGTAGATTTTTATCTAGCATTTTCTCCTGAAAGAGTTGATCCAGGAAATTTAGTATATAAAACTAAAAATACTCCAAAAGTTGTAGGTGGTTGTACTTCTACTTGTACTGATATTGCTGCCACAATGTATGAGTGTATATTGGAAGCACCAATTCATAGAGTTTCATCGCCTGCAATAGCTGAGATGGAAAAGATATTAGAAAATACTTATAGAAACATTAATATAGGTCTTGTAAATGAGTTAGCAAGACTTTGTCATAAGATGAATATATCTATATGGGAAGTAATAGATGCAGCTAAATCTAAACCATATGGCTTTCAAGCTTTTTATCCAGGACCTGGTCTTGGTGGACATTGTATCCCACTTGACCCTTATTATCTTACATGGAAGGCAAGAGAGTATGGTTTTCACACAACCCTTATTGAGAATAGTATGGTTATAAATGATTCTCAACCTACATATGTAGTTGAAAGAGCGATGCATATATTAAATGAGTATAAAAAAGCAATAAATGGTGCAAAAGTATTAGTGCTTGGTGTTGCTTATAAGCAAGATATAGATGACTATAGAGAAAGCCCAGCAATAAGAGTAATTGAAGAACTTAAAAAAGTTGGTGCAGATATTAAGTATTATGATCCATATATAAGCAAGTTTAAAGATGGAAAATTAACTATGGAAGGTGAGAAAGAACTTACAAAAAGTTTAATTGAGTCAAGCGACATAGTTATCATAACTACTGCACATACAAATGTTGATTATAAGTTTGTGTGTGATAATGCTAAAATAGTGTTTGATACAAAGAATGTGACTAAAGAAATAAGTATCAAAAAGAATATTTATGTATTATAATTATACATAGTATACTGGATGCATTTTAATTAGGCACAAAGGAAAGAATTAAGTATGGGAGGATAATAAATTGAAAGTAATTGCTTTTTATTTGCCACAATTTCATATAATTCCTGAAAACGATGAGTGGTGGGGTAAAGGTTTTACTGAATGGACAAATGTTAAAAGAGCCAAACCTTTGTTTGATGGCCATTATCAGCCAAAGGTTCCTTTAGATAACAATTATTATGATTTACTTAGTGATGATATTAAAATTTGGCAAGCAAAACTTGCAAAAAAATATGGCATATATGGTTTTTGCTATTATCACTACTGGTATAATGGGAAAATGCTTCTAGAAAAGCCAATGGAACAAATGCTTGCTAATAAAAGAATTGATATCCCATTTTGCATTTGGTGGTGTAATCATGCTTGGACTAAAGCATGGGTAGGAGACGATAAAAAAGTTTTAATTTCTCAAAAATATGGTGATAAAAGTGAATGGATAGAACATTATAATTATTTAAGAAAATTTTTTTTAGATAAAAGATATATTTTAAATAATAATAAACCTATTTTAGGTATATATAATCCAGTGCCTATAATTAATATAAATGACATGAAAGATTGTTGGAATACTCTAGCAAAAAAAGATGGATTTGATGGAATAGATTTAATGTGTAGCATAAAAAGTTATAGCACAGTAAAAACATATCCTAATATATATGATTACTTTGATCATTTTGTTGAGTGGGGGTTTAGTTTGGCTGCTGAAAAAGATCATATTTCTAGTAGAAGTAAAATAAAGTCACTTTTAGTACAATTAAAAAATGCAATAAATATTAAATATGAGAAAACAACGGGACATTCACTAACAGCTATAGATTGGGTAAAAGAATTTAAGGCAAGGTTAAATAATAATAAAACGATAAAAAAATATGACTATGACAAAATTTGGAATTATATGATTTCAATAAAGCCATATTCTAAAAAAAGTATTCCGGCTGCATTTGTCAATTGGGATAATACGGCACGATATGGTATAAATGGTTCCGTGATGGTTAATGATAGCCCGGTAAAATTTGAAAAATATTTATCAAAACAAATAGATAATGCAAAAAAAAATTATAATAGTGATATGATATTCTTAGCAGCATGGAATGAATGGTCTGAGTGGAGTGTATTAGAACCAGAACAAAAAGAAGGGTATGCGTACCTAGAAGCAGTTAAAAAGGCATTAATTAATAATAATGAGTTCCCTAGTGATGAATAGAATAATAAAAAAAATGAAAATAATTTTTCATCCATATATTTTGTTCGAAAAAATACGTTGGGTTGTTGCATCTAAGAGTCTTAAAGCTTGTGGTAAAAAGACTACGATGGGATATACTTTTGTTGTACATGAACCATATAATATGTCGTTTGGTACTAATGTGACATTTGGTCATAATTGTATAGTGGCATGCTATGAAAAACATTTTGATAAACCTACAGGGTATAAGCCTATTTTAACAATAGGGAATAATGTTAATTTTGGTAATTATTGTCACATTTCATGTCTAAATAGAATAACCATTGATAATGGAGTATTAACAGGTGATAATGTTAGTATCATTGATAATTTTCATGGTAATCAAACATCCGAAGAGAATGATACTAGACCAGCATATAGAAAATTATATAGTAAAGGACAAATACACATAGGCAAAAATGTGTGGATAGGTAAAAATGTATGTATTATGCCAAATGTCACAATAGGCGATTACGCAATAATTGGTGCTAATGCGGTAGTAACACATGATATTCCAGCATATTCTATAGCAGCTGGTGTGCCAGCGAAAGTTATAAAAAATATTAAATAGTATGAGTAATTATAGTATTAAAAAAGAAAATAAAGATTTCAAAGAACTTATAGTTGATTCATTTACTAGAGGAACCAGGAGAAAAAAAATAGTATTTGATTTAGACAGTAAAGAAGTTGCATTTTTTAAGTTTCAGAGATCTAATTATTCAACTGAGAGTTGTTCGGAAAAAATTGCATATGAAATAGCAAAGATACTCGGATATGATTGTGCAAAGATAGAATTGGGACAAGATAAAACAGGTGAAATAGGTGTTCTTAATTATTTTTTTAAAGGTTATGAGTATTATAAAGATATTGTTTTATATCTTAATATATCTGGGGATAAAACTCGTAGTGAGTTTTATAATTTAAATAATATAATTAATTCTCTTTGTGAAATTGATAAAAAGTTAGTGGATGGATTTGTGAAAATTTCAATTTTTGATGCATTGATAGGAGAGCAGGATCGTCATGAAGAAAACTGGGGAATCATACGGATGAATAAATCAATTAAGATTTCACCGCTTTTTGATAATGGAGACAGTTTATTGAGAGATTTTGGTGATGTTGATTTTGCAGAAAAGTATTATAACGGAATCAAACAATTTGATAATTATATATTAAATAGCAAGACGCAGATTTATCTGGAAAACAAAAATAAAAGGTATAAACACTTTGATTTGATTAAAGAATTACTAAATATTGATTTAAAATACACAAAGAAAGAATTAAAGAATCTTAAAAAATTAACCGATGATTCTATTAAAGCAATTGTCAATAAAGTGCCAAATGAATTGATGACAAAGCAACATAAAATGTTTGTAATATTGTATTTGATAAAAAGAAGAGATATATTATTAGAAATAAACTAAGGTGTAAACATGGACAATGATAAAAAAGTATTATGGATGATTTGGAAAAATCCAAATAAAAATCAAAGAAGAAGATATAAAATTGGTGAACTGAGTTTGGAATCAAACAAATACAGTTTTAGGTATACCGATCCGGAAATTTCAGATGCTATGAAATCTGGTTTTTTGCCTTTCCCAGGATTCGAAGATTTAAATAAAGAGTATATGAGCGATGTATTGTTTACAAATATTAATAGTAGATTGCCAAACAAAAATAGAGATGATTACAAGGATATTATGCTTCGTTATAATATTGGTGTGAATGATAATGCATTTGAAGTATTGACAAAAACTAAAGGTAGACAGATTACAGATACAATAGAATTTGTTGAACCATTTGACAAGAATAGTTTTGATTTTGATGTTGCAGGAATTCAGTATTATGATGTAAATACAATAAAAAAATACTTAAGAATTAATGATCGGGTTAAGCTTGCACTTGATGAACATAATAAATATGATAATTATGCTGTAAAAGTTTTATTTACTTTAAGCAATAAGGACTATATTTTGGGATATGTTCCTAGATTTTATTCTAAAGATGTTTCTAAACTATTGCAAAATGACAATAGGTATACGGCTATAATTACAAATTATAACATCAATAAAGAGTTTGATGATTATAATTCAGTTGTTATTAAAGGGTCATTTAATTAATAATCATTACTGTTTAGCACAATGGAAGCGGTTTTTTAGTAAAAGCAGTTAAGAAAAATAGAGTAGATTTAATTGTAGATATAATAGTATTTTATTGTAAATGATAGAGGAGTATTTTATATGATAAAAAAGGTCATTATTTCAGGGGCAAACGGATTTCTTGGGAATGCATTACTGAAGAGTTTTGTCACAAAAAAAATTAAAGTATTTGCATTAACTAATGATTTATCTAAAGTCGATAAAAAAATATTAAGAAATGAATATATTGACTGGATAGAAATCAATGTTGATTTTATTGCAGATATAGAAAGTAAAATTAGAGACACTGATATAGATGTGTTTTATCATTTTGCTTGGGAGGGTAGTAGCGGAAGTTTAAGAGGAAATTATAAAGTACAAATAAACAATATATATAATGCGTGCGATGCGGCCATAGTGGCAGCAAAACTTGGATGTAAAAAATTTGTATTTGCAGAA